>VOFG01002365.1_pt1 | contig 11876 bp, 18 predicted proteins | sample 5384171 | NCBI WGS metagenome assembly VOFG01 (sample SAMN12384726, study PRJNA508395) | human gut metagenome | isolation source: healthy gut F | host: Homo sapiens | reverse complement strand
CGCAGTTATGGCAGTATGCGCTTTTTGCCGGCACTACTCCTGTAGCGGCAGCAACCCTTTCTGCCAAGCAGTACATCAACAAAATGGCGAAAGCCACAGAAAAATTGAAATCCTATGAGATGAAAATGAACATGGATATGGACATGTCGGTTCAGGGAAAACCACATCCACCAAAACCACGTCAACAACGATTGCTTTTGCCAGTCCGCTGAAAACCAAAACCGTTATGACGATGACAATCCCTTCCAACGGTAAGGACACAAAAAATAAAAGTAATCTCCTACACAAAACAAAAAGGCAACAAACTGTTGCAGTACACCTCTACGGATAACAAAACCTATGAAAAATCAACACTGGATTTGTCTGACTACTCCGATATGCTCAGTTCTGTACAGACCACAGATATGTATTCGGATTTAAAAATTGTCAAAAACAGCGTAACCGTCAACGGAAAATCAACCGTACAGATTCAGGCACAGCTGAAGGGCGAAGATATTGCCGGTCTTCTTGCACAACTTGGACTTAACGGAGATAACACACAGGGAACATCTTCTGATTACCGGTCTCTTTCTCCGATTACCATCTCTCTCTGGATTGATAAGAAGACCTATTATCCGGTAAAACAGACGATCGACATGAAAGACTTCATGAACGAGTATCTTAGTTCTCTTGTAGCGGATTCCGATATGTCCTACTCCAAGATTAAGACATCTGTTACATACAAAAACTTCAACAAGGCAACTAAATTTTTCACTTCCGAAAGCCTGCAAATAAATGAAAGAAATGAAAAAAGTTGGAATAACGACCGATTCGTTATTCCAACTTTTTTACTTTCCCTGTGTACAATTCGCTGCATCAATTGCAATGACAAGCATCAGTGCCGGAATCTCATCTTCGGGATTTAAAATATTAATCGTATAGGTATCTCCCCAGTGGAACAGTTCCTTTGAAATATGCACGACTGAACTGCAGCCCGCATACACATCATAATCCCAGGCGAGGAAATCTCCTCACAACGCCATCCGTTATAATCAATTTCATAACGCGGTTTGAAAAACGTAAATTCCTTTTGAATATTTCCAAATTCACGTCCACTGATCACAATATCAAACGAAGGAAGAAGCGTAAAAAGACGCTGCTTGATCATACCGATTTCATTTCCGGAAACATCAAATACATGGATCTGGTGCCCCAGCCGAAACAATTCTGCTTTTACAAAATACTTTTTATTTCCCGCCTCATCATAAACATCATAGGTATCCGTCCATGAAAAAACACGCTGTTTCATCAGTAATTTCATATTCTTTTCCCTCTTTCTTCTTTTTTTCCGATCTGTGGCAACGTAATATTTACCCCAAGTACCAGTTTCACAAGCCAGACAAAAACAACAGAACAAGAATCGGTATTACACAGGAAGTCACAAGCATTACCGCAATCGCTTCTATAAACCGGTTCAGTGTATTTTCCAGATTTACTTTTGCTCCGGTGACGGTATCCTCAACTTTGTCCACCAGTCCCGACCAGAAACTACTCTTCCCACCAGTATCAGAACCACTGCTCTCCTGACTCTGTGTATCTGCCTCGCCTTTGATCTCATCCGTCGCCTGCTTTGCCGATGCAATGGTATTTTCCATGGAAGCTCCATATGTCGCATGAATCAGATCCGCAACCCTGACACTTACCGGAACTACCAGATAAACAGCCAGCCCAAACAAAAAACCAGCTTACAGGCAATGGTCCTGCCCAGATCTTTTGAATCCAAAACAAAGCGACAACAAAATACATCCGATCGGAATCAACAGTTTAAATGCTGCCAGCCCCGTAATGGTAACCAGATATTTTTCAAGATATATTGCACAGACAACTATCAGAAAATACGAACTCAGATCGGCCAGTTTATCCGCAATCGGAGTACCGGCATCTCCCGGAATAAGCGTAATTGCGGCAGAAGCAGCTGTTGCCGCTGCCGTCAGTTCCAATGTAGTTGTCTTTTGTCATCCAGTGACTGAATCGCGTGTGCATTTATCTTCATAGTTGGAGATGAGGTGTATTTTGCAATCACACAAAATGACAGAAGTGCACACAAAGGGGAATCAAAATCGATACGATCCACCGGATTCTCTCCCTCTGTTCTGCCTGTTTGTGGTTTCCTGACTCGTCCATTGTTCTTCCTCTCTTTCTGGTCTACGATCCCGAAGGAAGCCGCACGATGTGGTTCTTTCCTTCCTTCTTTGTGTGCATCAGTATTGGCATGTGTTTTTTGCGGAGTGCATGCACCACTGGATAGGCTGCAAACAGATCTGCCGTAACATAAACCGCTTCCGGTTTATACTCGAGTACCTGTTTTACAAAAAATCTTTGATATACGTTTTCCAGTCTTCTTTTTCCATTGCAACTTCCGCATACACGCCCTGTTCTTCCAGATCCGGAAGAAGCGGAAATGTCATGTGACAGAACTGTGCATCCGTCATATCCGGAATCTGCCTGAGCAATTGCTCTGTTTCTTCTCTCTCAATTTTTTGTCTCCTGTGCCTCTCCTGCATCCCACAGACACACAATCACCGGCTTTTGCTCATATTCTTCCAGACTGATCTCACATGCCCTGATGGCATCCGCCTCGTCTCCAACCGTCATAAGAAATCCGCCCTTGTGACAGAACCCCTGCGCTGGCAAGCCCGGTAGCCTCTTGCAGTTCTTCATTTTCAAGCCCCAGCCATTGCTTTGGAAAACTGCATTTGTAATTCATGGAATCCGGTTTCTTCTGTGGCTGGATACAATATCCGCCACGATTTGACGGGAAAATAACAAACGCTATATCCGTCTCCTTCAGCCTCTTCTGACACGGAACAAATTCCGGCAGCACCAGAATACGCGCATCCCCACCCTGTGTCTCCTGCATGGCAAGCACCTGATCAATTTTCTCGTCCGCGCGCGCGTCTGCACGATAACGTGCGAACTTGTTTTCGAGGATCAGCCCTGCCACCTGCACGGCCCTCAAAAATCCGACGGACAAACCGCGATCTCTTTCTTCCTCTGTCACTCCATCGGCCGCTTCCGTTTCATCCCACACCGGATTAAAGTTTCCGATCAGTGTCGCAAGTTCATTCTTTTCTCCGGTATTATCATTGTTATCCAACGGATGCACAAATTCTTCATCAAACCGCTGCGCTAATGTCCCGCCTAAGATTTCGCCTCCGAGTTCTTCCCAGAGCAGACCAAAGGCGGCATACGGTACTCCATTTTCACGCACACGACTGTCTCTCTGGTGATGATCATACCGCCCTCTGCCAATATCAAATACAATCCCATCATATTCTTCTGGCACACGGTTTCCCCTTGTGATTGTAATCTGCGGATTCAGATACAACAATAATGCGGATGAAAATACATCATCCGCATGAAATTTTCCACTATGTGTAAATGCTTTTGCATCCTGTTTTTGATCTGTTCTGATAATTTCATCTTGTCTTTCTACTCTTTTTATTTTCTGTAATTCCCCACTCTTTTTTCCATATAATCTCTGCCCATGCCTCCACCGACATCCCCTGCTCACATTGCGGAGTGCAGCCATACATACGCCTCCAAGCGCACCAACTACAAGAATCCCCAGTAACATCCACATAAAAATTCCCCCTCTCCGAAAATGATATGTTTTCTTCAATATATTACACCTGTGTGATGAAGTCAACTCATTTCACAAAAAGGGGAAAATGTGTACCTGAACAGCATGGTGTTCAGGTGCTGAGTGAACAGTAACAAATTATGAATCGATTCACACTTTTCCTTGCAGAGATTCAAAAGATATGTTATTCTATGTATAGAAAAAGGGAAAGCTAGAGAAGCGGCTACCCCAATAATTAAAATCTGTTTTAACAACAGCCGTCATTATTGCGAGTAATGGCGGCTATTTTCGTTTTCCTTGAAAATCGTGTAACACAATCCAACAAGGGCGCAAATGAATATCCCTATCTGAATCAAATCAGAATATGTAACATACATTGGCAACGCCCTCCTTTCTTTCGTCTGGAGGGTTAGCCCCTCCGAAAAGAGGGTAAGACCGCCCGGCTCTCTAGTTTCCCATGTATCTATACTATCATTATAGAAAAAGTCTTTCAATCAAATTCTAACCTGATTGTCTTTTTTATTCGTTATTGTCTTACAGTTCACAGGTTACCCGGCGAACTGTAACAACAAAATTACAATACGATTTCCTCCACCTGAATCTTCTGGTTTACCATCCCCTGGCGGCTGACCAGCAGATACACCTTTAAATCCAGCTGATCTTTTGCAATTGTAAATGGCTCCTGCCGCACAATTTCTACATATGCGCCCGTCTTTTCCAGTTCTTCCTTCCGTGCGTTTGCTTTTTCAGGCACAGTGCCAGCCGTTCCTCTCCGCTTTTTCCAAACAGGCGTCGCGGATAGATGGCCGTCTCCCTTTTTGATCGTTTCCGTAAGTGTTTTCACAAAGCCAAAATGAATGCTATGGTGCAGGACGTGTGCCACCCACCTGGTTACAATTGTTGACGGATGTCTGCGATAAAAGCGAATCCAGCCAACCAGCAGCCAGTCTTTCGCCTGCTTTTGCCAGCTGCTCCATCACATCCAGTCCCTGCAGGAAAGACTCTTTCGGCATCTCATGTGGCACCATATACGGTTCCGGTGCAGCACAGTAAGAACAGAAATTAAGTGCCGGGACATCCGCCAGATGAACCAGATGCTTGTCCCCTCACTGCAATAATTTTCCCCCAAATAGGTATACTTGTCCCACAGCACTGCAATCCGAAATTCCAGCTGACGCAGATTTTCATACCGCGGAACCCAGAAATGTGCAATCTCTCCGTAGTTATATAGATTTACTTCCAGCTCCAGCTTCTGATAAAACAGGGTAATAACACTGTCTCCCTGCCGCACCCCAAGCACATACCGGTTCTGATCCCGGTCATAAGAGGCATCCAGTTTCCCTTCATAATCCTTTTTGTATGTGCCTGTGAAGATTGCTTCCCGAAAAACAAGAAAACTCTCCACGGTATCATTCATTTGATAAACCAACCGGATATCCTGCTCTGTTGTATTCGCTGTATGATCCTCCGGCAATAAAAAGTTCAAATTCATTTTGCGCAAGCAGTTCCTGCAACATTTCAAATGTTGTCACGTTTTCTACTCCCTGATCCATTGCTAAACCTATGATACTCTAATGGCTTCTTTCCTGTCAATCATCCCATATTTTTTCAACAAAAAAACATCTGCTTTCTATTTTTTAAAAGAAAACAGATGTCTTTTCATCCCTTATCTCCTATCGATCGCCCGCACGGAATTTCCGTCATTTAGCTTCACCGGAAAACGATACGAATAATTTCTTTCCTGCCAGTTCTCATCCTCCATCATCCGCAAAAGATTTTTGGCGGTAATCCGTCCCAGCTGATACTTCGGATGCACTGCTGACAATAATTTCACTTTCTGTTCCTGCTGCAGCTCCGCATCATCAAAAGATACTACGGAAACATCCTCCGGAACGGAAAGTCCACGGTCTGCCAGAAACTCCATATAATAACCGGCAACCTCGTCATTATACACAATCATTGCCGTACAGTCTTTTGTTCTGCGATACATATGAAGCATTCCCTTTTTCCCAAGTTTTTCATCCATATCTTTGGTCGAATACCAGCGGACACAATCGTCATCAAACTTTACCCCGTAATCGGAGAGGCACTGGATAAAACCCTTATAACGCTCGATCCCCTGCATATCATCATATTTGAATATACCGCCAATCCGGCGGTGTCCGTGCTCAATCAGTATTTTTTGTCAGCTCATATGCAGCTCTGGCATCCTCCATCTCCACACTGTCAAATAATTGGTTTTCATAATGATTATGAATAAAAAGTGTTGGTATATTTTGTTTTCGTATTTCCCGGTACAAACGGATATTCGGGTTTGGAAATGCCGACCGGGAACCTTCGATAATCAATCCGGAAACATTGCTTTTTCAACAGTCCCTCCAGATAGATCGCCTCATCATTCAGTCTGTTTTTGTTACCGCGACTTCAATTCCATACCCTTTTTCTTTCAGTGCCGATTCAATTCCATCGTACACCTGTGAAAATAAATAATCCGAATAATAACTAAGGAGCAGACCAACCCGTTGACGCGATTCGTTCTCGGTACTGCCTTCATAAGACACGTACGTTCCGCTTCCGCGTACCCGGGTGATCAGCCCCTCATCCTCTAACTGTTGGAGAGCTGTGCGCACCGTCTGCCTGGAATAACCGAATTTCTTCTGCAGAATGGTCTCAGACGGAAACTTATCCATATTTTTAATTACGCCACTGGTGATTAACGTATGTGCCCAATGATATAATTTCTGATATTTCAAATTATCCTGTTCTGTATTACGCATAGCCTCTCCATTTGCCTTTTTATGTTTTTTTACTTGATAACCTGAATAGACTCACGATCTGCAAATACTGCAACGAAGATCAGGAATACAATACCCTGGATCAGCTGCATCATCTGTGTAGAGAATCCCATCATGGTCAGGCCGCTGTTTAATACGATGTAAAGTAATGATCCGACAATAATATTCTCAAAACGTACCTTCGCACCACCGGAAATCGGCATACCGCCCAGTACCAGTGCAATCAGGATCTGGGTCTCAAGCTGGTTACCACCGGAAGAAGTAACCGAACCAACCTTGATAACATTGATAAATGCGGCAAATCCTGTGATCGCACCTGCCAGTGTGTAGATAAGGAACTTCATGCGGTCGGTACGGATGCCGGAGAACATCGCTGCTTTCTCACCTGCTCCGATCGCCTTTAAGTAAGTACCGAATTTTGTAAAACGGAATGCCACAAATCCAATAGCAAGTATCACAACCGTGCAGGCAACTTTCAGTGCTGTGCTGTCATAATTGATCAGCTTTGCAGATCCGGCTACCGGAGCGTTGGTTGTCAGGTACTTGATAAAACCACGGAATAAGAACATGGTACAAATTGTTACAATGAAGGATTTGATCTTACGGTTTACATAGAAGTAACCGTTGATCGCACCGATTGCCGCTCCTGCTGCAATACCACCTATAATTGCCAGCGGAATGCTGTATTTTGAGAGCATACATACCACAATGGAAGAAATTCCGAGGATAGATCCCTGAGAGAAATCCAGACCACCCATGGTCATGATGAAAATACGCCTGTCGCTGCGATCATGGTCACATATACCTGTGAGAGTACCAGTGACATATTACCCATCATTCGAAAATCTGTCAGGAAATTGAATAACAGGAAAATAACCACCAGTCCTACAATTGGAAGAAGTGAACGGATCAGCGACATTTTTGATGCTTTCTTGAGCTGCTGCTCTTTATCGTTTGTATTTTACACTTGCTTGACTTCCCATAGCTGCCTCCTTATACCATCATCGTAATCAGGCTGTTCTCATCGAGGGCCTCATTACGTTCAAGTTCACCGCTGGTCTTGCCATCCTTTCATGATAATGATGCGGTCGCACATACCGATCAGCTCCATCAGCTCCTCGGAGATCATGATAATGGATTTTCCATTTTTTCTCATCTGATTCATCAACTGGTAAATATCCTGCTTTACCTTGATATCAATGCCTCGTGTCGGACTGTCGAGAACGACAATATCGGAATCTTTTCCAATCCATCTTGCCAGAACGACCTTCTGCTTATTACCACCGGACAGGTTGGAAACGAACTGGTTGACATCGACCATCTTAACGGACATCTGCTTTGCAAATTTGTTTGCAAAATCCTTTTTCTTCTTATCGCTGATCAGATGTGCCGGTCCGGACAGTTCATCCAGTGACGGCAGACAAATGTTATCTCCGATACTCTGGTTTAACACAACCGACTCATTATCACGATCCTTCGATGTATATGCAATACTGTGCTTGATTGCGGCCGGGATATCGTTGATCTGGGTTCCGTCTGCCAGCTCTACGGTTCCTTCCCTGTCATAGGATGCACCAAAGATTGCTTTACCGATCTCATGCATACCAGACTCAGAAAGTCCTCCAAATCCAAGAATCTCGCCTTTGTGCAGATCAAAGCTGACATCCTCGATCAATCCAGGTACGGTAACGTGCTTTGCAGAAAGAACCACTTCATCCGAAATCTTCTCTCCATAGTCGCTGCGGTAATAATCGCCCGTTACTTCACGTCCAACCATGAGTTTCTTTAAATCGTTTTCATTGACATCTTTACTTTTACGGTATCAATGTATACACCATCACGAAGAATGGTGATTGTATCGGATTTCTCAATGATCTCCGGAAGATCGTGGGAAATAAAGATGACGGTGTTGCCGCTCTTTCGGATACGCTCCATATGTTTGTACAGTTCTTCACGGCCTCCTGGGAAAGCGCTGTCGTTGTCTCATCAATAACAACGATCTTTGGATTAAAGTAGGTTGCCTTTACGATTTCTACGAGCTTACGATCCTCGAAGTTGTAAGAGTCGATCATATCGGCGGCCTTGATTCTTTCAAATCCATACTGCTTTAACAGCTCTGTTGCCTTTTTTATTCATGGCATTTGTATTTTGATGCCACAGTGTACGAACTGATCCTCATGTCCGAGGAAAAGATTCTCTGCAACGGTCAGTCCGGACAATGTACCAAGCTCCTGTACAATGATGGAGATTCCTTCATTGTTTGCTTCTACCTGATTCTTTGGATGAACTTCCTTGCCATCCAGAATAAATGTACCGCTTCCGATGCTGTAGATACCGGTTAACATGTTGGTCAGTGTTGATTTACCGGAACCGTTCTCACCGATCAGCGCATGAACTTCTCCCTTGTTAACGTTAAAGGAAACGTTCTGTACGGCTTTTGTAATACCGAAGTTCTTGCAGATTTTTACTTGTAATCTTACTTCACTCATTGCTGTCTTCCCCTTTCATTACTTGACGATCTCGCCCTTTGTAGCCTTTGTTGTCAGAGTAATGATAATAAGCAGTGCAAGTCCTGTGATCACATCCTGGATAGCGGTTGGTGCTCCAAGAGCAATGAAACCGAAGAAGATGATGTTGATGACAAACTCACCGATGATAATTGCCGGAAGTGGCATTCCGTATTTCTTAAATGCCAGACCAAAGAAACATCCCATGGTCGGTACGAAGTTTCGGCTCATAGATGCCATTCCGGTTACTGCTACCATGGAAGAACCATAACTGATGGTCAGGACTGCCATGACGCCAAGGAAGGCACCACTTAAGATGAATGCCAGAACCTTGTATTTATCTACGTTAATACCCATGTTCTTGGCAACAAACTCATCACTGCCGATAGCATAGGTGTATGTTCCAATTTTTGTGTAATTTAAGAATATGTGCAACGACACATGCCACAAGTGCAAGGATGATATCCCAAGGCATCTGGCCAAATGCACGTAAATTGGACGGAAGTGTCTGCTCCACGCCGCCTGCGATGTAGTTGGCAACCGACTCATAGATAAGAGCCAGACCCGTCGTTACAATCATGGACGGGATACGGAGTTTTACATAAAAAATACCGTTTAATGCACCGACAATTGTTCCTGTTAAGATACATCCGACGATCAATCCGAAATATCCGAGATTAAAACGGGTGGCGAATACGCACCCAACGATTGCGGAAAGCATGATATTTGCGCCAATGGAAAAGTCGAACATTCCCATTACCATTACAAAGTAGAATCCTACGGCACCAACAGTTGCAATCAGGCTGGCCTGAAAATAGTTAAGCATATTGCCGAAAGATCCAAAGTTATGCGGCGAAAGTATTTTAAAGATGGCCCAGGAAAGCACAACCAGACCGAGCAGGATCAGATACCCCATTGCTTTTCCCGAAATTTTTTTCGTAGTACTCATATTATCTACCTCTTTTTGTCAATTCTGAATAAACGTCACATTGATGGAAAAAGGTGGCGCCGCCACGCCACCCCCTTGTGGTTATTGTTTTATTTACCCGCACGTGCTGCTGCATCTTCAATAGATACGCTCTGTGCAGTAATTCTTAAGTCTTCCAGACTCAAGCTTAGACATATCAACCAGTTCCTGATCGGTATATGGAAGCTGATCTACGAAATACTTCTCATAATTCTTGTAATCATCTGCAGATGATACATACAGATATGGGAATGGAACATCTTCGAACTTGCCTGCAAATCCTGTGTAGTTGCCCTTTATTGCGTTGTAAACCATCATGAATGCAATTAACGGATCACAGTAATGTCCGCCAGACTCACCAGCCATGGAGCCGTTCTCCAGTCTGTCTCCAAGATCCGGAAGGAAATCTGTAGATACGATATCGATATCCTGGGTCTTGCCTGCACGCTCTACTGCTGCGATTGCACCCTGGAGAGGGTCTCCACCACCACCTGCTGGAATGAGTGCATCCAGGTTTGGATCTGCTGCCATAAGAGCCTCTGCTGCCTTGGAACCACCTTCGGAAGTTGTACCTGCGTACTGCGGCTCAGAAAGCTGTGCCGGATCATCTGGATGTGCCTCGTTCCACTTGTCAACGCCTGCTTTGTAGCCTTCCCATCTTCCAAGCCAGGTTGCATCTCCCTGCTCCCAGCCGATCAGACCGATGTCACGGTCACCCTTATCAAGAAGGATGTTTACAAGAGCTTCACCGTTTGCCGGCTCATCCTCATGTACTGCTCCGATGTAATAAGCAGAATCTTTTGCTGCCTGATAAATGTCTGCGCTGTTCGTCTCGCTGATAATACGGAAGAACTGTGCCAGATATACGCCGTTGTCGTTACATGTCTTAATTGCGGATGTCATCTCTGTATCGGATGAGTTACAGATGATAATACCCTGGCATCCTGCTGCTACCAGCTGCTCCACAGATGCTGTAACCTTCTCGGATACGTGACCCTGATCCACGTACTGAACCTCCACCCCAAGAGCATCAGCCGCTGCATCAAGAATCAACTTACACTGGGAACCGAGAACATCGGTGGATGACCAGATGGAAACTCCGATCTTAATCTTGGAGTTGTCTGTCACTGCCGGTGTTGCCGCTGCCTCCGTACCGGATGAAGACGCTGCCGAGTTTGAACTACTCGTCGTCTCGGAGCCTGATCCACAAGCCGCCATACCCACAACCATGGTCGCTGCCAGCGCGGCAGCTGTCACCTTCTTGAAAATTGTTTTCAATTTCATGCTTTTTCCTCCCTATACATTTTATTTGGGTTGTGTAAAACCTTTTGTGATTTTATTATAGATACTCCCTGCTTTTTTCTCAAGAAAATACAACCAAGTTTTTTCTAAAAGTTGTATTGTTTTGCGTGTATTTTGTCATACTCTTTTGCAGTTATTTTGTATCTATTGTGCGTTTTACCATATATCGCGCCATATTTCCACTGTTTTATCCGGCGGTTTTGTACCTTATTTCCACTTCTGCCACAATGTTTGTCTACTTTCTATCACAGTTACAATACAACTTTCGCCTGTATGGCACTTGTACTTTTTAAGTACCAAAAAAGGACAACACCGGATTTTTGCTCCGATGATGTCCTTTTTTTTCTTATGCCCTGACTGCCCAGCGCATTTTGGTGGAACGCGCCCTTCCGTTTGCAGCGCACTCCTGCGCCGACGGACGGATGACGTCCTTCGCATAGTCGCTGTAAATCCCACTCTTATATCCCTCTTTGAGCGCCTGCTTCACAAGCTTGTCCTCTCCCGAGTGGAAGGTGAGAATTGCCACGCGCCCGCCCGGTCTTAATGCTCCCGGAAGCTTTTCCATGAATTCATACAGCACCTCAAACTCCTGGTTCACATCGATGCGCAGTGCCTGGAATGTGCGTTGGCAGGTCTTTTTGATTGTGTCCTTTTTCTCCTTCTCCGGCAGAAAATCCAGCGTA
>VOFG01002264.1_pt1 | contig 11879 bp, 22 predicted proteins | sample 5384171 | NCBI WGS metagenome assembly VOFG01 (sample SAMN12384726, study PRJNA508395) | human gut metagenome | isolation source: healthy gut F | host: Homo sapiens | reverse complement strand
ACATGCTTCAGACTGTTCAGAAACGCCTCAATTCTCGTCACCACGCCGACCGCTGACTGGTGCTCATCCACCTCCACCGACAGATACGGCTTATCCCCATAATCTCCCGGAACATATGGGAAATCATGGTATCCGGTCCGCAGCCGTGGGTTGATCAGATATACGGCATACAAATTCGATGGTTTTGATGATCTTCGCCCCATCAGAATGTGCTGGCTGAATGGCCAGTACAGATTTCGGATACCCCCAGCCAGATACATACTGTGTCCCTTGCAGATGCGCCAGGTTCAGCACCTTACAGCCGCGCTTCAACAATTCTCCCGGAATTTCCATTATTCAACACCGGATCGGAAATACCATAGTTTCGTCACCAAACCAGCACCTTGTCATCCGACTGCAGGAGGACAGAATCTCTTTTCCAGCTCTTCTGATTTCCGGTCGCAGAGCTGCATGGCTGCCGCACTTTCATGCTGCCTGGCAGGCTTCCTTTTCTTTTCCAAGCTGAATGCCTGTTTTAACATGGCCTGGGCAAGCTGCGGCTGTCCCCGGCTATCCAGAGTCGGGCACCGGTTAGCAGGCGGATGCCCTGCCCTCTAAACGCAGGGTCTTTGCCACCATTTCGGCTGTCTGCATATAGACACAACCATAGTTATGCTTCCACCCTTGGAAGTTGTATGGCGGATGGTGCGGATGCAGGGGATAAACATGTAATCGACACCCTCTCCGCCAGATATTCCATATGTCCGTGAAGCAGCTTCACCGGATAACAAGTCTCTTCCTGTCACATCCTGGCTGATGCGGACATCTCCCCACAGCTTCCTTTAATAGAAATTGAAAACTAAGCTCCGTGAAATACTTGAAGCCATCGGAAAAACTGTACATCATCAGATCTGAATTCCGATGGTCTTCCCAGTCCCAAAGGGTGCAAAAGCGTTCCATCATACCCTCCATAGAACCACTCCCGGTTCTCTTACACTGTGTTTTGATACAGCCTTCGCTTCCAGTGCCGCGCCGTAAGCGCCAGTCACATCGTAGTACGGTGTGATGCGGAGCCGGGCACCGAACATCTCATAAAACGCGGAGACAATTCCTTCATTATGAATGATGCCGCCCTGCAGGACCAGATGACTTGCCTACCTTTTTGTTCGCCACCACGCGGTTTAAATAGTTCCCAATGGAACGGCTAAGCCCTGCACAGAGATCTTCCTTTTCCTGCTCCGCCGCGATTTCGGATAAAATCTAGACTCCATACAACACGGTACAGCGCTCGCCCAGTTCCACCGGATGCTCTGCCGCCAGTGCCATGGGCCCACCCTGCCAGCGGAATACCCAGTCGGCCTGCCTGCTCCTCGATAAAGGAAACCGGTTCCCGCGCGCAGACCTTGTTCATCTCAAAGTCCACCACCTGGCTGTGTTTCACAGAAATGTACTTAGAATCCTGACCGCCAATCTCAAAGACCGTATCCGCATCCGGATTTAAATAGGAGGCGGCTCTGGCCTGGGCTGTGATCTCATCCAGTACATGTTCCGTTCCCAGCTTTTTCACCAATCAGATAACGACCAGAACCAGTTACTGCTGTCTTGATGATGGATGTTCCCGCAAGGTCCATCGTCGGCTTCAATGCCGCCATACCTTCCTCGACCGCCCGGGCGGATTGCCGGAAGTACGGATATAGCAGTAATCCAGCACTCCTGATTTTCTCCGATCAGCACCAGATTGGTACTGGTAGAACCCCGCGTCACACCAAGCCACATGGATTCGCCGTTTTTTTTTGGCGCGCGGGTTTTGTGGAGCTGGTCCTTCTCGTAATAGTACGGAGGAAGCATTTTTCCTGATTCGCTCGGCTTCTGTTTTCGGACGCTGCTTCCGGTTCCATTTCACCCACGATGTATCTGTTGCTCCCTGCACTTCCATGGAACATGCAGTTTCTGCGGCATGGCAATCGGTCTCTCCAGGCATACCAGAGCAGCCTGTTTCCATTGCCTCTGCCGTATCGCACATTTTCTCCCAATCCACGCGCGCACCTTCCGCTCCATAGCACCGACGCCAGACCAGCAGCAGAAACAACGGTTCCACAGTCATCCCAGAGCAGTTCTCCCTCTTCCAGACCGAAAAATCTCTTTCACCGCCCGGATCACGCCGCGGTTTTTCACCACGCCACCAGACAGAAGCACCGGCTTTCGTACCGGAGTTTCCGCACCACGGAAGTTTTAAAGTTCCCGCACCACCGCATAGGCCAATCCCCAGAAGAATATCCTCCGCGGACACACCCTCCTGCTGCCGGTGGATCAGATCTGTCTTCGCGAACACACTGCAGCGGCCTGCCAGGCGCGGAACGCTGGTGGCCCGGTCCGTATAGTCAGAATAGATTCCAACGGCAGTCCCAGGCGGTACATCTGATCCTCAAAAAGGCTCCGGTTCCCGCCGCGCACTCACCGTTTACCGCATACTCCAGCACCTGTTCCCGGCCCAGTCCAGTCAGAAAACAGGAGGTCTGGGCACCGATTTCCAGAATACTCTGAGCCTCCGGATACAGCAGTTTCTGACCTGCTAAAGTGCTGTCACCCGGTCTGCCATCTCCGTTTCGCCTGCTTCCGGGAAAAGGAAAGCCGCAGCACGGTTCACTGCGGCATACTTGATGGCTCCCGGATCGGTGTGATTCAGTTCCTGTTTCATGGTATCCAGCATTTCACATAAGGTATGCTTCGCATCTCCCTTTATGCAGCATATAGCGGCTGTAGATCAGCCTTCCATCCTCCACAACGGCCAGGGAAATACTTCCCGCTCCCGCATCGATTCCCAGTCCTCTCATTTACTTCACCTCTGGCTTTCCCACGATCAGAAGCATCTTATAAGGGGTCTTCGCGGTTCCATCCAGTTCCTCTCCTTCATTCTGTACAACATTATGAATATCCATTGTCTCGTCTCCTTTTTTCATTATCTGATCAGCGCAATCATTTCTGCTTTCACCTGCACCAGCGTCCGCACTCAGATTCCGCAGTCCCTTCTCCCGCGGAAGCCGGTTTCCTTCACCACTGAGGATGGCCTCGGCCCAAACACCAGAATCCGGTCCGCAATCTGCGAGAGCCTCATCCATATCGTGGGTGACGAACAGCACCGAATTCTGTTCCTGCTCCCAGAGTGCTTTTTAAATATGTAAGCATCTCCTGACGCAGGCTGTAATCCAGAGACTTAAAGGGTTCGTCCATCAAAAAAGCAGCTCGCTGCCATAGTAAAATGCCCTTGCGATTCCACACCGCTGCCGCATGCCGCCGCTTAACTGATCCGGGTAATAATCCTCAAACCCCGGTCAGGTGCATCTGATCGATCAGCTGCAGGATGCGCGCCTCATCGGTATCATCCGCACCACCCGGATGTTGTCATACACGGTCAGCCATGGAAGGATCCGGTCCTCCTGGAACACATACCCTGTTTTCCCCGCCCGGTTTCTGATCTGACCATCATAATCCCCGGTAATTCCCGCAATCAGGTTCAGCAGGGGTTGATTTTCCGCAGCCGGAGGACCCACGATCGCCGTGATTTCCTTCCGGTCCACATGAAGATTTAAATTTTCCAGCACCGGCAGGCCGCCAAATTCTTTTTCTCAGCCCGATCACATCCAGCATACCAACTTATTCCTTTCTGTTCTCATCCTACGGTGGGAAGTCTTTTTCACCAGCACCGCCGCATGCCGCACCAGCTTTCCGCCAGCACCGCCGCGTAATAAATTCCGACCATGATCACGGTCCAGGCAATCACCGTCTCCGGCTCAATATTCAGCCGCGCCGTCATAATCTGTCCGCCGATTCCGGAAGTGGTAGTCAGTACCTCGCCCATCACTACAGTCTTGCAGGCCATACCCACCGCAATTTTAATCCGGAAATAAAATACGGTGCCACCGATGGAAGCAGGATATAGCGGAGCTTTTTCCAGACAGCAAATCCGAACACCGCTCCCATCTCCATCAGTTTCCGGTCAATGGCCGCAATTCCATCCGAGATGCAGATAAACATGGTAGGCACCACCGCCATCACCACAATGAAAATGCTTGCCCGGCCATTGAATCCAAACCAGATGATAGCCAGGATCAGCCAGAAATGGGCGGCACCACCTGATGATACCAAGCACCGGCTGAACCAGTTCCCGGACCGGGCGCAGCATACCGCCAAACAAACCTGCGAGACATCCGATCCAGATTTCCGATTCCCCAAGCCGCTGGCAAGACGCACCAGGGTCTTTCCAATCTCAGCCCAGAGCTTTGCCGATCTTAAAATTTCAACGACTTTTGCCGCCACCATATGGATTGGCGGTACCACTAACGGGGAATAGAGCTTGCTCATTCCCCACCAGAGTCCAAGCACAAGAACCGTTGCCGCGATCCGGTACTTATTTGCTGTAATACAGGGTTTCATCCGGTACTTTGCCTCCGATCATAGACGGATCAAAATCGTTCAGAAGCTGATAGAAACCATCCAGGTCTGTCTTTGCGTCCATGGCGTTTTTTATAGATCAGACCCATGTTCGGAATTGCTTTCTCTACCAGCGGAGCCTTTAAACCAAGCTGTTCCTCGGCAAGTGCTGCCGCATCTGCCGGATTCTCCAAAACCCAATTTAAGGATTCCTCATAGGCAGCCTCAAACTCTGCTACCAGTTCCGGATTCTCGGAGATGAATTTCGGTGGTTCCAAGTCCGCATTCGGTACGATGGAATCCTCACCTTTCACTTTCTTCCACTCATCCTCGAAGGAAAATGCCACGCGTACCTGGTCGTTGTTCATCTTTGCTGCGGTGACCTGCGGGCTCAATAAGAGTTGCGTACTCGATTTTGCCTGCTGCCATCATCTGGGGAAATCTCAGCAGTGGTGGAATAAACAATCCTACGTCACTCGCCCACTTTTAAGCCAGCCTCATTTAAGAAGAACTGGGTCAGGGCATCTGGCGGGGAAGACTGGAGCGGAACGTACACGGTCTTGCCCTTTAACTGGGACCATTCGGTCAGATCCGGGTCTGTGGTGATGAAGTAAGTCACACCCCAGGTATTGACATTGGTCAGACGGACCGGAAGTCCTTTGTTGTAAAGCTTCGCTGCTACGGTCAGCGGGAATGCGAACATGTCATGCTCCCCCGTCCTGAACCATGGCGATCAGCTGCTCCGGCGCATCCCAGATATCCAGCTCAAACTTCACGTTATCGCCCAGCAGTCCTGCATCTGCCATATGGAGAAGCGGAAGGGTCGGCGGTGCTTTCGGCACGCCAAGCTTAATGACAACCTTTTCTCCATCCTCTGCGTTTTCAGATTCTGCTGCCTTCTCCTCAGTTTCTGCCTCACTCTCTGCCACAGTCTCCTCCGCGCTGTTCTCTGCCGCCGCTTCGGTTTCTGCTTTGGTCTCCTGCACGCTGCCTCCTGCGCCCTGGCATGCAGTCAGGCCAGCATCACCGCTGCCGCAAGCCCGATGAGTAACTTAGACTTTCTCATTGTATTTTGTCCTCCCATTTGGTATAGTAGTTAGTAATTGCTAACAATAGTTAGTGAACGCTAACTAAAATAGCAAAGATGAAAGGTATTTCAGTTGCCGTGGCAACAAGGAGGGTTTCATGAGAAACTATTATCAACTACTGATGAAAAATCCATTATTTAAGGAATTCCGGAAGAAAAAATGGAGCCGGTACTCCAGTGCTTAAAAAGCAAAAAGGAAGTATTTACCAGCAGAACCCTGCTGTTTTTCTTCGGACGAACCAATCCCCTGCCTTGGACTGGTCTTAAGCGGACACGCGGAAATTTTTCTGACAGACCCGGATGGCAACTGCACCTGATCACCCAGGCCTGCACCGGCGAGCTGTTCGGCCACGCCCTGGCTGTGGCCCACGCGTCCGCCAATATTTTTGAAATTTTCACTTCAGAAAACGCGGAAATCCTGTTTTTGTATGTGCCAGAGTTTACCTCCCTGCAGAACTGCAACTGCACCTACCGCTTCAAGGTCATGGAGAACCTGATGCAGCTTATTGCCAAAAACAACATGGAACTGATGATGAAGATCCGCATCCTGACCCAGGGATCCCTGCGGAAAAAACTCATGCTCTACTTTTCCATTCTGTCCCGGAACAGCACTCCACTACCATCACCCTGCCTTTTGGCCGGGACAAGCTGGCCAACTACCTGTTCTGTGACCGGAGCGCCGTTTCCAGGGAGCTTGGGCGCATGGACCGGGAAGGACTGATTCAGCTTGGAAAGACAGAAATCACGCTCTTATAATCTTGCACTTACAAACTTCCAGTCACGCTCTTGTAACCACCATCTCCCGGAACCTCCTGCCTGCTGCCCCAATCTCCCGCTTCGTATCGTACAGCATGCAGATGCGGCGCTCCGGGATGCTTTTTTAAAGGAATTTCAAACACGCGTCCTTCTTCCAGCGCCTGTTCCGCCAGTTCATAGGGCAGGAAACCAATTCCCAGATTTTTCTCCACCATCGGCAGAATCAGGTCTGCCGTGGCAACCTCAATATCCGGCCGCATGGTCAGGCCATTTTCCAGATAAAACTGACTGTAAAATTCGTAACTGCTGGTGTGGCGTTCCAGTGTGATCAGAGAATACTCGGCCAGGTCCTTTAATTCATTTTTCTGATCCGCCAGATACTCCAGGCGGCTCCCGCAATCATCACATCGTAAAAAGGTCTTCACTAAAACCACATGATCCGCCGCGCCTTCCAGTTCTTTTTTCATCTGCCGCAGTTACCACAGCCAGATCGATGAGTCCCTCTTTTCAGTGCCTTCGCCGCCCCCGGCGTCGAGTAATTGTATATCTTTAACCGTACGCCCGGATACATCTCATGAAAGCTTCTCAGAATCTCCATCAGATACAAATGAAGTGCTGTCTCACTAACACCGATCACCACAGTTCCACTCTCCAGCGCCGCACTCTGGCGCACCTCTTCCTCCCCTAACTCAATCTGTTCAAAGGCCGCTGCCACCCGCCGGTACAGCCGTTCCCCTCTTCCGTCAGCGTGATGCCGCGGTTGGAGCGGCGCATCAGCGTACAGCCCAGTTCACTTTCCAGAATCCGGATGATACGCGTGATGTTGGGCTGATTGCTGTAAAGAAGCTCTGCCGCTTTGGTAAAACTTCCATAGCGGGCTACATAGTAAAAAAATCTTGTAATGTTCAAAATTCGCTGACATGTTCCTGTTGTCTCCTCTCCTTTTTCAAATCATCCAAATCCAGCTTTTAACTGCCTTCGTCATCTTTATTTTTTCATCTTACTATATATTTTTTATATAGTAAATATATGAACTATACATTATCTATCTGATGTAAAACCAAGTATAATGAAACACGGTTAGAAACAGAAAATAATATCCCGGAAAGAAGGAAGTTTTATGGCAGACAATATGAATACAAACAACCGTTAATCTGTATCGGACGTGAATACGGAAGCGGCGGACGAGATTGCGGAAAAGCTTGCAGAGAAACTCGGCATTCCCTGCTATGACAAACTGCTCATCCACAAAGCAGCCGAAAAAAAAGCGGTTACACTGAACATTTTCTGACCCAGAATGAAGAGCAGCCATTTTCCATCGGCAGCCTGCTCACCGGAAATCCTTTCGCGGATACCGTCAGCATGGCGCACGCATTCTACCCGGAAAGCCAGATGGCCTTTGACGCAGAGCGCCACGCCATCCAGGATATCGCCCAGAACGGCGGCGGCGTGTTTGTCGGACGCTGTGCTTCCTCCATCCTGGCAGACCATAAAGATATGCTTTCCGTTTTCATCTACGCCAATGAGGATTCCAAGATCAAACGTGTCATGGCAAGGAACCAGACCGATGAGATCACTGCAAAGAAGCGAATCCAGAAAGTGGACCGCATGCGAAAACGCTACTTCGATTTTTACGCAGACACGCACTGGGGAGAGTCCGAAAGCTATGACATGATGTTAAGCAGCAGCCAGTTCGGCATTGACGGATGCGTGGAACTGATCTTACAGTGTCTGGAACTGCGAAACAAACATGCAAAGCAGTAAGATCGGAACATAACACAACGTCCTGAAAAAACGGACATAGAATCCGTCAATGCAGGGAAACGCACAAAAAAACATGAAAAAGGGAAAGAAGGTACATACCCATGAACAAAGACCTGACCGTGGGAGAACCGCAAAAGGTATTATGGCAGTTCTGCTGCGCCGCTGTTCGGAAGCATCATCTTTCCAGCAGCTTTATAACATTGCCGACAGCCTGTTGCCGGTAAATTGTCGGTGAAAACGCGTTGGCCGCTGTCGGCAACAGCTATGAGATCACGCTAATCTTCATTGCATTCGCCTTCGGATGCAACATCGGATGCTCCGTCATCGTATCACAGCTTTTTGGCGCGAAACAGTACAGTGAAATGAAAACCGCTGTCTACACCACCCCTTATTGCAGGCGCTGTCCTCTGCGGTGTACTGATGGCCGGGTGGACTGGCACTCTGCCGTTCCTTACTGGAGCTCATCAACACACCGGCAGAAAATCCCGGATGACTCCATGCTGTACTTAAACATTTACATTTTAGGACTGCCATTCCTGTTCTTTTTATAATATCGCTACCGGAATCTTCTCCGCACTGGGAGATTCCAAGACACCCTTCATCTTCCTGGCAGCATCCTCTACCTCCAACATCGCAGTGGATATTCTCTTCGTCACTGCCTTCAAAATGGGCGTAGCTGGTGTCGCATGGGCAACCTTTCTTATGCCAGGGTGTCAGCTGCATCCTCGCGATCCTGGTTGTTCTGCGCAGACTGGCCGGTGTGAAAACTGAGAAGCGTGCCGCCATCTTCTCCTGGCGGCTGCTGGGCAAGATTTCCGTCATCGCCATCCCGAGTATTTTACAGCAGAGTTTCATCTCTGTCGGAAACATCATCATCCAGAGTGTCATCAACAGCTTTTGGTGCCAGCGTCATTGCCGGTTACTCTGCTTCCGTTAAGTTGAACAACCTGGTCATTACCTTTTCACCACCCTGGGCAACGGCATCTCCAACTATACTGCCCAGAACATCGGTGCCCAGAAGATGGAACGGGTCAAACAGGGTTTTCGCGCCGGATTAAAACTGGTATGGATCTTATGTGTTCCGCTGTTCCTGGCTTACTTCTTAGCCGGACGTTACCTGGTATTCCTCTTCATGGATAACTCCACCGGCCCGGCCATCGACACCGGTATCCAGTTCCTGCGGATCCTTTCCCCGTTCTACTTTGTGGTATCCGCAAAGCTGGTGGCAGACGGTATCCTACGAGGCGCCGGCCTGATGCGAAACTTCATGATTGCCACCTTCACCGACCTGATCCTGCGTGGCACTGGCCATTGGACTGGCAAGAGTCTTCGGTTCCATCGGAATCTGGTGCGCATGGCCCGATCGGCTGGACCATCGCAATGTGCATGTCTGTATGGTTCTATAAATGTGGACCTTGGAATAAGAAAAAAGAAGCATAAAATACAATCTTCTATGAATCAGAAAAAGGAGCCTGAATTTCAGACTCCTTTTCTAATTTCTGTAGTAAATAGCCATTACTGTTTCTGAAATAACCTATCCAATTCCTGCTTAAATATATGCTCACTCTTCTTTTTTGCTCCACAAAATCAGCATAGTTTTCACACCGCAAGGTATTTGTAATCCGCATTTTATGACAGAAACATCTTCTCTTGAAAACATTATTTACGTCATTCTGATTTAACTTTAATAAAAATGGTTCTCTCCCATCAGATTCCGATAAAGATAATATCCGCTTTTACAGTCAAACCGAAACATATAGGCCAATATTTGCAGATAATCCCACCACTTATATTCTGAAAATGGCTTATATTTCGCATCCGCAATCACACGATTTTATTATCTTTTCCAATAAAATCCGGATAGATCATTCCATTATTTCCATGAAACAAGCGTTGCGCTCCAGCTCCAGCTTTATTCCTTGGATGATAGAAGTGACCACCAATCAACGTATTAACATACTCTTCCCAGAGCCATGCCCCATCAAACAAAATGCCATAGAGCATTCCTTGTTCCTGTCCCATATTGGTGCTGTTCATTTCGGAGAATCAAAATACACAATTGCTGTAATGCCCGATACTCATGATAATAAGCATGTCTCACTACATTTTGCAGTTTTCATCTATAATCTTTCTTCGATTACCTGGTTTTATAATTTTTGTGTAGCCTGGACCACCTGTCTCACTTCATCTTTTACAATATACAGAAGTCTTCTGCCCTGCGGTTTTCCTTTATAAATTGATTGTATGCCGTATCAGTTCTGTCAAAAGTATTATCATAAGAATATTCCCGCTGGGAGTAGGCAATATTGCCTGTAAACGGAATATTTCTTTTAATATGCCTTGCAACATCAATAGAACCTCGTACATTACCATCATTATATTCGGTATGGATATAGGCCTTAAAAAGTCACTTTCTCATGGCTGACACAAATATCCCGGAAATAAAAACAACAGCAGATAAAACAGTTTATCCTCCTGATTTACGCTTTGTCTCAAGATCAATAAAGTTCGGGAAATCGAGCACCCGTTCCAGCAAATATTGAAAGAAAAAATCATTTCACCATGGCTGAACCTTGATTCAATGGCAAGTCTTTGCTCTCCCACACCTAAAAATCCATGATGTCCAAAGAGTGCTAAATCAGGGGCTTGAAGTTCATATCAAGCTCTTGATTTTGAACCTGACAGAACTTTCCTAATCTATTCTTGGGAAATGGACTGGTTATTTCGAGAATCCCTGGATGCTTCCGGACGTGGAAAGGCCATGGGATTCTATGGAACACTGACTGGTATCGTTTATGTAGCGCCTTTGGATCGGTGGCGTGATCGGTGATCTTCTGGGATGGCGCCTGACCTTTTACATCTCTGTCCCAATGACCCGTAATCGTCCTTCTGATTCTGTTATTCCGTATGGAAAATATCCGTCCATCGGTCCGCAGGCTGACCTTGACTGGATTGGTACCGGCCTTTTTGTGGAGCCACCATTGGAATTGTTATGATGTTTTCCTGGACAGAAATATCAACGTTTTTCCGCGCCAGTACTGTTTATGGCTGTTATGTTCCTTGTATGTACTGTATGTTTTATCCACTATATTCAAAAAGCAGCAAATCCTATTTTTCAGTCCGCTTATTTACGAACCGTGAATTCGTCCTTGTCATCTTAAGCGTTGTTCTGATCGGGCCTTCCATGTTCAGCGTAGGCTCCTATCTTTCTTTACAGAGCATCACTTGCTTCATACTACGTATATTAAGAGATCGATTAATAATCACTGATCACAAGATTTCCAGCTCATAACAACAGCCTGCGGTGGCCGGTTCTCCGGCTACCGCAGGGGCTGTTGTTATTCAATTAAAACAAATTCCCATCTTCATCAAATACCAGTGGCACTGCCTCAGACAAAATTTCAACATCTCTATTTTTCGCTGCTTCATCCAGCAGTGCTTCTGAGATCCAGATTTTCTCCATATGCAAAGTATCCTGAATCCGCACAACTAAGCTTTGACAAATCTGCTCCATTCAATGTTTCTGAGACGCCTTAATTGCCATTTTCTCTGTTACTCGTTTCGCTCGCTTTGCACGTAGATTCTCCGGAATTGCTGCACCCGGCAAATACGTATGTGTGATATTGGGATCCATTCCTGGACCGCTAATATTTTGTTACAGTTCAGCCATGACGTTGGTTTATGAGATGATCTCACCCGTACGCAGCGAGGCAGTCTGCTTCATGGCGTACGGATCAGTGCTCTTTGAAACGTCAAGGCTGAACTGTAGCTCTTATTTCCCTTTCGGTTCTCTGATCAGCAGATTCAGCACGAATGCCAACACACCTGCCACAATCATCATCAGAAATGTACTGACGAAAGA
>VOFG01003449.1_pt1 | contig 11884 bp, 28 predicted proteins | sample 5384171 | NCBI WGS metagenome assembly VOFG01 (sample SAMN12384726, study PRJNA508395) | human gut metagenome | isolation source: healthy gut F | host: Homo sapiens | reverse complement strand
AGAGTATGTTTACTCAGAAAGTTTTGGAGACAAAGAATGTGGGACAGGCTGTTATGAACAGACTTATCAAGCGCGCCTGGCATAAAATAGTTAAACTGGATTAATACATTTTTTAAATAATGAAGATATGAGGATTTCCTATGAACACATTTGACAAGGTGATATTCGTATGTAATGGAAATACATGCAGAAGTCCGATGGCGGCAACTGTTATGGCTAATCTTAAACAGGATATTATATCGGAATCCAGAGGGATGGTGGTGCTTTTCCAGAACCATATAATCGAAGGCGGTTGCTGTTGCAGCCAAGCATAATATGATAATTCGAACAATTCAGCAAAACAGTTGTTGAATGAGGATTTCGGAAATGATACACTTGTACTGGCTATGAATTCGCATATGAAACAGAAGATATATGATGAATACAGTGAGGCAATTAATGTATATACTCTGAGTGAATATGCAGGAGAGCCTGAACAGGACATTAAAGACCCATATGGAAAGGCATTGAGGAATATAATGCATGTTTTGAAATGATATGCAGGCTGGTTGGCAAGGTTGCAGAGTATCTGGATGGGTTGTCAGAAGAAAAAAGAAGATAAAGGAGAAGAACAATGATAGCAATTGGTTGTGATCATGGAGCATTAGAATTAAAGGAGCAGACTTATAGAACATCTTAAGAAGAGAGGTGTTGAGTGTAAGGATTATGGCACATATACTAAGGATTCATGCGACTATCCTGTATATGCCAAGAAGGTAGCCGAGGCTATTCTTTTCGGGCGAGTGTGAGGAAGGAATTCTTCTTTGCGGAACAGGAATAGGAATGAGCATGGAAGATTAAGGGGAATAAGAGCAGCATTATGCAGCGACTGCTTCTCAGCACAGGCTACTAAGGAACATAACAATGCCAATGTATTATGTATGGGCGCAAGAGTTATCGGACCAGAGCTTGCTTTCAGAATAGCAGATACGTTTTTAGATTCCAAGTTTTCTAATGATGAGAGACATATAAGAAGAATCAGCATGTTAGAGGATTAATAAATGGGTGATAAGAGAAAAGATTATATATCATGGGATGAATATTTCATGGGGAATTGCAACACTTTCCGGTATGAGGTCCAAAGACCCCAATACACAGGTTGGTGCGTGTATAGTAAGCCAGGATAATAAGATATTGTCCATGGGATATAACGGATTGCCAGAGGCTGTTCAGATGATGAGTTTCCATGGAACAGAGATGGTGAAGATAATAAGTATTTCTATACAACTCATAGTGAGCTTAATGCGATTCTTAATTACAGAGGCGGAAGCCTTGATAATGCCAAGCTTTATGTAACACTTTTTCCATGTAATGAGTGTGCAAGGCAATTATTCAGGCAGGAATTAAGACTGTTGTATATGACTGTGACAAATATGCAGATACTGCATCTGTAATTGCATCAAAGAGAATGCTTAATGCCGCAGGTGTCAGATATTACAAGTATGAAAGAACAGGTCGCACAATAACAATTGACATAAAAAAGGGTCTGGAAACGAATAAGGTTTCCAGACCCTTTAGAACTTGTTATTCATGTGATTCAAGAATTCTGATGTATTCATTAAAAGGTACCGTTATAGATGGCGGCAAGAAGCTTGTTAAGCTTGTGAAGCGCATCAGACATAAGCTCACAGCTTATAATATTCTCTGTAAGTGCATCGCCTAATTCATCAAGGTCGACAACACGGACGCGCCCGTTATTCTCAATTATGACATCTGCAAGAAGATCTGTGAATATATATGTATCAGAGACAGCATCATAAAAGTGTCAATAATGTCACAATAGATATATGCAAGAGAGTTATCTGCTTTATAGAATTTGCTTATCTTAAACCCTTCGTTAATAACATAATATGATGTTCCATGTGTGAATTCAGCTTTTGGACGGAATGTGTTCCAACTGGTCACAATAGTATCAGAATCTAAGAATACTATGTTATCGTCCTTAAGATTAACGCATTCATCAGGAATAAGTCTTTTTCTGTATAATGTAGGCATATAAAATCCCCCTTTTCGGGTATAGTTAATAATACACAAAATATAATGACAAAATTATATCAGCAGATTAATTAAATTTCAATAAAAAGGGTTGAAAAATATACCTATAAATTGGTAAAATTAATGCAGACTTTTGAGGAACATGATATGAAGAATGATAGCAAAGCATTACGAAATATTGTACTGATATCCCAGCTCGCTATATGTGTGATGGTGCCAACATTTTTATGTCTGGCACTTGGAATATGGCTTGATAAAAGGTTTGGAACATGGTTTACGGTTCCACTGCTTTTTATTGGGATGGCAAAGAGGTGCAAGAAAATGCATATGTTCTGGCAATGGACACAATACGACAGGAGAAGCTTAAGAAAGATAAGGCACAGCAGGATGAAATCGACAGAAAGGTAGAGGAATACAGAAAGAAGCAGGAAAAAGATTCCAGTGAAATTAAGAGGTGATTTATGTTAAAAAAGAATTAAAGATATTAATGAAGCTCTTCCGAATGCTTTGCTTATAGAATGTATTTATCTTGTTATTGCCCAGATAATTATATTTATTGCTGTTCCGAATAAGATAATGTGTGCAGTGGGACTGCTTGCGGGATGTTTATATGCTGTATTCAGTTCATTTCATTTAAGCTTTACTATACGAAAGGTTGTGTATGGCGGGCATAAGCAGTCTTCAACACTTGTATTTGGGTACATTGTAAGATTTCTTGTAATGATAATACTGCTTGCATTATTGTATATCTTTAAGGCAGGAGATTTGCTGTGTGCAATTATTGGCATGTTCTCAGAGAAGATAGCGGCATATCTGTCGCCTTTACTGGACAAGAAAAGGTCCGCAAAGGGGAAAACAGTACTGGGGAGTTTCCTCAGACTGATAAAAATATAATAGAAAAGGAGAGTGAGTAGGTGGGAAGCGAGAGTTTGACTACGATGGTGGCCGGAGATTCAAGTTTCATGATTAAGACGCTGTACACATTTAAGCTGAATGGCGTTTCATTGAACATTGACACAACACATGTGGCTCTGCTGCTGGTATCAGTCTTTATTCTTGTTATGGCTGTAATAGCAAGGATTAAGATTAATAAAGTCGATGCTTCAGATACACCGGGAATGTTCCAGAATGTCATAGAAATCATCGTTGAGATGTTAGGCACTATGGTTGATGGTATTATGGGTAAGAATGCCAACAAGTTTGTGAACTATATATCCACATTATTCTTGTTTATAATAATATCTAACATATCCGGTCTGTTTGGGTTAAGACCACCAACGGCTGATTATGGTGTTACTCTGTGTCTTGGTCTGATAACATTTATACTGGTTCAGTTTAATGGTATCAAGAAGAACAGGATTAAGCACTTTACAGCATTATTCCAACCGATATGGTTTTTATTCCCGATTAACCTTATTGGTGAATTTGCAGTTCCGTTATCATTATCATTACGTCTTTTCGGTAATGTAATGTCAGGAACAGTTCTTATGGGATTGATATATGATTTGCTCAGTCCATTCACAGTTGCATACCCGGCAGTTCTGCATGCGTACTTTGATTTATTCTCAGGCTGCATTCAGGCGTATGTATTCTGCATGTTAACTATGGTTTATGTTAACGACAAGATAGCCGATTAACGGCAAATATTTTTATTAGACGGAGGATTTTTAAATGAATATTTCAGGAAGTGAATTTATTAGTGCTATGTCAGCAATTGGAGCAGGTATTGCGATGATCGCAGGTGTTGGTCCTGGTGTTGGTCAGGGTATCGCAAAGAGGTTATGGTGCGTCTGCAGTAGGACGTAACCCGGGAGCTAAGTCTGATATTACTTCAACAATGCTTCTTGGACAGGCCGTAGTAGCCGAGACAACAGGTCTTTACGGTTTTGCCGTAGCTATTATCTTAATGTTCGTTAAGCCTTTCGGAAACTAAGAAGAGGTGCGAAGATAATAGAAAGGAGGCCTACAATTGAATTTGTCAGGAAATACATTTGTTGCCATAGCGGCTGATGGACGATTATTCGGTCTGGATCCGCAGCTCCTTTTTGATGCAAAGAGTAACTGCAGTCAATGTATTTGTACTGTTTCTTTTACTTACATTTATTCTTTTCAATCCTGTAAGGAATATGTTAAAGAAGAGACAGGACAAGATAACAAGTGACAGGGAGAACGCTGAGAACGATAAGAAGGGAAGCGAGCGCCCTTAAAGCAGAATATGAGGCTAAGTTAAAGGATGCCCACAAGGAGGCAGAACAGATTCTTAGTGATGCAAGAAAGACTGCTATGCACAATGAGACCAAAATCATTGATGAAGCCAAGGCTGAGGCAGCAAGAATTATAGAAAGAGCTAATGTTGAAGCTGAACTTGAGAAGCAGAAGGTTGCTGATGAGGTTAAACAGCAGATTGTAACTGTAGCAGCTGTTATGGCATCTAAGTTAGTTGCCAGATCTATTGATGAGAAGGACAGCAATGCTCTTATTGAAGAGACTTTGAATGAAATGGGTGAGAAAACATGGCTAAGCTAATTGAAGCAACATACGGTGATGCTTTATTTGAGCTTGCCGTAGAAGAGTCCAGGGTGGATTCTCTGTATGATGAGGCCGGGGCTGTCATTGAAGCATTTAATGATAATCCGAGTTTGGCAGACTGCTCAATCATCCAGAAGTTGAAAAGGGAGAAAAGGAAGGACTTATTAATAACATTTTCTCTCAGTTTGTTTCAGGAGATATGACAGGTTTGTTGATAACCATGGTCTCAAAGGACAGACAGAAAAAGATTGTTGATACACTTGAGTATTTTCGAAAGAGAGTTCTCGAATACAAGAAAATAGGAATTGCTTATAAGCACAGCAAAGCCACTCACTGATGAACAGAAGAAGGCTGTTGCTGGGAAGCTGTTAGAAACTACAGGATATGTTGATTTCAGATGCATTATTCGGTTGATGAAAGTCTTATTGTGCGGAATGGTAATAAGAATCGGTGACCGTGTAGTAGACAGTAGTATTAAGCATAAAATAGACGAACTTTCCAGAAGTCTGATGAAGATTCAGTTATAGGAATATCAGACAGGTTAGTTTAATTAATCAGAAAGCGGGTGCATAGAGCTAATGAATTTAAGACCGGAAGAAATCAGTTCAGTTATAAAAGAACAGATAAAGAGATATTCTACCGAACTTGAAGTATCAGATGTTGGTACTGTTATTCAGGTAGCAGATGGTATCGCACGAATTCATGGATTAGAAAAGATGCAGGGAGAACTTCTTGAGTTCCCAGGCGAGGTATATGGAATGGTACTTAACCTTGAAGAGGATAATGTTGGTGCCGTTTTACTTGGTGATTCAAGAAATGTTAATGAAGGCGATACTGTTAAGACAACTGGACGAGTTGTTGAGGTTCCAGTTGGTGACGCATTGACAGGACGAGTTGTCAATGCATTAGGACAGCCTATTGATGGCAAAGGACCAATCGTTACAGATAAGTATCGTAAGATTGAGAGAGTTGCATCAGGCGTTATTACAAGAAAATCAGTAAGCGTTCCACTTCATACAGGTATTAAAGCTATTGATGCCATGGTTCCTATCGGAAGAGGACAAAGAGAGCTTATTATCGGTGACCGTCAGACAGGTAAGACGGCTATTGCTATTGATACTATTATTAACCAGAAGGGTCAGGGAGCACATTGTATATATGTTGCTATCGGACAGAAGGCTTCAACTGTTGCAAGTATTGTTAAGACTCTTGAGGAATATGGTGCAATGGCATATACAACAGTAGTGGCATCTACAGCCAGTGAACTTGCTCCATTACAGTATATTGCTCCTTATTCAGTATGTGCTATTGGTGAAGAGTGGATGGAGAATGGTGGAGATGTATTAGTTGTTTATGATGATTTAAGCAAGCATGTTGCAGCGTACAGAACACTTTCACTTCTTCTTAAGAGAGCACCTGGACGTGAGGCTTATCCTGAGATGTATTCTATCTTCATTCAAGACTTCTTGAGAGAGCAAAGAATGTCAGATGAATACGGCGGAGGTTCACTTACAGCACTTCCAATCATCGAGACTCAGGCAGGGATGTTTCAGCATATATTCCTACTAATGTTATTTCTATTACAGATGGACAGATCTATCTTGAGACAGAGATGTTTAATTCAGGCTTCAGACCTGCTATTAATGCCGGATTGTCTGTATCACGAGTTGGTGGTTCAGCACAGATTAAGGCTATTAAGAAGATTGCTTTGCTCCTATCCGTACAGAGCTTGCCCAGTACAGAGAGCTTGCATCATTCTCACAGTTTGGTTCAGAGCTTGATGCTGATACCAAGGAAAAGCTTGCACAGGGTGAGAGAATCAGAGAGATGCTTAAACAGCCACAGTACAAGCCAATGCCGGTTGAGTATCAGGTTATAATCATATATGCAGTTACCAAGAAGTATGTTATCGATATAGATGTTGACAGGATTCTTGATTTCGAGCAGGGATTATTTGACTTTATTGATACTAAGTATCCACAGATTCCAGAGTCTATTAAAGAGACTAAGGAACTGACAGCAGATAATGAGAAGGCACTTATAGCTGCCATCGAGGAGTTTAAGAAAACATTTATCCAGTAAATGTTTTGGAATGGAGGTAATAGTTTATGGCCTCGATGAGAGACATAAAGAGACGCAGAGATAGTATTCAAAGTACCGGTCAGATTACCAAAGCCATGAAGCTCGTATCTACTGTTAAATTGCAGAAAGCTAAAGGGAAAGCGGAAAGTACCAAGCCGTATTTCGACCTTATGTATGATACCGTAAAGAATATGCTTGCCAAGTCAGGTAATATCAATCACAAATATCTGAAAGCCGGAGATTCAAGTAAGAAAGCGATTATTACAATTACAGCGAACAGAGGACTTGCCGGAGGATATAATTCTAATATTACCAGACTTATAACAGGTAGTGATATTCCTAAGGAAGACGCACTTATATATGCAATAGGAACAAAGGGAAGAGATTTCCTTTCAAGAAGAGGCTATCAGATTAAAGCAGATTATTCAGATATGGTTGAAGAACCTGCGTATACAGATGCCAAGGCTATATGTAATGAGGTGCTTGATGCATTTACAAGTGGAGAAGTCGGAGAGATATATCTTGCTTATACATCTTTTAAGAACACTGTGGTTCATGAACCTAAGCTTATCAAGCTGCTTCCTGTTGATGCAGATTCAATGAAACAGGATGGAGCAGAGACTGATAATACACCTATGAATTATGAGCCGGGTGAAGAGGAGGCTCTTAACCTGATTATACCTAAGTATGTGTGCAGTCTTATATATGGGGGCTATGGTAGAAGCTGTTGCCAGTGAGAACGGAGCACGTATGCAGGCAATGGACAGTGCTACAAGCAATGCAGAGGATATGATATCAGATCTGTCGCTTAAGTTTAACAGAGCACGTCAGGCTTCAATTACACAGGAACTTACAGAGATTATAGCAGGAGCGAATGCTATCAATTAATAAAACAATGGAGGGAATAATGGCAGAGAATAATATTGGTAAGATTACTCAGGTTATCGGTGCTGTAATTGATATTAAGTTCACAGACGGTAATCTGCCAGAAAATCAATTCGGCCATCAATATTAAGACTAATGACGGCGGTAAGCTTGTTGTAGAGGTTGCCCAGCATCTTGGCGATGATGTAGTAAGATGTATAGCCATGGGTCCTACAGATGGTCTTGTCAGAGGTATGGATGCAGAGGCGACAGGTGCCCCAATTTCTGTACCGGTAGGTGAACAGACTTTAGGAAGAATGTTCAATGTATTAGGTGATCCAATTGATAATAAGCCAGCGCCAGAAGTACAGGAGCATATGCCTATTCATAGAAAGGCACCTGCATTTGCAGAGCAGGCAACTAATACAGAGATTCTTGAGACTGGTATCAAGGTTGTAGATTTACTTTGTCCTTACCAGAAGGGTGGTAAGATAGGACTTTTTCGGAGGTGCCGGAGTTGGTAAGACAGTTCTTATTCAGGAACTTATCAGCAATATTGCAACAGAGCATGGTGGATATTCAGTATTCACTGGTGTTGGAGAAAGAACAAGAGAGGGTAACGACCTTTATCATGAGATGATGGAATCAGGCGTTATCGAGAAAACTACCATGGTGTTCGGACAGATGAACGAACCACCTGGAGCAAGAATGAGAGTTGGTCTTGCAGGACTTACAATGGCTGAGTACTTCAGAGATAAGGGTGGAAAGGATGTACTTCTTTTCATTGATAATATCTACAGATTTACCCAGGCTGGTTCAGAGGTTTCAGCACTTCTTGGACGTATGCCTTCAGCCGTAGGTTATCAGCCAACATTACAGACAGAGATGGGTGCTCTTCAGGAGAGAATCACATCTACCAAGAACGGATCAATTACATCTGTTCAGGCTGTATATGTACCAGCCGATGACCTTACTGACCCGGCTCCGGCTACAACATTTGCACATCTGGATGCTACTACAGTTCTTTCAAGATCAATCGTTGAGCTTGGTATCTATCCAGCCGTTGACCCGTTAGAGTCTACGTCAAGAATTCTTGATCCAAGAATTGTTGGTGAGGAGCATTACAAGGTTGCAAGATTAGTTCAGGAAATCTTACAGAAATACAAAGAATTACAGGATATCATCGCTATCCTTGGTATGGACGAGCTTTCAGAGGATGATAAGCTTTGTTGTTTCAAGAGCAAGAAAGGTTCAGAGATTCTTATCACAGCCATTCTTCGTTGCAGGACAGTTTACTGGTCTTGAAGGAAGATATGTTCCTGTAAGTGAGACTATTCAGGGCTTCAAGGAAATTATCGAAGGAAAGTATGATGACATTCCAGAGAGTTACTTCCTTAACTGTGGTGGAATTGATGATGTTTTTAGCTAAGGTAGAGAAGTAGAAAAGAGGTTGTAATGGCAGATTTACAGACAATAAAGCTTCTGGTTAATACGCCGGACAGAGTTTTCTACCATGATGACGCTACATTTGTTGAACTTTCTACCAGTGAAGGCGATATAGGTGTTTATCCGGGACATATTCCGCTTACTGCAGTTGTTGTTCCTTGTGTTCTTAGCATACACAATGGTAATGATGTAAAGAAAGTCATGGGTACACGGTGGAATTATAGAGATTCTCAAGGATAAGATAACTATTCTTGCTGAGGTGGCAGAATGGTCAGATGAAATCGATGTAGAAAGAGCTAATGAGGCGAGACTGCGAGCTGAAAAGAGACTTGCCAGCCATGATTCTAATCTGGATATGGTAAGAGCAGAGGCAAAGGCTTAAGAGATCGCTTGCGAGAATTAAGGCTGCTAATTAAATAATATGTATAAACCTTCCATTATCTGGGAATATTTCAGGTGATGGGAGGTTTTTATATGGTAAAGATATATAGATTTCAGAGGCTGATGATAGCAGCTGCAGTAATTATATAGGGCAGTATTTGCCGGCAGACTTGTATACAAGGGCATAAAGGGTGAGACAATGGATGTTGTAGATACATTTTGTGAAAATGTGTACTATGATATAAGTGCCGACATATCAGCGACAGGAAAGCTTGACAATGGGATGTCGGATACAGCAAAGAAACTTATGATGACACAGATGGCAAAGACTCTGGGGCTTAACAGATATAATATAACGGAGGATGAAACAGGAATATATCTTACACAGCAATCAGTTAATGGCGGCGCAGATATATCAATAAAAAAGAGCAGTACAGGAGAATATTTTATAACTGATATAGAACTGTATAAGGGATTTGAGAGCACTTCAGATTATGAAAAGCTGATGAAACAGGTTTTAGAGGAATATGGAATAGATACTCATGTAACAGTCAGCATGAAAGGAAGCATTGCTGGGGATATGTCACAGTATGATAAGAGCGAGGTCAGCGGCAGAATGCTTAAGATGCTGGGTAAAGACTGTGACTACGGGACAGATACAGGATTCATATGTTGTGTATGCTTATGCTAAAAGCGTTAAGGATTCTGTAAGCATAGGAAAGAACAAGATAAATGTTAATATAACTATGAATTATGACGAGACAAGGGGAGTGACGGATATACAGCTTTCAACACCGATATATAATGAGGATTTCTGATGATGATTTTTTAAGGCATAAAACTTGCTATTGTGGTTTTTGTCTAAAGAGATTAAAATAACCATGTATATCCAGAGGATAAATCAAGAAAAGATGAGGCAGATATGGAATTAAAAGAGCTTTTAGATAAATGTATTAATGACAGGCTTATTGATCTTACAATAAGCGGACAGAAGGTAAAGAAATGAAGAAGATGTGATGAGGGTTAAGATTCGTCCGGTCCGACTTAAGGATGAGATAAAGTATCAGGCATCAGAATTCGTGGGAAGAAAAGTGCTTCACACCAATTATTCAGAAGAAGACATTAAGACAAGAATTACAGAATATATGGAGAACACATTTAAACAGGCGCAGTTTAATATGACGAATGCGACTGCCACGGTGCTTAGTTCAAAGAAGGGGCGCATGTACCTGTAAGTATAAAAGGCTTGCACAGATAAAAGAGTCAGAAGGATATGTCACACAACAGAACCAAAGACATATATTCTTAAAGAGGGCGAGAAGGTGGATTTTCTTGTTGATCTTGGAGTTATGACTAAAGAGGGGGCAATTGTAAGAACAAGATATGATAAGTTCAGGCAGATTAATAGATTCCTTGAATTTATAGAGGATATTCTGCCACAGTTAGATAAGGATAAAGAACAGACAATAATTGATTTTGGATGTGGAAAATCATATCTTACATTTGCAATGTATTATTATCTCAAGGTACCCCAAGGGATACAATATCAGGATAATCGGGCTGGATTTAAAGAAAGATGTTATTGAGCATTACAACCAGTTAAGAACGAAATATGGTTATGAGAGACTCAATTTCTATGAAGGAGATATTGCTTCTTACAAGGGTGTTGAGTCTGTAGATATGGTTGTAACACTTCATGCATGTGATACGGCTACAGATTATGCACTCGCCAAAGCAGTAAAATGGGGGTGCGAAAAGGTTATACTTTCTGTGCCTTGCTGTCAGCATGGGGCAAACAAGAACAATTGCAAGATGAAACTCTTTCACCTGTCATGGATTATGGAATCTTAAAGGAAAGATTTGCAGCAATAGCGACAGATGGTGCAAAGCAAAGCTTTTTAGAATCTAAAGGTTACCAGACACAGATACTCGAATTCATAGACATGGAGCATACACCAAAGAATCTGCTTATAAAGGCTGTTAAGACCCGAGCCTGATGCTAAAACATGAGGAAGTACAGAATATGAGCAGGGTGCTTAATATTGACCTTACGCTAAAGAAGCTTTTTGGAGGATTAAATTGAAAAGAATCAGGAATTATAGTATATCAGGTTCTAAGTATTTTATACTTGGAGTTATATTTTTAGTTACAGTTATCTAACATTTATCAATGAAATTCGAACAGATAATGCCGTCAGCAACCACTATGATGCAAATCCTTCCAACAGTTGCAATGGATACAGAGGCAGGAACGCAGTATAATGTGCTTGCGATACACTTCGGAGCTGGATTCAACATTGTTTCATGGCAATATTACACCTGTTGCAAAGGACAGAAAGTTGACAGTTACAATTAATACATACGGAGAAGATATTGAAGGTGTGGCATACAAAAATCCGTTCTTTAGAGGATAAGTCGCTTATCGAGAATACTGAGGTTAGTGATTATGATAATGCAGGGAGCAGTATAAATGTTACATTTAACATAAAGAATCTTCTTGATACCGGGAAAAGAGTATGCGCTTGAGATTGTGCTTAAGACAAAGAAGC
>VOFG01002165.1_pt1 | contig 11884 bp, 10 predicted proteins | sample 5384171 | NCBI WGS metagenome assembly VOFG01 (sample SAMN12384726, study PRJNA508395) | human gut metagenome | isolation source: healthy gut F | host: Homo sapiens | reverse complement strand
TATTCACAGCAAACTCAACGTTATTATATTTATTCTACTACAGACGGACAGCCGGGATGGGGAGGATGGTATTTTACCGTATTCTCTTCGGCTGACATGAAGGACTGGACTTACGAAGGTGTGATGCTGGATTTGCGTTCTCCGCAGGTACCTTGGGCGAATGGAAATGCCTGGGCACCGGCTATTGAAGAAAAACTGATTGATGGGAAATATAAATATTTCTTCTATTACAGTGGCAATCCGAACGATGATTCAGGCAAGAAAATCGGAGTGGCTGTAGCTGACTCTCCTGTAGGGCCTTTCAAAGATATGGGCAAACCTATCATTACAGATTCTCCGGTGGGACACGGACAGCAGATTGACGTGGATGTGTTTACCGATCCGGTTGCCGGTAAGTCTTATTTGTATTGGGGTAATGGCTATATGGCCGGAGCTGAACTGAACGATGACATGGTGTCTATCAAGAAGGAAACATTGAAGGTGATGACTCCGAAAGGAGGTACATTGAAAGATTATGCGTATCGTGAAGCGCCATACGTGTTCTATCGTCAGGGATTATATTACTTCCTGTGGTCGGTAGATGATACGGGTTCAGCGAACTATCATGTGGCATACGGCACATCGGATTCTCCTCTAGGTTCGATTAAGGTAGCTAAGGACCCGATTGTGATGATACAAGATCCGTCGAAAGAAATTTATGGTACGGCACATAATTCCGTAGTCCGTAAACCGGGTACGGATGAGTGGTATATCGTGTACCATCGTATCAATAAAAATTACCTGGACAAAGATAAAGGCGTCCTGGTGTACACCGCGAAGTTTGTATCGACCGGATGGAATTCAATGCGGACGGTACGATTCAGCGTGTAAAAGTTTCCAAATAATAATCCTAAACACAACCTTCTTACCTATGAAACACCTGACACATTTGGCTGCCTTATGTGCTTGCCTTACCAGTTTTCCTGTATCGGCTCATGTACAGGAAGTGATGAATGAACCGGATTCGGTATATCTGTTTTCGTATGCCACTGTGAACGATGCGGGCCGTAGTGGGCTGAAGCTGGCTTGGAGTACAGATGAGGCGCGCTGGTTCAGCATCGGCAACGGATATGGATATGTGAAATGTGATTACGGCGCCTGGGGAGCCGAGAAACGCATGTTTAATCCTCATCTGGTGCGGGATGAAAAAGGGGTATGGCACTGCTTCTGGCAGCTGAACGCGAGCGGAAAAAGAATGGGGGCATGCCACTTCGCCGGATTTGATGAAGTGGAATCCGCAGACTTACTATATGCAGCCGGCTCGGGAAGGTGAACAGGTACCGGCCGTTAAACGAGGAAGTGAGACGCGCAAGAAAGCGGTGGTGGAAGGTGTGTTGGAACAAGGATATATGCAGAAAGTGGCCTGGGAGGACGTAGATCGTCTGTTGAAATTTGCGGACTACCGGGCTTGCAGAGACCAGTTGCACAATGAACGTACGGAGCAGGATGCTCAGCGTTTTGCCGGGCTGGCTCCTGTTTCCTTACAATTGACGGTGCGTCCGGAAGAGGCTAAGCCTATCAGCGATAAACTGATTGGAATTTTCTTTGAAGATATTAATTACGGAGCTGATGGCGGACTTTATGCGGAACTGGTACAGAACCGTGATTTTGAGTATTCTCCAAAGGATAATGCGCGTCAGGGATTTGACAGTGGCTATGCTTGGAGTGTATGGGAGAACGGACAGTCGGCAGCCGTGAAGGTGTCAACCGAAAATCCTTTGCATGAGAATAATCCGCATTATGTCGTATTGCAGGCTAAGCCGGGAATGGCTCTCCGTAATCCAGGTTTTGATGGAATTATGTTGAAGAAAGGGGAAAAGTATGATTTCTCTGTTTTCTCTCGTATGCCTGAAGGAAGTAAAGGGGGTAAAGTTATCGTACGCTTGCTGGATAATGAGGGAAAGGAAGTGGCGAAATCTTCTGTACGGGTAGCAGCCGGAAAATGGAAAAAAAGCAGTCGGCTGTACTGACGGCTCAGGCCGATGTGGATGCGGCTGTGCTTTCAGTGGAACCGGAAGTGACTGGAGAATTGCATCTGGATATGGTTTCATTGTTCCCTCAAAAGACTTTCAAGGGCCGTAAAAACGGACTGAGAGCCGATCTGGCACAGACTTTGGCCGATTTATATCCACGTTTTGTGCGTTTCCCGGGCGGTTGTGTAGCACATGGAAACGGAATTGATAATATTTATCGCTGGAAAAACTCAGTAGGTCCGCTGGAAGCCCGTAAACCGATGAGGAACTTGTGGGGCTATCATCAGACATTAGGCTTGGGATACTTTGAATATTTCCAGTTTTGTGAAGATATAGGAGCAGAACCTCTGCCGGTACTGGCGGCAGGAGTTCCATGTCAGAATTCGGCTTGCATCCCGGGAAAACCTTTGAGCGGCGGACAGCAGGGAGGTATTCCCATGGAAGAGATGGGAGCGTATGTACAGGATATTCTGGATTTGATAGAATATGCCAATGGTGATCCGAAGAAGAGTAAATGGGCGAAGATGCGTGCGGAAGCGGGCCATCCGGAACCTTTCAATTTGAAATACGTCGGTATTGGAAACGAAGATTTGATTACACCTGTTTTTGAAGAACGTTTTGAAATGATTTTCAAGGCAGTAAAAGAAAAGTATCCGGAAATTACGGTGATTGGTACGGTGGGTCCTTTCTATGAAGGTACGGATTATGAGGCTGGATGGAAGTTTGCTACGTGCCTGAATGTGCCGATGGTGGACGAGCATTATTATAATACTCCAGGCTGGTTTATTAATAATCAGGATTATTATGACCGTTATGACCGTACCAAACCTAAAGTATATTTGGGAGAGTATGCCGCACATTTGCCGGGACGTCCCAATAACATTGAAACGGCTTTAGCTGAGGCCTTGTATCTGACTTCGGTAGAACGTAATGGTGACATCGTGTCAATGACCTCTTATGCTCCTTTGTTGGCAAAGGAAGGACATACTCAGTGGAACCCTGATTTGATTTATTTCAATAACCGTGAGGTGAAACCCACTGTGGGATATTATACTCAGTTGCTTTATGGTCAGAATTCCGGAGATTCTTATTTGCCTGCCGACCGGAAAATCGATAATCCTCGTCAGGATGTACAGAAACGAATAGGTACTTCAGTCGTACGTGACAGTAAGACGGGAGATTGGATTGTAAAGCTGGTAAATCTGTTGCCGGTTCCGGTAAAGGCTAAGGTGGAAGGTCTGACACCTGTAGAGAATGGCAAGGTGGTTTTGCAGGTGTTGAGTGGGAAACCTACCGACAAAAATGCACGACCAGTGAAAAAAGAGATAACCATGGCTGAGTTGTCCCAATATGAAATGCCGGCTTATTCTTTGAATGTAATTCGTGTAAAGGTAGCTGGAACCAAGAAGTAGGTGTGTCTTTGAATGATTTTTGACTGATAATTGATTGATTTCTATTTCTACGGTTTGGTAGCAAGTCCCTATTTTTGTAAAAGTGAAAAATGAATACCATGAATAAATTATTGAGAAAATTGTCATTAGGGGTGGCTTGTCTTTTGATGGCGGCTTTTATCAGCTCATGTCAAAGCTCGCAGGCCAGTGGAACGTTTGAAGTAGGAAAAAATACGTTCCTGTTAAATGGAAAGCCTTTTGTAGTGAAAGCTGCGGAGGTACATTATCCGCGTATCCCGGAACCTTACTGGGAACAGCGTATTCTTTCTTGTAAGGCTTTGGGTATGAATACCCTTTGTCTGTATGTGTTCTGGAACTTGCACGAACAGCAGCCAGGTAAGTTTGATTTTTCCGGCAATAAAGATATTGCCAAGTTCTGCCGTTTGGCTCAGAAGCATGGAATGTATGTCATTGTACGTCCGGGTCCGTATGTATGTGCAGAATGGGAAATGGGTGGATTGCCCTGGTGGTTACTGAAGAAAGAAGATGTACAGTTACGTACGCTGGATCCTTATTATATGGAACGTGTTGGTATTTTCATGAATGAAGTAGGCAAGCAGTTGGCAGACTTGCAGATTTCTCGTGGTGGAAATATCATTATGGTGCAGGTAGAGAACGAATATGGCTCGTATGGAATAGACAAGCCGTATGTATCGGCCATCCGTGATTTGGTGAAAAAAGCTGGCTTTACAGATGTGCCTTTGTTCCAGTGCGACTGGAGTTCTAACTTCACCAATAACGCACTGGATGATTTGCTGTGGACTGTAAACTTTGGTACGGGAGCTAATATTGACGAGCAGTTCAAGAAACTGAAATCACTGCGTCCGGAAACTCCGATGATGTGTAGTGAATTCTGGAGCGGCTGGTTCGATCACTGGGGCCGGAAACACGAGACTCGTGATGCGGCTACAATGGTGAGCGGTATTAAAGATATGTTGGATCGTAATATTTCTTTCAGTCTTTATATGACACACGGAGGAACTACCTTTGGCTGGTGGGGTGGTGCCAACAATCCGGCTTACTCGGCTATGTGCAGCTCATACGATTATGATGCACCTATCAGTGAAGCAGGATGGACTACTCCGAAATATTTCCAGTTGCGTGACTTGCTGAAACAGTATCTTCCGGAAGGAGAAACTTTGCCGGAACCTCCTGCTCAGTATCCGGTGATTTCCGTACCGGCCATTACAGAATGGGAAGTCGCACCCTTGTTCGATAATCTGCCTCAGGCTAAACAGTCGGAAGATATTAAGCCTATGGAACAGTTTGATCAGGGGTTGGGGAAGTATTTTGTATCGTACGACATTGAAAGAAGATGTAAAAGGTATTTTGCATATTGATGAAGTACACGACTGGGCACAGGTATTTGCTGATGGAAAATTGTTGGGCCGCTTGGACCGTCGTCGTGGTGAATTCACTTTGCCGCTGAAAGAAACTTTGAAAAAAGGTACACGCCTGGATATTCTGGTAGAAGCCATGGGACGTGAACTTTGACAAATCAATTCATGACCGGAAAGGTATTACGAACAAAGTGGAAGTGGTAAGCGGTGAACAGGTGAAGGAACTGAAAGGTTGGGAAGTATATAACTTGCCTCCGTTCTATGAATTTGTCAGCCAGAAAAATTACCAGGCAGGCAAGCCGGTTGACGGACCTGCATATTATAAAGCTACCTTCCGTTTGGATAAGACAGGTGATACTTTCCTGGATATGCAGACTTGGGGAAAAGGTATGGTTTGGGTGAATGGACATGCCATGGGACGTTTCTGGGAAATCGGTCCGCAGCAAACTTTGTATATGCCGGGTTGCTGGTTGAAAGAAGGAGAGAATGAAATTATCGTGCTCGACCTGAAGGGACCGGCTGAAGCAAAAGTGGCTGGCGTAGAAAAACCGATTTTGGATATGCTGCGTGAAAAAGCACCGGAAACTCATCGTAAAGACGGACAGAACTTGAACCTGAAAGCTGAAAAAGTGGTAAATGCAGGTACATTCAAAGCTGGAAACGGCTGGCAGGAAGTACGTTTTGCACAGCCTGTAGCAGGACGCTATTTCTGTCTGGAAGGTATTTCCAACTATGAAGGAAACAATATCGCAGCCATTGCAGAGTTGGATGTACTGGATAATAACGGAAAGCCTGTTTCTCGTGAGAACTGGAAGATTGTGTATGCCGATAGTGAAGAAACACGTAGTGGAAACCGCACGGCAGATAAAGTCTTCGACTTGCAGGAAAGCACTTTCTGGCAGACGGTAGACAATACCGCTTATCCTCATCAGATTGTTATAGATTTAGGTAAGGAATATAATGTGACCGGTTTCCGGATGTTGCCTCGTGCAGAAGCCGGCGCACCAGGTTTGATAAAGGATTACAAAGTATATGTAAAGAACTCTGACTTTACGTATTGATTTTCAATTCGTATAGAACTTAAGGTATTGAAGATGGAAATATCCCATGGGCGGTAAGTCTATGGGATATTTTTTGTCTGTAGAAATAAAAATAAACTCATTCTGCTTTCTTTATGGCATTTTTTACGAACTTTGCCGCCCAATATGAAACAGGTATCCAGGGAATACTTGCATGTGACAAATTTGATAAAATGAATAAGCCAAAAGCTGTATTTAGAGAAATAAACGAGAGCTATACGCTACAGGAGGCCATAGCTGAAGCAAAACGTTGCTTGAATTGTAAGAATCCTTCCTGTAAGAAGGGGTGCCCGATAGAAAATCATATCCCGGAGTTCATTCATGAACTGTCAAAAGGCAATATGGGAAATGCCATGGCAATCATTAACGAGAAAAGTAACCTGCCGGCTATTTGTGGCCGTGTCTGTCCCCATGAAAAGCAGTGTCAGGGGCATTGCGTATTGTATCCGAAAGGGAAGGGGTTGAAATTGGTAAGCATGGAACGTTTCGTAGCCGATTTTGATACGGAAATGAAGTTGATTCGTGAGAAACTTCCTCAGAAAACACGGGGAAAGGTTGCCGTGATTGGTTCGGGGCCTGCCGGACTGACCGTAGCCGGAGACTTGGCTCGTCAGGGTTTTAACGTGACAATTTTTGAGAGTCAGGCAGAACCCGGTGGGGTGTTGATGTACGGCATTCCGGAATATCGTCTTCCCAAACAGGTGGTTCGTCAGGAAATTGAGAAGATTGAAGCACTGGGGGTGACTTTTCTGTTGAACTGTGTGGTAGGAAAGCAGCTGAACATTGATGATATTTTTGCGCAGGGATACGATGCTATTTTTATTGGTTCAGGTACGGCTCTGCCTAAATCATTGGATATTCCGGGGGCCGGATTGCGTGGAGTGATTCAGGCGACTTACCTGTTGCACATGGCCAATATCTATAATGAAGGCACAGTCGGCCGTGATAAGGTGCCGGTTATCGAAGGAGAGCACGTGGCAGTGATGGGATGCGGAAACGTGGCCATGGATGGGCCCGTACGGCCGTACGTATGGGAGCGGCCAGTGTGACCATTGTGTATCGACGTACGGAAGCCGATATGCCCGCTATACAGGCAGAATACCAGGCTGCCTTGCAGGAAGGTGTGAAATTCTTATGGCAGACTTCCACGACTGAATTCCTTGGAGATGAAGACGGGAAGGTTGTCGGACTACGTGCCAATACACCAGAGGGAGTCAAGGAGTATGCTTTCGATCGCATTTGCCTGGCTGTGGGTTCACGCCCGGCTAGTCGGATTGTGTCGACTACGGAAGGTATAGAAACCGATGATAACGGGTATGTATTGGTGAAAGAACGTCCTTTCGGTATGACAAGCCGTAAAGGAGTGTTTGCCGGAGGTGATGTGGTGCATCGTCCGCAAACGGTAGTGATGGCTATGAAAGCAGCAAAGAGCGTGGCTGTGGGTATCGCACAGTATGTTGATGCTGTAAAATTGCTGAGTGAATAACCTAATTATAAAATAAATACTAAAGTTTAAGGACTATGTCCTGATAACTCAGGAAAAAGCATTAATTTCGCGAATTCAAATGAAACTTTAGAATTTAGATACCAAAAAACTTTACGATAATGATGGAACTTGATTTACTCACGGCTGTATCACCGATTGACGGTCGCTACAGAAGCAAAGCAGGAACTTTGGCTGCTTATTTTTCAGAATATGCGCTCATGAAGTATCGTGTGCGGGTGGAAATTGAATATTTCATCACTTTATGTGAATTGCCTTTGCCGCAGTTGGCATCATTTTATGCGACTCGCTTTGAGTCTCTTCGTGATATTTACCGTAATTTCTCTGAGGGAGACGCTGCACGTATCAAGGAGATAGAAAGCGTGACAAATCACGATGTGAAAGCTGTTGAGTATTTCATTAAGGAACAGTTTGATAAACTGGGTGGATTGGAACCTTATAAAGAATTCATTCACTTCGGACTGACTTCACAGGATATCAATAACACTTCAGTTCCTTTGTCTATCAAGGATGCGTTGGAAGAAGTCTATTATCCGCAGATCCAGAAACTGATTGATCAGTTGACTGCCTACGCAGAAGAATGGAAAAATATTCCGATGCTGGCAAAGACTCACGGGCAGCCTGCTTCTCCTACTCGTCTGGGCAAGGAAATCATGGTTTTCGCTTATCGTCTGAACCGTCAGGCTGGCTGTATTGAAGGCTTGTCCGCTGACTGCGAAATTTGGTGGAGCAACCGGAAATTACAATGCACATCACGTGGCTTATCCGGATTTTGACTGGAAGGCTTTCGGTAATAAGTTTGTTGCAGAAAAATTAGGTCTGGAACGTGAAGAATACACTACACAGATTTCAAATTACGACGGACTGGGTGCCATCTTCGATGCAATGAAGCGTATCAATACCATCATGATTGACATGAACCGTGACTTCTGGCAGTATATTTCCATGGAGTATTTCAAGCAGAAAATCAAAGCTGGTGAGGTCGGCTCAAGTGCCATGCCGCATAAGGTGAACCCGATTGACTTTGAAAATGCAGAAGGTAACTTGGGAATGGCCAATGCAATATTGGAACATCTTTCTTCCAAGCTGCCGGTCTCTCGTTTGCAGCGTGACTTGACGGACTCTACAGTGTTGCGTAATATCGGTGTTCCTTTCGGACATACGGTGATTGCCATCCAGAGCTCACTGAAAGGTCTTGGAAAATTGCTGTTGAATGAACATAAAATCTATGAAGATCTCGATAATTGCTGGAGTGTAGTGGCTGAAGCTATTCAGACGATTTTGCGCCGTGAAGCTTATCCGCATCCGTATGAAGCGTTGAAAGCGCTGACCCGTACGAACCAGGCTATTACAGAAGCTTCTATCAAAGATTTTATTGAAACACTGAACGTCAGCGAGGATATTAAAAAGGAACTGCGTGCGATTACTCCGCACAACTATACTGGAGTCTAACTTTTAAAAATAAATATCGCCCGAGAGGGTGTTGAGTATTAATATTAGCATTAAACAAAAAAATTATGGCAGAAAAAGAATTCAGACAAGATGGCGAAAACAGCCAGTCTGGCCGCGATGGTTACAAGTCTTACAACAGAGAAGGATATAACAAATATGGTAGAGGCGAGAAAAGCAACAGCTACGGTCGCCGTCCGTATAACAACAATAGAGAAGGGGGAGAAGGTTATCGTTCTTCTTATAATCCTCGCTTTAATAATGGAGAGGATCGTCCGCAGAGAGGTGGTTATGGTAATCGCCCGCAGCGTTCATACGGAAACCGTTCCTACAATAATGAAGGAGGAGAACAGCGCTCTTCTTACAATCCTCGTTTTAACAACAATAATGGTGGACGTCCGCAGCGTGCGTACACTCCTCGTTTCAACAACAACCAGGAAGGAGGAGAACAGCGTTCATATCGTCCGCGCTTTAACAATGCACAACAGGGTGGAGAACAGCGCCCGTATCGTCCTCGTTTTAATAACAATGGCGGACAGCAGGGTGGATATGGTCGTCCACAGGGAGGTTACCGTCCGCGTACTGCCGACTACAACCCGAATGCAAAATATAGCATGAAGAAGCAGATCGAGTACAAAGAACTGCTGACTGATCCGGATGAACCGATTCGTTTGAACAAGTTCCTTGCGAATGCAGGTATCTGCTCTCGTCGTGAAGCGGATGAGTTTATCACTGCAGGAGTTGTATCTGTAAATGGTGAAATCGTAACGGAACTGGGTACGAAGGTGAAGCGTTCGGATGAAGTGAAGTTCCACGATCAGCCGGTAAATATTGAGCGTAAGGTCTATGTACTGCTTAATAAGCCGAAAGATTGCGTAACGACTTCGGATGACCCGCAGGAACGTAAGACGGTGATGGATTTCGTGAAAGGTGCTTGCAAGGAGCGTATCTATCCGGTAGGGGCGTCTGGACCGTAATACCACAGGTGTACTGCTGTTGACAAATGACGGTGACCTGGCATCGAAACTGACTCATCCTAAGTTCTTGAAGAAGAAAATTTATCATGTATACTGCGACAAGAATGTGACAAAGGCAGACTTGGATCAGATTGTACAGGGTATTACACTGGATGATGGTGAAATCCATGCTGATGCTATCAGCTATGCGTCGGATACAGATAAATCACAGGTGGGTATTGAAATCCACTCTGGAAAGAACCGTATCGTACGTCGTATTTTCGAATCGCTGGGCTATCGTGTGATTAAGCTGGACCGTGTGTACTTTGCGGGATTGACTAAGAAGGGATTGCGTCGCGGTGACTGGCGTTACCTCACAGAACAGGAAGTAGCCATGCTTCGTATGGGATCTTTTGAATAATGATAAATATAGCAGAACACAGGGATACACGGAAACGGAGCATCCTTGTGTTTTTAGATTAATTGATAAAACATAGAATCAAAATGGAAACAATTCGTAGAACAAAAATTGTTGACCTGCTGAAGCGTGAAGATTTTGGCGCGATGGTCAATGTGAAAGGTTGGGTGCGTACTCGCCGTGGTAGCAAACAGGTAAACTTTGTTGCATTGAATGATGGTTCTACTATAAATAATGTGCAGATTGTAGTCGACTTGGCTAACTTTGATGAGGATTTACTGAAGTTGATTACAACGGGTGCATGTCTGAGCGTGAATGGAGAACTGGTAAAGTCGGTAGGTTCCGGACAGGCAGCAGAAGTTCAGGCACGTGAGATTGAAGTATTGGGTACTTGTGACAATACTTATCCATTGCAGAAAAAAGGACATTCAATGGAATTCTTGCGTGAGATTGCTCACCTACGTCCTCGTACGAATACATTTGGTGCGGTGTTCCGTATCCGTCATAACATGGCTATTGCGATTCATAAGTTCTTCCATGAAAGAGGTTTCTTCTATTTCCACACTCCTCTGATTACAGCATCAGACTGTGAAGGAGCTGGACAGATGTTCCAGGTTACTACCAAGAATCTCTATGACTTGAAGAAGGATGAAAACGGCTCTATTATTTATGATGATGATTTCTTTGGCAAACAGGCAAGTCTGACTGTTTCCGGTCAGTTGGAAGGCGAATTGGCCGCTACTGCTTTGGGAGCAATTTATACATTTGGACCAACATTCCGTGCTGAAAATTCGAATACTCCGCGTCACTTGGCAGAGTTCTGGATGATTGAGCCGGAAGTTGCTTTCAATGATATCATCGACAACATGGATTTGGCTGAAGATTTCATTAAATACTGTGTTCGGTGGGCATTGGATAATTGCTATGACGATGTGAAGTTCTTGAATGATATGTTCGATAAAGGCTTGATTGAACGTTTGCAGGGTGTATTGAAGGAATCTTTTGTACGTCTGCCTTATACAGAAGGTATCAAGATTCTGGAAGAAGCAGTAGCTAATGGACATAAGTTTGAATTCCCGGTTTACTGGGGCGTGGATTTGGCTTCAGAACACGAACGCTTCCTGGTGGAAGAGCACTTCAAACGTCCGGTTATCTTGACCGATTATCCGAAAGAAATAAAGGCGTTCTATATGAAGCAGAACGAAGATGGCAAAACTGTACGTGCTATGGATGTGCTGTTCCCGAAGATTGGCGAAATTATCGGAGGTTCAGAGCGTGAAGCAGATTATGACAAACTGCTGACTCGTATTCAGGAACTGAATATCCCGATGAAGGATATGTGGTGGTATCTGGATACTCGTAAGTACGGCTCATGTCCGCATTCTGGCTTCGGGTTAGGATTTGAACGTCTGCTGCTGTTTGTAACAGGTATGGCAAATATCCGTGATGTGATACCGTTCCCGCGTACACCGCGTAACGCAGAATTCTAAGAGAAGATTCTATTTATCTATAAAAAGAAAAAGTCATTCCATTTGGAATGACTTTTTTTATGTTTTACGATAGAAAAACGTGCATAAAATGCGTGATTGTCAAAATATTTTATAATTTTGTGATAACCTGATAGGTAATTCTAATACTTATAGTTATGAAAATACGTTATTTCTTTCTGGTAGCG
>VOFG01001865.1_pt1 | contig 11884 bp, 21 predicted proteins | sample 5384171 | NCBI WGS metagenome assembly VOFG01 (sample SAMN12384726, study PRJNA508395) | human gut metagenome | isolation source: healthy gut F | host: Homo sapiens | reverse complement strand
GTTTGGTACGCATTTGTAATTGCGGAGGTCGTGTCGCTTATCGCAAGTATTTTAATATACAGAAGCGTTTATAAAACGCGCATTAAAAGCCTATAACCTCGCTATGATGTCCTCGCCTCTATAGGCGGCGGGTTTGCAGCGTTTAGCGGGTAGTATCTCCCCGCTTCTGCGACGCATCGTCGTTAACGTGATGGTTCTGAGGAGGCTAAATGTTCTTAATAAATCTTGTTATAAGAAGCGCCCGTTTGTCGGCGGTTTATTGGTATGGCAAAGAGCCACCAGGCCACCTAAAACGAAAGAGGCGGTTTGTGTGAACGTGTACGCCTTGATAAGACGATTTATGACGGAGACAGCACGGCACACTTCTATTTTTACTGTGTTCGCCGTTTCCGTCGGTGCTTTTCTGGTTGCCCTATCAGGGCTTCTCGTTTTGCTTTTATGTGCTGGGCGTATACAAAAAAACACAGTTTAGAGAGCGGTTCTATCGGTTTTTCCGGCGGGTGAAGGATATTGAAACAGTCGTGGAGCAGTTTTGGAACGAAAAGCAGGGCGGAATAAAAGCGTGGTACCCGGCAGGAAAGAGGATGATGTGATTATATCGGCATCGCCGGAGTTTTTGCTGCGGCCTATTTGCAATCGACTCGGCATCCGACACCTGATTGCTTCGCGCGTGGACGCACGCTCAGGGGCGTATGACGGTCAAAATTGCGCTACGGGAAGAGAAGGTGTTGCGCTTCCGGGCGGAATTTTCCGGACGGTGTGATTGATAATTTTTACCCGATTCGCTCTCTGACGCGCCATTGAGCACACCTGCCACGGAGCAGGCGTATCTTTGTGGCGGGCGAAACGCTGCTGGAATGGAATAAATATAAAGAAACACACAAATAGAATAAATTTCTCCGATTAGGGCAATAGGAAGACAGGGATGACCTGTCTTTTTTTTATATGGTATTATTATATAAGTGTACAAAAGTAAAAAATTAGTTGAAAAAAGTAAAAAATATGTGATATTATACAAAATAGTGGAAAAATGCCATTCATTTTGAATTTTTGGAGGCAATAAATTGGATAAAATTCATATAGAAACGGCGAAACGAACCGATGCGGGCGTGATTTTAGCGTTGATTCGAGAACTGGCCGTATACGAAAATATGAGCCATTTTGTAGAAGCCAAACCGTGGAAATGATTGAAGAAAATGTGTTTGATAAAGGCGGCGCGCAGGTTCTATTAGCAAAGGAAGACGGCGAACCGGTTGGATTTGCTCTGTTTTTTTGAGAACTTTCAACGTTTAAAGGAAAGTGCGGCGTTTATCTTGAGGATTTGGCGTGAAGAAGGAAAAACGCGGCAAAGGCTACGGTAAGGCGTTGTTTTCTGCGGTTATGCGAGAGGCGAAGATACGCGGCGCGGGACGTATGGAGTGGGCGTGTCTCGACTGGAACAAGCCGTCGATTGACTTTTATTTATCCATGGGTGCGCAGCCGCTTACGGATTGGACGCTGTACCGGTTGGACGAGACGGCGCTGGACGGCGCACAGTAACGCTTGATATGGCCCGCCGGCAGGTTAGGGGGAGCCCGGCCGGGCTTTAGTATTTTATTAAATTATGAGGAGGAAACAGGATGCAGGAGGTTTGGTTACAACAGACAATTTGGACCATTTGCCGCCGCTTATCGCGATTGCGCTGGCACTTTGGACCAAAAGAGGTCTACTTTTCGCTGTTGGTGGGGATTTTTCGGGGGCGCTGATGTTTGCGAACTTTTAATCCGCTCGGCGCGCTGGAAACGACGTTTACCATCATGGGGGAAAAGGTCGGGGAAACATTAACATTATTATATTCCTCGTTTTATTGGGCATGTTAGTAGCGCTGATGAACAAATCGGGCGCGACGCGGGCCTATGGGCGATGGGCTGTGCGGTCTATCAAATCGCAGCGCGGCGCGCTTGCGGCGACGTCTGCGCTCGGCGTGCTGATTTTGTGGATGACTACTTTAACTGTCTGACGGTCGGGACTGTTATGCGCCCGGTTACGGACGCGCACAAGGTGTCGCGTGCAAAGCTTGCGTATATTATTGATGCAACAGCCGCGCCGATTTGTATTATTGCACCGATTTCGAGCTGGGCCGCGGCGGTCGGCTCGTCGCTTCCCTGAGGGGAGCAGCATTGACGGCTTCTCACTCTTTTTACAGACGATTCCGTTTAACTTATATGCGCTTTTGACGCTTGCGATGATTGTATTTATGATTTGCACAAACTTTGACTTCGGCGCAATGAAAAAAAGCCTGAAGTTAGAAACAGGACGGTGGCATCAAGGCAGGCGCGAGAGCAAAGATGAGCTCGTTGTGGAAAACGAAAAAGGGCGCATTTATGACCTGATTGTGCCGATTGTCGTTTTGATTGTTTTTATGCATTCTGGCGATGCTGTACACGGGCGGCATTTTGGAGGCGCGGGCCTGATTGATGCGTTTGCAAACTGTGACTCAGGCGCTTTCACTGGCAATCGGCTCGTTCTGTACGATTATTGTGACCTTCCTGCTCTACATTCCGCGTAAGGTCATCACTTTTACGGAGTTTGCGCAGAGTCTGGTGGATGGTTTTAAGGCAATGGTTCCGGCGATTTTGATTCTGACGTTTGCGTGGACGCTGAGCGGCGTTTGCAGCGAGGATTACTTAAATCTTGGCGGCTATGTAAAGAAATAGTCAGCGCGAGCAATATGTCGCTGTCGTTCCTGCCCGCAATCTTCTTCTTGGTTGCACTCGGACTCGCATTTGCGACGGGTACGTCGTGGGGCACGTTTGCGATTTTGATCCCGATTGCGATGGCGGTGTTCGGCGGCGAAGCAAGCAATCTGATGGTTGTAACAGTATCCGCGATTTTGGTGCTGTCTGCGGCGACCACGTTTCGCCAATTTCCGATACGACGATTTTGTCGTCAACAGGTGCGCAGTGTAACCATATTGAACACGTTTCGACGCAGATGCCGTATGCATTGTTAGTTGCGGGCTGCGCCTTGGTGGGCTACATTGTTTCCGGCTTTGCGGACAACGGCTGGCTGGGGGGCTGCTAATTGGCGCGGTGTGTTGCTGTTTGCGTCGCTTTTGTCGATTTGGGCGCTATCGAAGAAACGGGCGGCATAACCAATCACAAAAATTGCAAAAGGCGGAACCGAATAACCGGCTCCGCCTTATTTGTATAACAATACTGAGGTGAATAGAGTAAACGATTATATTGGAAAAGGCTTCTGTTGCACGATTATAAGGAAATTTATGCGTTACAGATCCAGTCCTTTCGGGCACTGCTCGACCGCTATCAGGATTATGATTATAGCCCGGGCGCGGAAAAATAGAGCGGACGATACAAAGGCGAGGAACCAGAGACAGATTATTACTTTATATCTCTTAACGGAAAGCATATTGGCGCATTGCAGATATGTAACTACGGAAAAACTTAGTAAATTAAAGCAAATTTTTATTATCCCTACGTATCAGGGGGTATGGCGCAGCAGGCCATATCCGCTGTGGAAAGACTATACCCAAACGCGGAGCATTGGGGAGCTTGATACCATTTTACAGGAAGAAAAAGCTTTTAAGCTACTTGTATGAAAAAAAATGGGATATCAGAGAACAGGGAAAACGCATAGAATCAAGGATGGCATGGATCTTGTATTCTATAGAAAATAGCCTTACCGCTGTGTCTGCACCCTGCAGTGCCGTTCCGTCCGTTGACACAGTAACCGTACCGCTTTCGTCCGTGCGGTATACGGTAATACCAAGCCGATCAAGGGTTTGCAGCGTTTCGGCATGCGGATGGCCGTAGGAATTGCCCTCTCCGCAGGAAATAACCGCTATAGAGGGGGGAAACAGCTTCTAAAAAACGCCTTTTGAGGAAGAGGTGGATGAGCCGTGGTGTCCGAGCTTAATTACGTTGGCGGACAGAGCCGCCTCTGATGCCTGCTTGATAATTTGCCGCTCGATTCCTGTTCTGCGTCGCCCATAAAAAAAGGAATGAAACGTCTTGATAAGTAAGGCTTAAAACGGCGGAATAGTTGTTTAAATCCTTATATTTATCTGCACACGGCGCAAGAAATTCCGCCCTAACGCCCGCCTCGTTAAGTAGGGATTACGCCCGCCTTTGCGGTATTGATTTTTAAGCCCTTTTTCTTTTTACTGCAAGCAGCAGATTTTCAAACGTCTTTGTATCATGCTCTACCTTCGGCAGATAGACCGCGCCGACATCAAACGCGTCGATCACCTTCGCCATGCCGCCGATATGGTCGGCGTGCGGGTGTGTTCCAATAATATAGTCAAGTCTGCCGACGCCCAGCGACTGGATAGAGCGGATAAGTGCGTCTGCGGTTTTGGCTTCTCCGGCGTCAATTAGGATTGTTTTTCCGTCCGGCAATGTAATCAGCTCGCTGTCGCCCTGACCAACGTCGATAAATGAGACCTGAAGCGTGTTGTCTGGTGTAAAGAGGGCTGCGGCATCGTCGCCGGACGGAGCAGGCGCATAGCGTAAACAGCAGGAGCGTTGTAACGAGGAGGACAAAATTGCGTTTCATATCTATCACCAGCTTTTTTTTATAGTATAGCACGACGTGAAAGAATGTGTCAAACAGATTGCAGCAGCAGAAAAATTGTGCTAAAATAGACGCAAAAGCTTTACTTTGCGTCTATTTTAGTACAAACGTTTTTTGTGATAAACAAACACAAAGAGGTGTTTTTATGGATACACAGGGTGCAAAGCTGTGCCCGCGCGGCTGTGGAGTAGACAGGCGGCGTGCGCGCGGTTTTTTGCGGCGCGCCGGATGGCATAAAATAGCGCGCGCTTCGCTCCATCAATGGGAAGAGCCGTCCATTAGCGGGACGAACGGTTCTGGGGCTATTTTTTTTCTCAGGCTGTACGCTGCGCTGCTGCTTTTGTCAAAATTATAAAATCAGCGCGGAAGGCTTTGGACAGGAAGTGAGCGTAGAAGAGTTGTGCGAAATTATGCTTCGGCTCCAGGCACAGGGGCGCACCCACAACATTAACTTTGTCACACCGACGCATTATGCAGATAAGATTGTGCAGGCGTTGGAGCGGATTAGGGGTGGCAGGCTGACAATTCCGACCGTCTATAACAGCTCGGGCTACGAAACGGCGGAGACGCTTGCAATGTTAAATGGCTACATCGACGTCTATCTGCCGGACTTGAAGTACATGTCGCCGGCGCTCTCGCGCGGTATTCTTCGGCGGAGGATTATTTTTTGTTTGCGTCGAGCGCAATTACGCTGATGCAGAGGCAGACCGGCGCGCCCGCCTTCGACCAAAAAAGGGCTTTTGAAAAAGGGGACAGTGATCCGCCATATGGTGCTGCCCGGTGTATACCGTGACTCTTTGCGCTTGCTCGATTGGATTGCGGAAAAATTTTAACAACGGAGATGTTTTGCTGAGCCTAATGTGCCAGTATACACCGCAGTACCATAGCGCGCGTTTTCCGGAGCTTGACCGCAGGGTTACAACATATGAATACAGAAAGGTTGTGGAGCGCGCGGCGCAGCTTTGGTCTGCAAGGATATATGCAGGAAAGAGAAGCGGCAAGTGCGGCATATATCCCGGAATTTGATTTAAGCGGGCTGTAAAACAAAGTATGGATTGCATTTTTATAGAATAAATGATATACTATATGCAGGGATTTTGTTTTGCGATTGCTTACTGGTTTATAAAGTGTTGTTTATAAATTTTCAAATAAAGAAAGGGGTAACAAACATGAAGGGCAAGAGACTATTATGTTGGGCGCTGGCCACCTTGCTGTTGCTTGCAATGCCGCTCAATACTGTATTTGCTGCGGAGGGGGAGAACGACATCAGTACAAGCAAGAAGATTAAGGTTGCCTGTGTAGGCGACAGCATCACAGAGGGCATCGGTGTAGCGGACGCCGCGAAGGACAGCTACCCGTCCCAGCTTCCAGAATATTTTAGGCGATACATATGGAGGTGGGAAATTTTGGCGTATCGAAGTATGCGGCGCTGCATACGGCAAAGTGGCCGTATTGGGACACGGATAAGTATAAAGAGTCGCAGACGTTTTTACCGGATATTGTTGTAATTATGCTCGGCACAAACGACATTAAAACGGAAAACTGGGTAGAAGGCAAGGCGAATTTTGTAAAGGATTATACCGAACTTATCAACGTATATAAAAAACCTTTCCTCTAAGCCGGACATCTTTGTTGTTTCTCCGCCGCCGCTCTATTTGGACGTAAATGATGAAGTGCGCCCGCCGAACAACCTGCGCAATGAGGCAATTGATTTGTTGAAGCAGGCGGCAGAGGAAACGGATTCATACTGGATTGATGTATTTACGGAAATGGACAACCATCCGGAGCTTTTCCCTGACCAAATTCATCCGAACGAGGCCGGGGCAAAGTTTTTGGCGCAGACGGTGGCGTATGGGCTGAATAACCCGAAAAGCTGACGCCCACATGGTCGGAGAACCTTGCGAACCTGCCGGAGCTCGGCGACATGGAGGCAAATCTTACGCGTGAGGAGTTTGCAATGCTTGTTGTCAATATTTTTGGCTTGCAGGCGGACAGCGCGCGGACAAAGTTTGTAGATATTGCGGACTGCAAATACAAGTCGGACATTGCGTCGGCGTATGTGCGCGGTATCATAAAGGGCGTTGACAGCACGCATTTTGACCCGAACGGTGCGATTACGCGCGAGGAAATCACGGTTATGCTTTACCGTGCGTGGAAGGTGCTGTTCCCGAACGAGGACTTTACGGTTACGAACACATATGAATTTGTTGACGCGGCCGAAATTTCGGATTGGGCTGTTGAAGCTGTTACGTATTTATACGATAAAAAGATTATGGTCGGAACGGATACACTCACAATTTCTCCGCTGATCAATATTCCGCGTAAGGATGCGCTGACGCTAATGACGCGGATTGTAGAAAACTACGAAAAATAAATCCATGTAAAAACAGCCTTTTAGGCTGTTTTTTTATCTCCTGCTTTACATAAAAATCCATTGACGGAGCGGCATGTTTATTGTATAATGAAAACACATTATAGATAAGGCGGTAAGAATATGAAGAAAAAGGTCGTTTGTGCCCTGCTGGCGGCTTTGCTGCTGCTTTCTGTATGTGGGACTGCGTTTGCCGGCGAGGTAGGGGGTTCCGGTGCTTTTGTACCACAATATTGCGGACAATGTCGAGGGGAGGACTATAACCCGCTCTTGAATATTCCGGCCGATTTGTTTGAGGTACACATGCAGGCGCTGCTCAGCGATGGATATACGCCGATTACATACGGCGAGTACTACGACTATGCCGAAAACGGCGCGCCGCTGCCGGACAAGCCGGTTTTGGTCACCTTTGACGACGGGTACTGGAGCAACTATATGTATGCATATCCGGTTTTAAAGAAGCTTAATATGAAAGCGACGATTTTGTCATTACGGATAGGGCGCGGAAAGGCCCTGAGCAAAAATCCGCACTTTTCGTGGAATCAGGCGCGGAAATGCAGGACAGTGGTGTGATTGATATTCAGAGCCATACGCATTCGCATGAGATTCTGACCAGCTTGATGGATTTTGATTTGTATTTTGAGCTAAAAACGTCGAAGAATTTAATTGAAAATAAGCTCGGGAAGAAGTGTGCCGTTTTGTCCTTTCCACAGGGGATTGCGGGTGAGCGGGAAATCCGTGCGGCAAAGAACGCAGGCTATTTGATTGCCAATAAGGTGGGAGATGTCGGCGTCAACCGGAAAAGCGAGGGGCTTTATGAGATGAAGCGGATTACTGCACGGGCCGACTGGACGGGCCAGAAGCTGCTTGGCGTTTTGCGGGAGAATATGGAGCTATAATAAAAGGCTGTGCAGCTGCACAGCCTTTTGTTATGCGCCGAAAAGCCCCAAATGCTCAAGCAGAATTTTAATCCCCATTAAGATCAAACAACGCCGCCGAGCAACTCCGCCTTCGATTTATACTTCGCGCCGAATACATTGCCGATTTTAATCCCGACGGCGGAGAAAACGAACGTGATTACGCCAATAAAAGGACACCGCGGGAATAATCTGTACCTGCAAAAAGGCAAAGGTGACGCCGACCGCCAGTGCGTCGATGCTCGTCGCAATTGCGAGCGGCAGCATGGTTTTAAAGCGAAACGAGGCGTCGAGCCGCTCGCTCTCGCCAAACGATTCACGGACCATGTTAAAGCCAATCAAAGCCAGCAGCACAAATGCAATCCAGTGGTCGATATCTGTAATAAGGGATTGGAACTGTGTGCCCAAAAGTAGCCGATTAGGGGCATCAGCGCCTGAAAGCCGCCAAAGTATAACCCAGCGGTCAGAGCGTGCTTTACTTGCAGTTTTCTGACCGACAGCCCTTGCAAATGGAAACCGCAAAGGCGTCCATAGACAGCCCCACGGCAATCAGTAAGAGTTCTAAAAGATTCATTTTGTATCCCCCTTCTGTAGTGAGAGGAGAAAAACGAGCCCTATCCATCGCGGCGGATAAGTCTCGTCATTTCAAACAAAACCAGGAAATATGCTTCCAGTATGTTGACTTCGTCACGCTGCCGCGCCGACTACTCCCTTATTCTTTTGTAATCTTACTATAAATTGTATTCTGTGTCAACCTTTTACGATAAATTCTTTCAGAGCGTTATGCGCAGCTGGACGCATTGCGGCTCGATTTAGCAAGACAGTCCTGTGTGATTTGCACCATCTGTGCCTTCTTTTTGCTCCATATCCGCAACCAGCTTAAACTGTGTGCGTGCGCGGTCGAGGTTTTGCCCCTCATAGTGTGTTTTAAAGTAGGTATCGCCGTTTAAATAGTCGGTCAGAAAGCGCATCCCGCACTCGAGCGTCAGCAGACGCGCGGAAAACGGCAGGAGCTGTTTTCCTTTTGCGTTAAAAACGTCGCCGTTTCTTCTAAAAAACCCTTTGTAAACGCCTCGTAGAGCGCCATATCACAATATACTTTATCAAGGTCCTGTTCGTCCTCGGCGGCAGAGCTTGCGCCGAACCGAATCGAATCCCCAAAATCGTACAGGATTGAGCCGGGCATCACGGTGTCTAAGTCGATGACGCATATGGGCGCACCCGTTTCATCGTCAAGCATAATATTGTTGGGCTTTGTGTCGTTATGCGTTACGCGCAGGGGCACTTCGGCCGTGCCGAGCAGGTCTGTAACGACCGCTGTGTCCTCCTTTGTGTGCGCGCACAAAGCCCAACTCTGCGCGCACTTGCTTTGCTCTTTGGCATCTGTCCTGCGGCAGCAGCTCCATCACGGCCTCGTAGCGCGCTGGCGTGTGGTGGAAGGCAGGGATTGTTTCGTACAGCAAGGAAGGGTCAAAATCGGACAACAGGGAAAAAAGCGCCCGAAGCCCTTTTTGCGGCGTTGTAAAATACAGCGGGGAGGGCTTTTCCGAGTAGGAGCTCGCACGCTCAATAAAAAGAATACATACGGAAGTAGTCCCCTGCTTCGTTTTATAATACGGCTTTCCGTCGAGCGTATTGATCACGTGCGGGACGGCGCGCGGGTCGTCGCTTCCCTGCGCCCTACGCTTTTTCTGATATGCTCCGTTACGAGCACAATATTGTGCATGACCTGATCGGGATGATGAAACACGTCGCGGTTGATACGCTGTAAAATATAGTTTTCTTTGCCTGCGCCAAATAAGTATCGTTGATGTGCCCGTCGCCATAGGGCGAGATTGCCTGATAGGTATCAAATTGCGCTGCAATTTTGTTTAAGTCGTAGTTTGTCATACGGATTACCTCCTTTTTCTACCCTTATCATAACACGGAACAAAGAAAAATATTTAACTATTCGGACAGCGTTTTTGTCTTTTTAGTTGTTTTGCGCGTTCGGTTATGATAAAATATAGGAAAAACAATTATAGCGGATTTCAAAAAGTAATATAACAGCAGATAGGAGGCAAACAAATGGAGTATCAGGCGACGGAACTCAAGGAAGTGTTCCGTGTGAAGAAAATTGTAACGGTACATTATTTTGAATATACGAAAGACTTTGCTTTCGACGGCGAGGCGCACGATTTTTGGGAATTTGTCTACGTAGATCGCGGTGTGATTGACATTCGCGCCGACGAGCGGCGCTACCGCCTAAAGCAGGGAGAGATGACGTTTCATAAGCCGGGAGAGTTTCATGCCCTGTATGCTGACGGCAGCGTTGCGCCGAATCTTGTAATTGTATCGTTTCTCTGCCGCAGTAAGGCGGCGCGTTTTTCAGCGACCGGATTTTTAAAATTAACGGTGAGCAAAAGGAATATCTCTCTACCATTGTGAAGGAAGCGGGTAAGGCGTTTGACTCCCCGCTTGCCGATCCAAACTTGAAGCTGCTGTCGCGGCGAACGGACGCGGTCTTCGGCGCGGAGCAGATGATTCGGTTGTCGCTCGAGGCGCTTTTTGATTTCCCTTTACCGCGGTTATTTTATACGGCCCGAGGCACAGCGTCCGCTGTCTGTGCTGACGGAGCGGCTGGATAGTAATATTGTGGAAGCTTTGGTCGAATTTATGGAGGAAAATATTGACCGAAATTTGGAATTCTACGATTTTGTCAGGCTGGCCAACATCAGTCCCACACGGCTAAAGACTGTTTTTAAAAACAAAACGGGTATGGGGGTCGTACAGTATTTCAGAAAGATGAAAATTACGCGCGCAAAGCTGTTTATCCGTGAAAACGACTATAATTTTACACAGATTGCACTTCTGCTCGGCTACGACTCGATTCATAGCTTCTCGCGCCAGTTTAAGGCGGTCGAGGGATGTCGCCGCGTGAATACGCAAAAGTCTGTCAAGCTAAATTTATCGTAAAGATTGCTAAAACGGATTGCCCCTTCATACATATATAGTAGAAAACAGGGACGGACGGTGTATGTATGGGGCTGTTTGAGATTTTTAATTGGTGTGGGGCTTAGCATGGACGCGGTGGCGGTCTCTATGACAAATGGAATGGTGTATCAGGGTGTCAGCACAAAAAAAACTTTTGGCAATGCCGCTCTTTTTGGCTTGTTTCAAGCGCTTATGCCGCTCTTAGGCTTTTTGCCGGCAGCTTTTTCGCCTTTTTATCCGGAAGTATTCCGGCATTGTTATTTTGGCGATCTTGGGTATGATAGGGGCGAAGATGGTAAGGACGGTTTTTTGCCATAACGCAGAGGAACGCTGTATTACAAAAGGTTTTTACGTACAAAATCCTTTTTTTGCAGGCGGTCGCAACGAGCATCGACGCGTTTGCGGTCGGTGTGGGCTTTGCCGCGCGCGGGACGGACATTTTGTTCGCTGTCGGCGTGATTGGCCTTATTACGCTGCTATTGAGCTTTCTCGCTATATTGATTGGCAAACGGTTCGGTGATTTGCTCGGAGCGAAGGCGGAAATTGTTGAGGGATTATTTTTAATCGCCATAGATTAAGGCAGTGTTACCGTTATAATTTGCAACGGAATAACGAAAGAAAAAGCGAAATGGGGGATATGATGTTACTTAAGCACTCAGATTTTATCATACGCGATGCTGTTGATACGGATGCACAAACTTTGTGTGCTTGGTGGAATGACGGCGATATCATGGCGCATGCGGGTTTTCCAAAAAGGCTTAAACACGTCGCCGGAACACATCCGCCGAATTGAAAGGCGATTCAGACGAATCGGGGAGGAGGCTGATTATTGAGAAAGAAGGACGGCCAATTGGTGAAATGAATTATAAGAATAAGGAAACAATATCGCTGAAAGTGGAATTAAAATTTGTGATTTTTCTATACAGAATAATGGAAGTGGAAAGGTTTTACTCAGTATGCTGATTCGAACATTGTTTTCATGTGGCTATCATACGATTACTTTGGATACGAATTTAGACAATACAAGGGCACAACACGTATATGAGAGACT
>VOFG01001525.1_pt1 | contig 11885 bp, 18 predicted proteins | sample 5384171 | NCBI WGS metagenome assembly VOFG01 (sample SAMN12384726, study PRJNA508395) | human gut metagenome | isolation source: healthy gut F | host: Homo sapiens | reverse complement strand
CGCCCAGCAGGTCAACACCCACTTCTTTGCCCGCGCGATCGAGCGTATGGGCGATTTTCACGAAGTCTTCCGACGTTTTGCAGGCCGAAGCGCCCACGAGCGAGATGGGAGTCACGGTGATGCGCTTGTTGACGATGGGAATGCCGAATTCACGCTCGATGGCTTCGCCCGTTGCAAACCAGGTCGCGGGCGCGCGTGGTGATTTTGGCGTAGATGCTGTCGCAAAGCTCGTCCACATTATCGCATGCGCAGTCGAGCAGGCTGATGCCCATGGTAATGGTGCGCACGTCAAGCTTTTCCTGCTCGATCATTTCATTGGTCTCGTGGACCTCTTGGATATTAATCATAGGTATACGTCTCCAAAATGGTGAATTTGGGGTGGGCCGAAGCGGTTTCGCCTCATCGAAAATGCTGAACCTCCGTGAAGCTCGCGGCGCGGGCGCGCGAAACGCTGGCGCCGCCTTTGCCGAAACCCGGCCTTCTTGACGGCGAAAACGGTCGCCAGGTTAGATTCGATGCATGGCGGTGAAGATTTCCTCACGCTGGGCACGCACGCGCACGCCGATTTCCTCACCCAGGCTTTCCAGCTCAACGGCCATCGCGCCGAAGCTTTCATCGGCGGCCCGAATAGTCGACGATCATCATCATGTTGAAGAAGCCGTCAATGATGGTTTGCGAAATGTCGAGCACGTTCACCTTTGTGGTCCGAGAGATACGTGCACACGCGGGCGATGATGCCCACGGTGTCTTGGCCGACCACGGTGATGAGCGATGGCTTTGTTCATGGCATACCTTTCCAAAGAATCTTTGAGCACTTTAGTAGTGTGTAGTATAGCGGTTCTTCGCTCATGTGCAGTTTATCGCCCAACCACGCAGAATGCACGAGTTGCGCGAGCAGAGTGCCGCGGCCTTCGGTAGCTGGGCGCTCAGAGCAGCACGAACGCTTTTGCATGAGCTCGTTTTGCTGCGTATAATGCTCGGGTTTGCACTTCTCGATGGCGGCGTTTCGCACGGCCATCGTTTTCATTTTCGATCTCGACAGGAGCGCACGCATGAGCACCACGCCCAAAACGACCGAAGGCCGCGAAATTCGGCTCGCGCATCGGCTTCATTCTCTTATTTCGGCCGGATGCGCCATTGGCCTTGGCAACGTCTGGCGCTTCCCATATGTATGCGGCGAATATGGCGGCGCGGCGTTCGTGCTGCTCTACCTGGTGTTTCTTGGTACTCCGGATGCTCGGCCTGCCTATCTTGGTTATGGAATATGCCGTGGGTCGTGCGAGCCAGAAAAAGCTGCGCGCGAAGCTTACAACATTTTGGAGCCTCGAGGGCACCAAAATGGCATTGGTATAAATGGTTCCATTCGCGGGCAACTACATTCTGATGATGTTCTACACCACCGTCGCCGGCTGGATGATTGCCCTATGCATTCAAAATGGCGACCGGCCAGCTCACGGACCGGCGCATCCGCTTCCGCAGCGCATCGGGCGGCTGCCGAGCAGGCGTTTTCCGCGCTGCTCGCCGACCCGTTTCAAATGCTGTTCTGATGGTCATTATTTGCGGCATCGGCTTTTTCTCGTTGGCCTGGGCCTGCAAAACGGCGTTGAGCGCGTGACGAAGGTCATGATGGCGTGCCTGTTCGTGGCCATCGTGATTCTGGCCATTAATTCGGTCATGCTGCCCGGCGCGCGCAGGCTGGCCTTGAGTTCTACCTTATGCCCGACTTCGGAAAGATGATTGAAAACGGCTTCGGCGATGCGGTATACGCCGCCATGGGCCAGGCATTCTTCACGCTTTCCATCGGCGCTTCGGGCATGGCGATTTTCGGCAGCTACATCGGCCGCGACCGTCGCCTGACGGGCGAAGCGGCAAGCGTCGCCGGCCTTTCCACGCTCATCTCGCTGCTCGCGGGCTTGATTATTTTTCCCCGCCTGCTTCGCCTATGGCGTTTCGCCCGATTCGGGTCCCAACCTGGTATTCGTCACGCTGCCGAGCGTCTTCGACCAAATGTGGGCGGCCAGCTGTGGGGCACGCTGTTCTTTATTTTCATGAGCTTCGCCGCGCTTCTCCAACGTCATTGGCGTGTTCCGAAAACATCGTGGCGTTCTGCATGGACCAATGGGGCGTCTCGCGCCGCTCGGCCGTGGCAATCAACGCCGTGCTCATCATCGTGCTTTCGGTGCCGTGCATTCTGGGCTTCAACGTGTGTGCAGGGAGTGCAGTTCCCCGGCATCGGCGACATTCAGAGCCTGGAAGATTTCATTGTCTCGAATAACGTGCTTCCGCTGGGCGGCCTGGTGTATGTACTGTTCTGCACGTGCCGCTACGGCTGGGGCTGGAAGAATTTCCTCACCGAAGCCAACACCGGCGCCGGCCCGCGCTTCCCGAAGTGGGCGCACGCATGGATCGCCTATGGCATCCCGTGCTCATGGTGGTGATTTCATCATGGGGTATATTCCGAAATTCCAAATCTGGTTCGGATTGTAGAGGAGCGCCGCCTGCGTCAGTGCGACCGAGCCCTCTTGCGGGCCGTGGTTCGCTATCGTTCCTTCGCTCGCAACACGCCTGCCTGGCTGCGCTTAACTTTAGAAGAATTTGAGCGCAAACGATTGCTGGTCATCCGCCGGGCGCCAGGCTGGACGCATTAACGGTCTACAGCAGCGTGTAGTGGTGAATGTTGTTGGCGTCCGCTTCGCGCACGATGATGCTCGGCAATAAGGTGGTTCAGGATAATAATGCCGCCTTCGACGATGCACCACTTTTTGTGCCGGGTAAATATCTTCCCAAGCCTGCGGCACATTCCACGTAGGTTTTTTCACCACGTCGGCGCCCGTTGTGCCAGGGTGTTCGGCAATATACGCCGCCGCTTGCTCGATACGTTCGCAATGGTGGTTTTAAGCCACGCAACACGCTCGCGCCAGTCGGGACGAATTTCCCATGAGAATGCAGAAGTCGCGAAACTCCCAGGTCACACACCTTTTGCAAGTTCGACAAATAAATACCCATGGTATCGACGATTCCAAGCGCAGGCCCAAGCCGGGCGAGATGGCAAACAAAATGTGGTCGCCGGAAAACAGCAAGCCCGGACTCACGGTGGAAAAGCGCGAGGTGGCCAGGCGTGTGGCCTGCGGTATCGATGACCTCGAGCTTCGTTTGCCCCACCACAATAACGTCGCCCTCTGCAACGAATTTCAAGTACGCCCCTCGGGCTTGAAGCTAAATGCCCATGCCGTAACGAGCCGATTTATGACAAGGTCGCAATCGAATCCCTCGGCGCTTACCTGGGCTTCGGTGATGCGCAGGTATTCGGCATCGCTTGAAGCCGCCATGAGATTGAAGTCGGTGAGACTCAGGGCAATGGGCGCTTCCTTTGGGAGCCACATGGTCGATGAGACCGGCGTGGTCCATATGCAAATGCGTCAAGAAAACGACATGCGCGACCTATCGATGCCGAGCTCGTCGATGGCCGCATCGAGCAGAGCGGCGCCTTCGGGCGTCGGCGCTCCCGTATCGACGGCCAAACATTCTCCGCCGTCGCAAATAAGGTAGCAATTCGTCTCTGACGTAGAGATATTCAAAAAACGGCACGCGCACGAGATACACATCGGGGCTCGAGTTGATTTGGCGATAGTGCTTGCCTACCGCATAGGGGGGTTTCGTGGGCAAACGCGCCCGCACCCTTCAGCATGCGTTCGCTCGCCTCGGCAACGCCTTCATTCATACGCGCCCCCTCCATTATCATGCGCGGCCCCAACCGCGCCCAGTTCATTCATCTTACGCAAACAATTCGAACTCTCGAGGCACATGGGCAAAAAGCGCGCAATAAATAGCGACGAGCGGTGTTTCGCACGAAAACGCACGAAGTGCGTACCCTCTAGGATTTTTCTCCAAAGACAAACCTAACGAACCTCAAACACCAGTTCACAAATTCAGCAGGTTGGGTTCGTTCCATTGATCTCGATACAAGGTACGCACTTCGTGCATTTCATGCGAGACGTCTTGCCGCAATGGCGGAAAACTGCGTCTTGCATGAGCTTGAAGTCTTCCGACTGCAAGTTGTGCACAGAAATTCATAACTCGAGTTTTTTAAAAAGTTCTTGCATGCAATGTCGAGAACATGCAATATATTCGCCACGCTATCGCACGATAAAGCACGATAGCAACGGCACTATGCCGCATGTACACTCGATCGAAATTGAAGGAGGCTTGAGCGCATGACCATCGTTATCCGACAGACGCGACGACGATTCAGGAGCATGCCCTAGCCCTCTTGTGCCCCATATGCACTTCTTCAGGCAGCGCACGCTCCCGTTCTCGAAAACGCCGTGCGCTGCTTTTTTGTTGCCCGAGTCGGGCGCGCGTGGCGTTTTGCGCCCGGCGCGTCGCACTCAGCTCGATCACTCGTCATTCCAAGAAAGGAAACAACCATGGAAACCAACAAGACCGCCTACACCTACCTGGCCGCAACCGTCGCTTTCGCCCTGTGCTTTTTCGCCATGTGCGAGGCCCCTGCAATTATTTCGCTCCTCTAGTTCAGAGCTCCGTTGTTTGAACGGGGCCAAAGGATGAGGATGCGGCATTTTCGTGGCGCGGGTTTTCCGTTCAAGTCGCATCAACATCCCTTGCCCCGTTTTGCATTCTTGGCTCCGTTTTGCATTTCAGATCGGCTGCCTGCGCCCATCGAATTGCTCAGCCTAAAGTTTTTCCTGCGGGCGCGAAAAGGCGTCCATGGACTCAATCCGCAGGCCATTCTTGTTGTAGCTCACCGCTAAATTTCCTGGATGTTCGACACGAAGCCCGATTTGCCCAAGCCGTCGAGACAGGTTTCGATTGAAGCCGTTTCGATGCGCGCATCGCGGCCAAGCGCGAGCGAAAGCACTCGATCGATTACGCGACGAGCAAGCGGACGCTCAACTTTGCGCCATGTCGGGCAAAACCAAGAAGCCCCTCGCTCGGGATCTGGCCCAACGGTCGCACCTTGGAAAGAAGTTCAGTTCGCGCGCCTGGCCGGCGAGCATGTCATCTTCTTCGGCGATAAGGTTCATCGTGCGCGTGAGCGTTTCGAGCAGGCGTGGGTTACGCGCTCTTTGGCGCGAGGCACGATTTCGTGACGCACGAACGCGCGAAGTGATCGGTATCGGCATTGGTGGCATCTTCGCGCCACAGCTCACCCAATTCGTCTCGCACGGCGCACGAGCGCCCCGCGATGAACGCGCAAATCATCACGCCCCAACTCGAGCAGTGGGTGGCACACGCGCATGTCACCGATGCTCACGCAGTAATTCATGGAGCGGAACCGCCAGGGCCGTGCCCACAATCGAGCGCATATAGAAGTTCTCTACGCGATCGTCTGCGGTATGCGCAGTGTACACGCGCGCCGATTCTTCAGAAAAGCCCAGGTGGGAACAGGTGCTTTCAATCGCCCGACGCGCGGCTTTATACCGCTCGTCGCGCGCGATGGCCTCCATATTGCCACCTTGTCGCACGAGCGCCGACACGTCGATTTCGCGCACATGAACAACGGTAGGCCGAGCGTTTTCGCCAGCTTGCCACAAATCGGGCGTCGCCCTCGGACGCCTCGCCGCGCAACTTGTGGTTCACATGCAGCATAACCGCCGCGCCCAGCTCGCCGGCGGCCACCATATCGGCCACCATATATGCCAGCGCGCAGCTGTCGGAGCCGCCGCCGCTCACCATGGCCACCGCAAAGGCGTCGGCTCCCGCCATCTCGTGTGCACGCACCGTGGCAAGCGCGTGATCGTATACGGTTTTGTGCGCCATGACGGCCCCTATCATCCAAAGCGCCCAGCCGACGAATCGGCCAGGCGCCCATTTTCGAAAAAACGTTCGTTACTGCGCAGCTTCAAAAATCTCCGAGAATTCATCCAGCAGGCGTTTTACCGCAGGCCGGCGATATTGTCGAAGTCGCCATCGATGCTCTCGACCAGAGCGCGGCCGTCGCCCCAATGCCGTAAGCGCCAGCCTTGTCCATGGGCTCGCCGCCGGCAACGTATTCGGCGATAACTTCGTCAGTGAGTTCCTTGAACGTCACGCGGCTCGTTTCGGTGAACGTGCGGAAGCCCAGCGAAACCTCTTTATTGGGCGGCGCGCTCACGAGCCACACCGAAACGCCCGTGATAACCTGATGAGGACGGCCGGAAAGCTCGCCCAGAATGCGGCACGCGTCGTCTTCGTCGACGGGCTTGCCGTAGATTTTCCCGTTTGCCGCAACTACGGTGTCGGCGCCGATAATCGCCGCGGCACCCACGTATTCGGGGTCGCCAAGCACCTGCTGTACAATGGCGCCCGCCTTGCGCTCGGGCGAGCTTTTTTGGCGGCCTCCTCGGGCTGGCGCAGCAAATCGGGTTCGAGAGATTCGTCCACATCGGCGCTCAGCACCGTGAACGAGACGCCCTCACGCTCAAGCAGCTCACGACGGCGAGGGACTCCGCTTGCAAGAATGATTTCAACTTTCTGGGGCATGAACTTTCCTTTCCGGCGTTCTTTCGAACGAAGACCATGTCAATGTCGCGCGGCGACGAGGCGCGACATGCCACCCTTCGATGGACTCGCGCGCCGCGATGCGCTTTAAGCGCATTCCTGAAGCGCACCACCCGCGAATCGCCGCACCAATCTCGTCTTGCCTATATATATCTATCGCCGTTCGAGCAAAATAATATTCTCGGCGTGGCTCGTGTGCGGGAACATGTCCACCGGCTGCATTTCCACTATGCGCCAACCGCGCTCGGCGAGAAACGCCGCGTCGCGCGCCTGCGTTTGCGGGTTGCACGAAATGTAGACGATGCGCTTGGGCGCAAGCTCGCACGCAGCTTTCAGGAATTCCGGCGTGGAACCCGCACGAGGCGGATCCATCATGAGCACGTCGAGCGGCGCCCCCCTCGTCGGCCATGCGGTGCATGTATTCGCCCGCGTCGGCCCGCTACGAATTCGGCGCGCTTGATGCCATTGTGGCGCGCGTTGTTGCGGGCGTCGGCCACGGCATCGGGGCGCTCTTCGACGCCAATCACGCGCGCAGCGCCCGGGGTTGCCATCGACGCCGCGCGCAGCCACAAGTCCAATCGTGCCCGTGCCGCAGTACGCGTCCATAAAGCACCTCGGCGCCCGTAAGCTTCGCCATCTCAATCGCGCGACGATACAGCACTTCCGTTTGCATTGAGTTGACCTGGTAAAACGATTTTGAGGAAATGCGGAAGCTCAGCCCGCACAGCTCATCGAGAATGAAGCCCGGACCAAACAGCGTGCGTTCCTTATCGCCCAGGATCACATTCGTTTGACGCGTGTTCACGTTTCTGCGACCGTCGTGATGGACCTTTCTCGCGCAGCGCGCGCACGAAGCCAGGCCAGGGTGGTCTTCGCGCGTAACCACCGTGACCATGATTTCGCCCGATGTATGCCCGATGCGCACCTTGGCGAAGAAAGCCCTCGTCGGTGTCTTCGTCGTAAGGTTCAATGCGGAAACGGCGCATGAGGTCGCGGAATCGTAGAATGATGCGCTTGCTTCGCGATTTTCGAGCAGGCATTCGTCCTCGATCACGCGATGCGTTCCGCGTTCGTACATGCCACAAAACACAGGCTTTGACGTGCTTTTTTTCCCATATGCCAACATAGGGCGACACGACCTTATTGCGATAGTAACGCGGGTCGTCCATGCCAGGATGAGCCGCACCGCCGTTTCGGGGTCGAGCAAACCGTCGAAAAAAGCCTCGACTTCGTGCTGCTTGCGTTTCGGCTGTTCGGCATAAGGCACAGCAAGCCACTCGCAACCGCCGCATTTGCTGTCGATGGGGCAGAAAAACGCCCCCTGGCGCAACGCTCCCTCGGCACAGCCCGCACGAAGCCCACCATCGCGACGGACTGGTGCGGCCTTGGCGAGCAGTCGGTTTGCCGATTTGGATGCCTTTCCCGATTTGTTCGACTTGTTCCATTCGGCCTGCTCGCATCGCTCGGCCCGCCTGGCTTGCCTGGCTTGCCCGGGTTTTTTTGCCGAACGGGCGTCCATCGAGCGATTTCCGTCGCACCTTCGTGCCGTCGAAGGTGGCAATTCGTTTTCGCGGGCTTCGCGCCACGCCTTTCGACAGCGAGCGCTCGTCGACCTTTCCCGCGCACTCGTAGACGCTGGGCAGCAACACCGCGCACCGTAGATGAGGATTTTGTGATTTCCGCTTTTCATGCCTGCCATTCTATATGCGACGCCCGCGCGCGGCGCCGTTCATCCGCGGCAACACGCCCTGTACACAGGCATTTTCGTCACACGCGCAACTCGCGTATAATTGGCGGCTGAAAAAAGCCACGCCGCGTGACGGCGTTTTAAGGCCACCAGAAGGCCACCCATGCCATCATTTTTCAAAAGACCTTCGCGAATTCTTATGGCTCTACCGCCAAGGATTCCGGCCAACCGAATATCTTCGCCCAACTCCGACCGCATCTCATTGCACGCCTGTGGATGGCGCGCAAACGGAAAGCGGACGCATGAAAGCGGCCCGCGACGCCGTCGCCTACCTCGAAGGGTCGATGCCTGAGCAGTGGCGCCAGGTGTGCTGCGGCCTCACGCCGTTTCTCGTATCGGATCGAGGCAACGTGCTGCGCCTTATCGACGGGTCCGAGCCGCGCATGATGCTCGCAAACGGGCGCTACCAAATCGCCTACAAGCCCGAAAGAGCAGCACCCTTCGCGCGGTCGCCGCGGCGGCATGGCCCACAAGAAACGCGTATACCGTTCGGTGCTCGTAGCCATGGCATTCCTCGATTTCAAAAAGGCGATGCCGAACATGAGGTTCATCACGTTAACGGATACCGCACCGACGATCGCCTGGTGAACCTCATGGTGCTCACGCGACGAGCACACGCGCATCCACAACATGGGGGCCCTGTGGCCTAACAGCGCCGCTCGACGATGCCGTGCGCGACGCTGGGCTTCTCGCAGAAGTGAAGCCTATGGGCACAATGAAGCTGCGCCGCATAAAGAAGAAGGTGCTCAAACGCGCGCGCTCGAGGCGCCCAAGGCGGCCAAAACGCGATTGCAGACGACAATGCGAATAATAGCGAAGCGCTCGACGCCCCAGAGATTTCCGGGCGACGAATCGCAAAACCGAACCGCACGGAAATAATCCCCGCCGAAGCGCCTGCTGGCACGTTTGTCTGCAATCCCTGCCCGTGCTCGACGAGACAGGCGTATTCGTCACACCCGAAGCGCCTGAAATTCTCGCCATTAAGCGCGCGGAAGAAGCCCAGCACGAGGCCGAGAAACGTGCCGCCGAAGAAAAAGCTGCGGCAGAAGAGGCCGAGCTGGCGGCGATCCCGCACGCGGCAAACCATAAGGCCGAAGAAAAAATCGAGCCTTCAAGCGGCCGCCGAAGAGGGCATGGCCGAAGTAGCCGAAAAAAATCGACGCCGCCTGTGTGCGTTCGGGCGCCCGCGCGCAGGAAATGATTAATGGAGAAGGCCCGACCAAGGCAGCCAAACGGCGCGCGAGCAAAAGCGCGCGAAGCCCGTCGAGCTGAAGAAAAAGCAGCTCGGCGCGGCTCAAAGGCAGATTGCCCGCAAAGAATCGCAGGTCGAAAGCGATATCCCCGACGAGGCAAACGCAGAGGTCGAGTGTATAAGCGAATACCCCGGACGCCTTCATCGCCGCAGATGACGAAGCCGTGATTGAAGAAGACACCGTCGCAGAGGGCAAAGCCGCTATCAATGAAGCCTTCATCGTCGAAGTATTGACGGAAGCGGAGGTTTCCGAACAGAACGAGCTCTCTGGCCAGGGTGTGCCGTCTTGCCAGAATATACCCTCTGAGCAGGGCGTTTCTGTAGAGCAGCGTACCCCTTCCGATGAGGTCGCCCCCGAAAAAGGCGTCTCCTTCGGAGCAGGTCGATTCCTCAAAACAAGACGTCTCTTCAAGACGGACCTCTTCTTCGAAGCAGCCCGAGCAAAAATCTGTTAAACGCTGCGAGCATTTAACAGATTCGAAGCGCGATACGGCAAGAAGGCCGATTGGGCCGCCGCGCGTGAAGTGCTTGCGCGCGAGACCAGAGCCTACCTGAAAGCGGCACGTAAGCTTTCTCGCAAAGACGATGCCGGCAGCAAACAGTTCGCTTCCGCTGCGAAACCGGTGTATAAGGCGCTCAAGCCCTTCCTCACCTGCTCCGACGAAGTGTGCGCTTTCGACGCGTGCCTTGTCTGCATTCGCCTCATCGCGCAAGATGCGCAAACCCGCGCACAACACGGCCAACCGGGTTGCCGCAAACAACGCATTCGTTGCTCGGCAATTTCAAAAAGCTCATAGAAGGCTTCTGTGCGCAAGCTCATTCACGCCGACGAAATCGTTGCCGCGTGCACTGAAAGCTGCTGCGCGAAGAGGCGGCCAAGCCGGTTTACAAATCGCTTCCAAATAGCCCGTTGAAGCAATGCCTTGATATCATCAGCTCAAAGAAGCCGAAGGAAGCCGCCGAGCCGGACGAGGCGCCTCGGGCCAAGCCCGAAGAAAAATACGACAACGGAAGGCAAGGCTTCCGAGGGCAAAGCGCCGCCGAAGGAGGCGCCGCAAGAAAGAACACGCCGAAAACAAGGGTCCGAAAACAAAACCGAAGCGCGGAATCCGAAGAAGAAACCAAAGCAGAAGCAGCCCAGTAAGACTCGCAAAAGGCATCATCATGAATTTCATCGTTCGCTGGCTCATTACCGCCCTTGCCGTTGCGTTTACCGTTTGGCTCGTTCCTGGCATCGGCTTCGCCACAGCAGGCAATTCCGTCATCGACGTCGTGGCGTTCGCGATTGTGCTTGCCCTGCTCAATATGGCCGTGAAGCCTATTCTCAAGCGCTAAGCCTGCCTATCACAGTGCTCACATTTGGTCTGTTTTATCTGGTCGTGAATACGGCAATGCTGTACTTGGCATCGGGTATCTCGGGTGGGCTGTTCGGCGTTGATTTTATATCGCGTCATTCGGCAGCGCGTTCATCGCAAGCATCGTGATTAGCATCGCAAGTTCGGTTTTGAACTCCATCATCGAATAGGGAGCCGGCGAAAGCGCCCGCCCCGCAAAGCGACGTCAATCCCGCACGCACCATCACCGCAAACAAAAAAGGCCTTTCGGCTCCTTTTTTTTTTGATGCGCGTCGTTCTTACTCTTCGTCGCTCTTGACCCAGGAGAACATGTCGCGAATCTTCGCGCCCGTCTTCTCGATCTCGTGGTTGTTGATGGCCTCGCGCTGTTCGAAGAGCCACTTGTGGCCGTTCTTACAGTCGGCAACGAATTCCTTGGCGAACTCGCCGTTCTGGATGCAGTGAGGATTTCCTTCATGGCTTCACATGAGACTGCTTTCGTTGATGACCTTCGGACCAGCGTAGTACTCGCCGTACTCAGCCGTGTTGGAGATGGGTAGTTCATGAAGTGAATGCCCGACTCGTACATGAGGTCGACAATCATCTTCATCTCGTGATAGCACTCGAAGTACGCGAGCTCGGGCGGACCAGCCAGCCTCAGTCAGGGTCTCAAAGCCAGCCTTCACAAGCTCAACAGAGGCCGCCGCAAAAAGAACAGCCTGCTCGCCGAAGGGTCTTCCTCGGTCTCCTGCGCGAAAGTCGCCTTGATGATGCCGGAACGGGCACCGCCGAATAATGGGACATGGCGATATCACGCATCGCCAGTAGCGTCCTGAGCGACGCATGCGGGTCAGAGCACGCCAGAGCCCTGTTGAACTGACGGCGCACAATGTGGCCCGGGCCCTTGGGGAGCACATATGATGACGTTAACGTCCTCGGGAGGAGCGCTTGATGTAGCCATGAGTGGATATTGAGCCATGCGCGAAAGCGAAGCGTATCGCCAGCATGCGGGTGCGGGGCGATACGCTCGCTTTCGCGCATGGCTTCTTGT
>VOFG01000452.1_pt1 | contig 11887 bp, 12 predicted proteins | sample 5384171 | NCBI WGS metagenome assembly VOFG01 (sample SAMN12384726, study PRJNA508395) | human gut metagenome | isolation source: healthy gut F | host: Homo sapiens | reverse complement strand
TTTTTGTCGATGAATGAGCGGTGCACGTATGAAACGGCTGGAAGGTAAAAGTTCCTCCATTGCTTTTCATACTCATCAGTGATAGAATAGGTTTGGAAGCATCTTCCGTATATATATTTTAATATAATCTTTTTCAGTCCTTCGATATACATGATTTTCTTCAAGTCCACTTCTGTACTAAGGCTTGTGTCACTTTTCACAAAGATACTATCTATCTCCTGGCTTCTGAACCAGTTCAACCATTGGAGAGCTTTGTTGGCAGCCCAGGAAATCAACGTATGAGATTGGTTTTGTAGCAGGTAGTCAAGTGCATTGACACGATAACCATCGATGGCATACTGTCCAAAGCGGTGGTAAATACAATACGGGTATGCGGAATCCACCATTTTGAGAATTCCAGTCCGTTAGCCCGGCATCTGGATGTCCAGAAACAGGAGGTCGACCTTTCGCCCCAGGCAATTCTTTCATCGCCTGAACCGCACTGGAATACTTTCCTGCAAGTTGCAGGAACAGGAGTCTTATTCACATAACTCTCTAACAAGGCTAAGAGCTAAAGGCTCATCGTCAACGATTGCGCAACGTAACATCATACTGTTTTATATCTAAAGTTTTATATCCAAAATCTTGTACTTGACGTTTTGTACTAAACATTTGTACTTAACGTTTTATACTGAACGTTTTCTTTCTACTCTTAATCTTGATACAATCTCGATTCGTATACCTTTTCATCTTTGAGAGCGCCTTTCAACCACGTATAAGCTCCCCGGGATAAAGTATTCCAACCGACGGCTGACTTGTTCCAATCCCACGCCCGGAACCACTTTATCCCCACTTCTGGGGAAATTACTATTGCGGATTTCGCAGATCACTTCCTTATCATTCTCCAAATATGAATACTGATGAAACTAGCTTCGGTAGGGGGAGATACCATGCTTGAAAGCATTCTCTATCAATGGAAATAAAGATTAGCGGGCGATCAGTTCGGCAGTTTGGGCGAATATCGAATTGAGCATCATTCGTACATTAGTTTATTGGTGGCGGATAGATGCATCAGTTCGATATTATAGTTATGGATGAAATCAACCTTTACAGAGCGGGACATACGTCTGCTGATTGTCATATAATACGTATCGAAGCAATTTGCTCAGTTCTTGCACAGCTTGTTGAGCTTTCTTTGTCCGAATCGAAGCGATTAAAGCATAAATATTATTCAGAGTATTCAACAAAAAGTGAGGGTTCAACTGATTGCGCAGATTTTTCAGTTCGGCTTCCGTGCGATTCCGTTCCGCTTCCTGCGGGCAGCCTTCGTTTGCGTCCATCGTGCGCCTATACGGATAGCGGCACTCAATCCGATAGTGAAAACAAGGCTTAGCATATCTCGCAGGAAAAACAACCATCCCGGAGGCATACCCGGACGTCTGGCTTATTCTCAAATGACGGATCGAATGTCAGACTTTACATAGAGATGAAGCAGTATCCCGATGAGCACAACAAGATAATGTTGTAGACAATATATCTTTGATTACCTGAAAAGATATCGGGGGGACCAGAAAGAAGTAATTGACGTAGAACACAACTTGTAAAAGAAAGCGTACGGCAAAATGGCGTATATAAGCTTTCATCCAGTTAATGTTCCTGTTTCCGCGTTCTACGAAAAGAACGGGAAACCGAACATAATCCCCCAGCTGATAATGTGTATCAGTATTCCAGGGGACGACGTGCGGATGTAAAGGTTTGTTTCATAAAGACAAAGATAGCTCTTTTTATTCGTATCTGATAGCTTCAATCGGGTCTAAATCTGCTGCTTTTTTGGCAGGATACCATCCAAAGAAGATTCCGGTGACGGTACAGACGGCAAAAGAGAGGAATACACCCACGGCTGGATATAGATAGCCAATGCGCCACGCTTTTGACTATCCAACTGGCCGCAGCCGATGACCACCCGATGATTCCTCCTGTGATACTGATCATGATGGCTTCGATAAGAATTGGCTCAGAATGTCGATTCCTCGTGCCGACCGACATTCGCAGACCGATTTCACGGGTTCGTTCCGTGACGGGATACATACATGATATTCATAATTCCGATACCGCCTACAACCAATGAGATGCCGAAGCAATACAAGCAAGCAGGGTGGTCATTAAATCGGTGGTAGAGTTGAGCATTGTACTCGAATTCCTGTTGTGTACGAATGGTGAAATCATCATCGTCAGAGGTCTTTAACTTATGATTGCGACGAAGAATCGTGCTGATTTCGTCAGTTGCATAGTCCGTCATATCCTCGGTGAGGGCAGGAGGCGAAATACTCCTGCAAATACGTAACGGCAAGCAGACGTTTCATCACGGTGGTATGGTGCAAGCACTACGGCATCCTGGTCTTGTCCCATAGAATTGTATCCTTTTTGACTTTGAGCACACTACCACTCGGAAGGGGATCTTGCTAAAACGGATAATCTTACCAACCGGATCGCTGCCGTCCGGAAAAAGATTGTCTACTATTGTCTTTCCTATGACGCACACTTTTGCCGAGCTTATGTCGGCTTCCGTGAACATCTCACCGTTCTCCACCGTTAATTGGCGGATATCGAGATATTCCGTTCCAACCCCGTTCACGGAGGCAGGATAGTTGTTGTTACCGGCAATAAGCTGTCCTGATGACGAAATTGGGGCTGATGGCTGACAGGAATTTGGTCTCGTCACGCAAAGCCTCGTAGTCGGTGAAGCTTTAACGTTTGCATGGCAGACGGATCTTGCGCACACCTCCACGCATATCGGCTCCCGGATGAATCATAATCATGTTCGATCCCATTTCGGAAATTTGTTGCTGGATACTTTCTCTTCGAACCTGTCCGATGGCAAGCATCGTGATGACGGAAGCGACACCGATGATAATACCGGAGCATGGTGAGAAATGCACGCAATTTGTTGTTTGCCAATGCCCGGAGAGCTATTTTAATAAATTAGTTCCATTCATAAACTACTGGCCCTTAGTACTCAATAGCTTAATATTTGATACCTAATGCCCATACCTGATACCTAGCGCTTTATTACTCTTATTACTTTGATCTTCAGTCCTCATCGCTTTTGGGGCATGCGGTTAGTGCTTCGGCGGCGGATTGGACATGCGTGTTGACTGTATTTTCAATGGAGATGACCGTCGCGAGGCGGATATTCTGGTGCTGTATTGCTGTTTCGGGATTGTGTGTTACGAATATAATGGTACGTCCTTCCGCAGTTTTGGAACAGGGCAAGTATATCAAAAGACGTACGTGTCGAGATTTTGGTTGTTTGTCGGCGGATGACCGCAGGGTTGTTTACCAGTGCACGGGCGATGGCTGCGCGCATCTGCGGAGATGTCATCGAGCAGATACTCCCTCTGGTAGGAGTGTCCAGACAGCCCAACGTGTTGGAGCAGTGTGGACTCTTCCCGAACCGGAAGTACCCATATGGTCACAAACTCACCTTCGTTGATGGTGAACGAAACGCCCTGTAACGCATGGACGGTTTCTTCTCCACCTGAAAGTCTCTGTTTGATATTTTGAAGTTCACTTGCTTTTTTCATACTTGGCTACTTGTTGCTTTTCTTTTTGTTGTTTCCCGGAGGTCCTGGCATTCCTTCTTCAATACCGCCATATTTGTTTCATCCACGTCTGCTACTACCTGTATTGTGTCAGGTCGGTCGCAATGGTGAAGGGGTAGGGTTTCTGAATCTGGAAGCTTCGGTCTGTCCGGCTTATATCGCGGCTGATGACAACTCCGTCTATCGGAGGAAGCCAATCGTAACGCTATGACAGGGTTACGTTCTGCTTTTGCCAGAGATGCCTTGCTGCTGTCGAAAGCGCTCTTGGCCGCTCTGATAATTGCCGAGAGCCTGCTCGTGGTCGGTATCGCGATCAATGACTTATCGTGCAATCCCTTGCTACGTTCGTAGTTCTTCTGATATTCAAATTCGACTTTGGCACCATCGTAAGAAATTTGCGGGATGCCAGTTCACTCTGTAAGTGACACGGTCCGCATCTCGGCAATCGAGCGTCGCTGGTTACTACCGAGTTGTAATACATAAATTTTGTCGATGATACTGGATACCTGCGTACTGCGACTACTGCTTCTATCACCAGTTCGATTGTTCGGTGGCAGTCCTCAGTGGAATATCTTTACTGACAGTCGCACTTGGCATGCATCTGCTGTGCTTTGCCGGAGAACCTGTAAAGAACCAGATTCCTCCGCCCACTACTACGGCGCTTACGGCAATCAAGGATAATCTTTTTCGTTTTCATTCTACATATTCTGTTTTGCCCATTTATATTCCGCTTAATTGGGAAAGGAAGCATAATGCCAGTTTGTCTCCTTGGTAGAACTTCAGCAACTGTGAGTGTTCGAGTATCATATGTATTTGGCTTGAAGCCTGCTCCCTGCCAGTTTGTAGCGCAAGTTGTTCTTTCCGTCAGCAACTCTACTGTATTCTTCATGCCCAGATTGAACTGTTCGCTGATCAGGTCGTAGCTGATCTTGTGTACTTTCTCAAACTTTTCGTTCGCTGCCGCATAACGTTGCTGCCACCGTTTGCATCAGCCAAAGTCCTTCTTCGATTTGTCTTATACAGTGTTTTCTGTTCGTCGAGCAGCGACAGACTTCGTTTCGCGCTGTAACTTCGCTTTTCTGCACGGCATCTTGGTCTGACGGTTGTGAAGATAGGAACGCTGACAGAAACTCCGATGGAGTTGTTCCATCCGTTCTTTACCTGTTCTCCGAAGGTGAAGTCACTGCCGCTGGTGTGGTTCGTTCCGATACCTGCACTCAGACCCATGGTGGGAGATATCCCGCTTTGGCGATATCGATACCCAGTTCCGAAGCCCTACGCTCAGTTTGCTCGCCTCGATTTCCGGACGGAGGGTGAGCGCTCATATATACATCTTTCTTGGTGGGCAATGGCAACAGTACGTTTTCGTCGGACAGGGCGGGGGGAGATAGACATTCATTTCATTCTCCCCATCCAATTCGGAGCAGTTGTTTCAGTTGTAATTTGTAGTCCTGCAGAGTGGCTTTGCGCTGTTACTAATTGATAACGGTCGGTGCTGACTTGTTCTTCCAGTTGTGCTAGATCACTGGCAATGCTTCCAGCATTCAGAAGTTCCTTGTCCGCGGTCGCGTTGTGCAATGGAAACTTTTGCTGGCGATGTTTTCATTAACCTTGATTTGACTCCGCTGCGTTAGAGAATCTGAATGTAAATCTGAGGCAATAGATTCCTGAATACTATTCTCGGACGTTTCTACATCAGATTGGCTGCCTGATTGTTCAAACTTCTCCCGTTTGATGGTGTTCAGTCGCTTGCTACCATTATAAATGGTCACAGAAAGCATTCAGACCATAATTGCCATTGTAACTGAATGCTTGCTGGTTGTCTCGATCACCTCGCTTCCGCTGATCGTTCTGCTTGATTCCTGATACGGACGGTTCACCATGTTCTGGCTCGTTGAGAACGACAGACTGAGGCAAGGGCAGGCTTTGGCTGTTCACATCGATCTATTATTACTTTCCGCATTCACCCGGTTTTGCGAATCATGTGTTCTGTTGCAACAGGTCGATGCGACTGAAATCCATTGGTGAGATTCATCTCGCTCTGGGCGGCTGTCTGCAGAAGATTCCTGGGCGGATATACCGGGCAGCAGACTACGCTCAAGAAATGCTATCACTGTCAATCTTCTTACATTTATCATATTTTTTATATGTCTATTGATTTACTGGAACGAAAGGTACGTACATATTATATTAGCTGCAAAAGCTTGATAGACAGATGGCGCTTTTTCGTTAAATGTTTTTTTCTGTCGATAGGCAGGTTTTTGAGAAAAAACCATACAAATCATGCAACATTTTGCCTTACTTGTTTGTTTTAATTATAAAAATTGTATGTTGTGCTCATTACAAGAATTCTAAGGTCCAGGCTTATGAAAGAATACACTGCTTGCAATATGGAACTTTATTTGGAGGGTTTCCGTAGTATGACGTTGAGTCGTACTTTGTGGCTTATTATCCTTAGTGAAATTATTCAGTATGTTCTTCATCTCAAAATTTTCTTCTTTCCCGACTTTCTCGGCGATCATCTACAGATGCCGACAAAGGGCACGTATGTAGGAAATGAGGCGATACAGCGTGCACTTCCGGAGAAAGCCACTGATTTTAACTCTTAAACTACATGGGCCATGATTGAAAGTATTGACACCTCATTGATCGGTGGGCCTGAGAGCCCAATTTACCGATGACAATGTATTGGATTTTCGTTCCGCTCACCCTGGGCTGGCTGTGGTGATGGGAATAATGGAAACACTGTATATAAAACAGGCAATGAATTTTGGGAAGCACACAGCCAAGTTTTGGATGAAACTTTTCGGTATTAACTTGCTGTCATTGGTGTAGCGATTAATTGATGGGTGAGTTTGGAACCAACTGGAGTAATTATTCTTGGTTTTGTAGGGGATATATTTGGTGCACCGCTTGCTATTGAAGGTATTCTGGCGTTTTTATGGCCACGTTTATCGCTGTAATGTTCTTCGATGATAAGGTGAGCAAACGATTCCACCTTGCCTCTACCTGGCTTTACTGGTCTGGGGGCTACAATCTCCGCTTGGTGGATTTTTAGTTGCCAATGAATGATGCATCCGGTAGGGATGGAGTTCAATCCGATACAGTGCTGCGTAATGAGATGGTTGATTTCTGGGCAGGTGGCAACTTCGCCTGTAGCAGTCAATAAGTTCTTTCATACGGTATTGTCCGGATGGGTGCTTGGCGTGTTTGTTGTAGGAATCAGTTGTTGGTTTCTGCTGAAGAAACGTAATACGAAGTTTGCCTTGCAAGTATAAAAGATCGGAGCAATCTTCGGTTTGACTCTTTCACTGCTGGCTGTATATGGACGGGCGATGGTTCCGGCTATCAGATTACTGGGCAACCGATGAAACTGGCGGCTGTAGAAGACTTTATGAGGATAATGCTAAGGTCTGGTTGGAATAGGAATGCTGGACCCGAAAGAAGACTTACAATGATGGGAAAGACCCTTTCCTGTTCGGATTGGATACCCAGTATGCTTTCGTTCCTTGCCGAGCGGGATGTGGACAGAATATATCCCCTGGAATTACCAATATTATCGAAGGCGGCTATCAGCCTCGAAAGACGGTACGACTGCTTTGTCGGCAGCCGAAAAGATAGGCGGGGGTAAGACCGCTATCAGGCGCTGGCTGCTTATCGTGCAGCGAAGAGCGCCGGGCACGAGGAAGATGCCGCTGTTGCCTATCCGGTTTTGCAGGAGAATATGCCATACTTCGGATACGGATATATTAAAGATGTGAATCGAGCCTGGTTCCGAATGTTCCTCTGAACTTCTACGCTTTCCATATAATGGTTATCCTGGGCGGATATTTTATCCCTTTTTCTTCATAGTTGTGCTCTTCTTTATATATAAGAAAGATTTGAGTAGATGCGCTGGATGCATTGGATCGCTCTGCTGACCATTCCTTTGGCTTGTTGCCGGACAGGCAGGATGGGTGGTTGCCGAATGCGGTCGTCAGCCTTGGGCTATCCGCGATATGCTTCCTACATCGGCGGCTATCTCTAAATTGGATGTAGGCTCCGTTCAGGCTACTTTCTTTATCTTCCTGATCTTGTTTACCGTAATGCTGATTGCGGAGATAGGGATTATGGTGAAGGCGATTAAGAAAGGACCGGAAGAAGAGATAAGTAATAGGTAATAGGTATTAAGTAATAATCGTAGCTGCTGACTGATTTATCAGCATGGTTATTACTTATTACCTATTACTTATTACCTGTTACTTATTACTTAAAACTTAATACTTACATATTATGTATATATTTCTACAACAATATTGGTGGCTGGTCGTTTCCTTGCTGGGGGGCCATACTTGTATTTTTATTATTTGTGCAGGGAGGAAATTCTTTATTGTTCTGTTTGGGTAAGACGGAGGAACATCGTAAGATGATGGTGAACTCTACTGGACGTAAGTGGGAGTTTACGTTTACTACGCTGGTAACGTTCGGAGGTGCTTTCTTTGCTTCGTTCCCGTTGTTTTACAGTACCAGTTTCGGTGGGGCTTACTGGCTTTGGATGATTATTCTTTTCAGTTTTGTGTTGCAGGCTGTGAGTTACGAGTTCCAGAGCAAGGCAGGGAATTTGCTGGGTAAAAAAGACCTATCAGACTTTCTTGGTAATTAATGGGGTTGTAGGACCTCTGTTGCTGGGTGGAGCAGTTGCTACTTTCTTCACCGGTTCTGATTTCTATATCAATAAGGCGAATATGACGGATACGATTATGCCGGTTATCAGTCATTGGGGAAATGGATGGCACGGACTGGACGCGTTGACTAATATCTGGAATGTTATTCTCGGACTGGCTGTATTCTTTTTGTGCGCGTGTGTTGGGTTCGCTCTATTTCATTAATAGTATAGCGGATAAGGAACTGACCGATAAATGTCGTCGTGCAGTATTGAATAATACTATTTTTCTTCCTTGTATTCTTTTTTTGGTTTGTAATCCGTACATTGGTTTCTGACGGTTTTGCTGTCAATCCGGATACATTGGAGGTTTATATGCAGCCTTATAAGTACTTTATCAACTTTATAGAAATGCCGGTAGTTCTGATCATCTTCCTGATAGGTGTAGTATTGGTACTTTTGGAATCGGTAAGACAGTTCTGAAAAGACTTTCGACAAAGGAATCTGGTTTGCAGGGATAGGTACAGTGCTGACAGTCTTGGCTTTGTTACTCGTAGCCGGATATAATAACACTGCTTATTATCCTTCATATACGGACTTGCAAAGTTCGCTGACATTAACTAACAGCCTGTTCGAGTGAATTTACGCTGAAGACTATGGCTTATGTCTCTATTCTTGTTCCGTTTGTGATAGCTTATATATTCTATGCATGGCGTAGTATCGACCGCCATAAGATTACAGAGAAGGAGATGGATGAAGGAGGACATTCCTATTAAATATAACTTTTCTAAATGGAATAACCGATTGAATATTTTATTGGGATTTACCGGAAATTCCCCTTATATAAGGCAATTTCTATGATATGGAGTTGACTTACATAAGGGGAGTTCTTTTAATTATAACATCCTCTGTAATAGCTTTTCTTTTATGTAACTCATCTATCGTGTTTCAAGCAGAGATATCTTTTTGGGTATTGTCAGTACTCTTGGCAAATAATAAATATACTAACAGGAAGATATTCGCTATTGGAACGATTAATACCAATAACCACAGACCGGATAACGAAATATCACGCCAATCTTTTCATACATTGTGCAAGAAAATACCATAATGTTATGAGAATCATAACTGTAGTTATAAACAGAATGATTCCTCCCCAAAAACTTAATGAAGGTGTTGTTCCCGTTTTGTAATCGCCTCCAAAGTGTATAAATAGATCAATCATGGATATTGCTAGACATACAATGAAATTTATAATTGACAGAATCATGGATAGCAGAAACTCTTTTCTATTAATTGTGCCTTTCAGGTTAAACTTTAATTCGAACATATTCGTGAGGTTTATTAGTATAAGATTTAATTTCCTTTTAAGGAATGGTAAGATGGGGTAGAGTATAAAGGCTGTTTCAAAATAAAAAAGAAACAGCCTTTTCCGTATTATTCAAATATATAGTCTTTTACTTATTCACTACATTTTCCGGTGTTCCGGAGATATAAGCCTGTAGATTGCTAATGGCAATATTCATCAGACGCTCACGAGCTTCTGTGCTTGCCCACGCGATATGCGGAGTAATGTAGCAGTTCTTTGCAGTCAGCAACGGATTGTCGGCACGAGGAGGTTCCGAAGAAAGTACATCTACTCCGGCAGCATAAATCTTGCCACTGTTCAGTGCATCTGCAAGATCTTGTTCGTTAACCAATGGGCCACGACCTGTATTAATTAAAATAGCATTCGGCTTCATCAGAGCAAGACGGCGTGCGTTCACCAATTCGTGAGTTTCCGGGTGAGCGGGCAGTGCAGACTGATAATATCACATTCGCTGAACAACTGATCCAAATCCATCTTCTTGATTTCCGGTGGCAACTGGAAGTGAGACTTTGAAGTCAAAGCATATACCTGCATACCGAAACCGATGGCAACGCGAGCAGTAGTATATCCTGTATTTCCCAATCCGACAAGACCGATTTTCTTATCCCAATTCTATCAACGGAGTATCCCAAAAACAGAAATCCTTGTTATTGGTCCAACGACCTTTGTGGACTTCTTCCGAATGATGCTGTACCTGCTGACAGATATTAAGAATGTGCGCAAATACCATTTGTGCAACGGAAAGCCTGTGCTATATGCAGGGATATTAGTTACAATAATACCACGTTCTTTGGCTACTGCCGTATCCACTACGTTGTATCCCGTAGCAAGCACACCGATATACTTCAGTTCGGGCAAGGCAGTCATGTGATCGGCGTTGATGATTACTTTATTCGTCAGAATCACTTCAGGCTCCCGGCTGCGCGTTCCAATACTTCTTCGGGGCAGTACGGTCATAAATGGTACATTCTCCGAGAGCTTTCAAACCTTCCCATGATAAATCACCGGGGTTGGCGGCAAAGCCGTCTAAAACTACTGTTTTCATTATATTTTTAAGTATTAAGTTATAAGTATTAAGTATTATGGGATGTTCCCATTGTTCTTTAGTTTTACAATTGTTGCTGTCAGTAATTTAAGTATTTCCAGACAGTCAGTATTAATAGATTCATATTGTTCATCGCTTATATATTCTGTTTGCTGAAGTAAATATAGCCAATATTCTGTTTCAGAACATTCCTTTTGAGAAATAGAGTATTTGTGTATAAAGTCAAGATGTGATTCTGCATAAATAGCTTCTCTAATATTAGCACCGATAGAAGTTCCACTACGTAATATCTGTTTTGATAGAATTGTTTCTTTCTTGCAATCTCTTAAATACTTATATAGATTAATTATTCGAATTGCAAATTTGGTAGACTTCTCTTTTAATAAATTTTCTTTCACGGCTACGGCTAATACCTAATACTTAATACCTAATACTTATTTGAACCTTTCTCCCCATAACTGTTGCATCCGTTCTGCATGCTTCTGTTCGGCGGCATTGTTCTGAGGTTGCCATATTCGTTTTCTTTCAGGCTCGTCCGGCAAGAATTGTTGCTTCACGAAGTTGCCTTCGTAGCTGTGGGCGTACTTGTATTCCTGTCCATATCCCAGTTGTTTCATCAGACTTGGTGGGAGCATTGCGCAAGTGCAGAGGCACAGGCAAGTTTCCAGTGGAACGTACCAGTTCTAATGCATCGTTAATGGCACTGTATGCCGAATTGCTTTTAGGACTCGTTGCCAGATAGATAGTTGTTTCCGCCAAAGGATACGCCCTTCGGGCCAACCGATTTTCATCAGAGTTTCAAAGCAGGCATTCGCCAGCAGCAATGCATTCGGATTGGCCAGACCTATATCTTCGGCAGCAGAGATAACGAGTCTCCGTGCGATGAAAGCAGGGTCTTCACCACCTTCTACCATGCGGGCGAGCCAGTAAATAGCCCCGTCCGGATCACTGCCACGGATAGACTTGATAAAAGCGGAAATGATGTCATAATGCATTTCCCCGTCCTTGTCGTAAGCCAACGGATTCTGTTGCAGACGTTCGGTCACCATGTCATCGGTGATGACAACCGTTTCCTCTGTGTCCGATTCCACTACAAGTTCAAGTATATTGAGCAGTTTACGGGCGTCTCCACCCGGAGAAGCGCAGCATGGCTGTCGTTTCTTTGAGTTCGATTTTCCGTTCTTTCAGTATGGTGTCGGTGGTGATGGCACGTTGCAGAAGTTCGAGCAAATCTTCCTTTTCCAAAGATT
>VOFG01002417.1_pt1 | contig 11893 bp, 19 predicted proteins | sample 5384171 | NCBI WGS metagenome assembly VOFG01 (sample SAMN12384726, study PRJNA508395) | human gut metagenome | isolation source: healthy gut F | host: Homo sapiens | reverse complement strand
GGATTGTCCATTGAACTAGACGAGCGTGATCATTCCCCTGTTCGATAGTGCTGATATTTCCTGAATCGCTAAAGCATTCAATATACTTAAAAGTGAATGGATTCTGACGACCTTCTGCTGCAGCAACTGTCTTTCCGGCTGGGTTCCAAAGCATCATGAATTCCGACTTGAGGACAAAGACGGGGAACCTATGACGGCGCATTTGCCTATATTTTCAACAACTCGAAGCAACCACTGACAAAAATCCTTCACAGATCCGGACCTTCTTTCCTCCGGAGACTGCGTGGGTCGGATATGGAAAAACAGCACCGCCTTGGCATTGGCCTGATGCTCTGCAACAGCGGGACAGCCGCAAGATTCGAGCCGGTAACGGATATAACAACAGCTTACCTGAACCCATTGTACCACGCCGATTACGAATGATCGGTTACCGGCTACCGCCACCGACGGCTCTACCGCGGTGTTCTTCATCATGCTGGACGGCACGCGGAAGCAGCCTCCGGAACCGAAATCACATCGATGTATCCTTTTTCGCATCTCCTGAGGCGGATCTGTCGCAACAGCATCCGGGATGCTATATCATCACACCATGCCAGGGGAACACGCAATTCGTTCGCAGATCGACCGCGACTTTTCACAGCAGGTCCGATGAAGGTGCGTTCAGTAACGAGGTGATAAAATTCCACCCAGCGCTGCGCAACGGCAGTCTGGGACCCGAACTCATTGCCAAAGCATCTTCTCACTTTTAACTGTTCGGCACATACTAGACTGAACGTCGCCTGTTTACAAACGCAATCACCGAAAACGACGCCACGACGGAGTATGACAGACTGAATCCAAAGAGTCCGTACTATAAAGTCATATCGCGATGACTACCGGATGGCCGCATTAACCGCTTGCTCAGGTGTGGCGGCTACTTCCGTTGAGTGCAAGTGGGTCTGCCCGGCGACGATTTTGCCATTGCGCTGAATGAGCGGTGACGTATACATCGACACGCTTTGCGCTTCGAATGCCTGTATTTCAGTTCCACGAGGATCGTGCTTTTGAGCAGAATCTTCCCCCGACAACCTGTCCTGCTCATTTACCGCAGGCTATGACAAGGAGAATAACTGCTACGTTACCACCTCTGCTTTCCTCGAGAAGTACGGCTTTTATAACCGCTCCACCGGGCTATGGCATCCTGCCAATTCCGATGAGCGAGCCGACAGCTATCCGCACACCTGCACAAGGCGGAGCTGAAATTCAAGTACAAGAACGGCGCAGGCGAGACCGAGATGCTGGAAAACAGCAACGATATCCGGATGTATTATGATGCGCCTGTTCTGCAGAAGTGGGATTGACCATTACAACCCAATGGGGCATCGAAACCCTCCCAATGCAGTACGTAACCATCACGAACCGCGCCGACCGGGAGGATTGCAAACAGCAGCAGAGCAAAGACACCCGTCCGGTTTAAACTTGACTGGAACGAACGACATTTTACATTCCGCGCGTGGTTCGACAAGCCGGCGGAAGTCTGCAATGTCTATGCAATCGGCAATGTTCCCACGCAATGCGATAACTTCGCCATCGCCGAGTACGATGAGGAACTGGGCTGCTACACCGAACGGGTATGCCGGGCGATGCGCTCAACCCGCCGAAGCAGTTCAGCGTGGTATACGAGCTTGTCGCGGAGCAGCCCTACAACGGCATGCCGACCGTCCAGCTGAAGGATATGCGGAAAACAGAGCAGGAAAGGAACGCCGCAAGCGAAAAAGCAGTACAATTTTGCCTCGAGGGCTGGACCGTAAAGGAAAACGCCCCGACAAACGGCTGACGCTTGCCGAAACCTACCGCGCATGGGGAAAAGTACGCCGAGCTTTTTACAATTCCGACAAGCCGATAACCAAGGAGACGCTGCTTCCGATCTCGGCAAGGCGCTGATCCTTTACAGACCGCTTCGAAATCTACAACCGGAGGGCAAGTTCGTCGGAACGGTGCAGAACTACTACGACTTCAGCGGCAAGGCACTGACACGCAGATCAAGATGGATGTCGCCGTGATGGACGGCGGCAAGTATCTCACCAAGGTAACGAGCGGAGCGAGCAGGAGCGAGGACGGAAAGAGCATCCGCTTCGCCATGACCTCCGATGATCCTGCCGTGGATTCTGCCGGATATCAAGCCGACAGACGTCAGCCGGCTGGGGAACGGTCGGAAAGGCGGTCGAAATCGCAGTTGGCGCATACTTCCGATTACTTCAACGCTGGACAGCGTTGCGATTATGCGGCAAGCGAAGCGGATGCCGCAGGTTGGAAAACAACCCGACACCCGAACAGCGCGAAGCGTACAACGACTACAAAAGCAGACAGAAGTTTCCGCATCGGTGTGGAATCGGTGATGGGCATTTCCGGCATCGGCAACCGCAGTGACTGTTGTTGGAGATCCGGGTCATCGAAACCGTACTGAGATCGACGTCGACGGGCAGTACCGCAAAATGGCACAGCTCCTGAACGAGCAGATGAAAAACAGCAGGAGGAGATGGAATTCTTCAAGCTGAGCACGGCTACCGTCCGCTATCTCGCCCCGCCGGCTGAACGAATATCAAGCGCGGTGCCAACGGCTTTCCCCGATTGCGTTTGGTCATTCGATCCCGACTATTATAATGACCCATCGGCTATATTTTCGAGGGTACGGAGGATAATCGTCCGGAAATGTGACCGCAAACGGTCTACTACCCGACACGGCAAGCGGCGAGTGGGTCGGGCACCTGAGGCGCACGGAGAATTCGAACCCGAATATCTCGGGCGCGGACGGAAAGTACGGCTGGGATGTTCTCATCGGCAAGTGGAAGGTCGTCTTTGAAAAGGACGGCTACTAACGGTCGAGAGCACGAGCTGGATGTTCCTCCGGCGCATCCGGATGTCAACATGAGCATGGTCTCCACCTCGCCTGCGATGCTGAAAGCAGTCCGGGCAGGTGCGATGGGCGCGTACATTGACTTTACCTTTGACCGCCCTGTGCTGGTGGATGACGCGAAACGCCTTGTTTCCGTCCTGCTCGGCGGTGATGCGCTTGACGGCAATGTGGAAGCACTCAATGCGGCACTCACCGCTTCTGGAAACAAGCAGAAGGCGGGAGAGAACGATGTGACTGTCGGACAGAACGTGGCGACAAAATTCCGCTTTACCCCGATGACCCGATAGAAGTCGGTGCATCCGGGTAAAGGTGGTCGGTAAAAAGGGCATTCTGGACCTTACAACGGCATCGTGAAATGGCGGCATTTGAAAGCGAGTACGTTCTGATTACCGACGCGGCGTCCGACCTGATCACCGCCGTTCTACAGCGGAACTGGGAATTGGATGCCGGTGCAAGTTTGACCTGATGACCGGATCGGACCGTCACGGGCAGTGCGGGCAAGATAACCTTCCGGGCACTGAACCCGGCAACGCAACGGTGGATGCCAACGGCGTTGTGACGGCTGTTTCCGATGGCTTGGCATACTTTTGAGATAGCCTGCGGTACAGTGAAAACCGTTGCGGCGGTGTCGGTCCGAATACGCCGCACACGCACAGCTTCACCAGGGCGCTGCCGCTAGCGGAGTACCTCGCAGGTGATGCTACCTGCACGGAGCCGGCAAGGTACTATTAAGATCTGCTCCTGCGGCGGGGTCGGTACGAACACCTACGCCTATGGAGAGGCAAAGGGACACGTCTTCGGGGGAATGGACACTGAACCCGGCGGACAACACCTGCGAGCGGATCTGCTCCGTCTGTGGCGAAGCCGAAAAGGACAACAGTATGTCGCTCCTGTCGGTCTCCGGCAGTATGGCAAGAGCGGGCGACACCGTGCGCATCACTGTATCGCTTGCAAACAATCCCGGCATTGCGGCGCTTGCCTTCCGTATTTCCTATCCGAAGGGCGCGATGACGCTTGAGAGCGCCGTCGCGGGTGAGCTGTTCGGCAACGCAACACGCAACCCGTCGGCAGGCTTGTTCCTCTTCGACAACGCGACCGACGTAACGGAAAAACGGCACGCTCCCCGACGCTGACCTTTAAGGTATCCGACACGGCGGCGCTCGGCGAATACCGCATAGCGCTCGAAATCGTGTCCTGCAACAACGCATCCGAGGAAACGATCCTCCTGTGCGGCGGACAGGCAAACATCCCGATCCGGGATGTCCTGCCGGGTGACGTAAACGGCGACGGTGTGGTCGATACGCTGGATATCACCAAAGGCTCCGCCGGTACCTTGCAGAGGAGGATGTCGAAATATTCCCGGGGCAGACATGACCGGGGACGGATCCGTAACGCTCGCGGATCCGGCGTGCCGCGCAGGTATCTTGTCGAAATCGGCACGGGACTTGGTGCATAACGAGGTGGAATATGAAAAGATTACTTACAGGCATACCATCATCGCCCCTGACCCGTCACTGGGAGTTACCGCGTATGCGGCAACCCCGCCACGGTGGCGGCGGCAGAGACGCAGGCTCATCCGGGAGATACCGTGAACGTGGCTGTCACTGTCGCGGACAACCCCCGGAATGGATGTTATGAAGCTGAAATTTTCCTATGACGCAACGGCCCCTTTGTGCTGAAGGACATGTTGCCCGGAGACGTCATGACAGGCGCATTCACCCCCAACCCTGAAAAAGCTGTGGTTCTTCTGGAAGCCGCCGGCAAGGAAAAACGAGTCCGGAAACGGCACGTTGGTCACGCTGAAATTCGAGGTCAAAAGCACCGCGCCGGCAAAGGATTATGCGGTGGAGTTTCTGGTAGCCGAGGCAGTCGATCGCGCCGGGAACGGGGTGGCGCTCCGCACGGATGCGGGCGTCATCCGCGTGACGGTACCCACGCCGACCTACACCGTCAGTTTCGACGCCAACGGCGGCACGGGAACAATGGAAAATGTGGAGAATGTCCCCGCAGGTGCGTTTACGCTCCCGCAAGCGGCTTTACCGCTCCGCAGGCAAGCAGTTCGGGGCTGGGCAACCAGCGCGACCGGTTCTGCTATTCCGGATGCCTCCTGCAACGTGACGGCGAACATGACATTCTACGCCGTGTGGGAGGATATCCCGCACACGCATGACTACGGCACGGATTGGCTCACGGACGCCGAACGGCACTGGCACGCCTGCAAGTCCTGCAAAGACAAGAAGGACGAGGCGGCACACACCTTGCATGGAAGACCGACAGGGAAGCAACCGTAACCGAGGCAGGCGAAAAGCATGCGGAATGCACGGTCTGCGGTTACCGGAAGCCCGCGGTTGCCATCGGCAAGCTTGCCCCCGCCATCACGGACGGCAAGAACAGCCGGTGGAGCAAAGGTAGTGAGGTCGGGCTGACCTTCCGGTCAATGCCGCATACGCGGACTTTACCGAAGTTCTTGTGGACGGCAACACGATTCCGTCGGACAGCTACGAAACGCGCGAAGGCAGTATCCTTGTTACGCTGAAGGCAGGCTACCTTGCGACACTTGCGGATGGCGAGCATACACTCACCATCCGCTCCGAGAGCGGCGATGCCACAACAAAGTTCACGGTTGAGGCGGCAGTCACGGTCGATTCGAGAGTCACACCTCCCGAACCAGCCGGCTCCTCTATGTGGATTTGGGTTGCCCTTGCGATAGTCGTCCTCGGCGGCGGTACAACGGCGGCGGTACTGCTCATCCGCAAAAAGAAAGCCTCCTAATACGCGAAAGGGGTTATCAAAACTCAAATGAGTTTTTTGATAACCCCTTTTATGTGGTATCATGGGCTTTTGTTCCTGCATCGGCGCAGACTTCCTCCGTCCGACGGTCAGGCCGAACTCAAAGCGGACGGCACCCCGCTTTTTCTGCTTGCGGGGCACGGTCAGCGGACGGATATCGAACAGCTTTCCGATAAGATACAGCGCCATCTCCTTGGTTTCCCTGTCCATATCGCTTACCGTGCGGAGCATGATGATAACGTTCCGGATCGAGCCTGCGTTCAGTTCGGTGAGCGTGCGTGCGCCGGTGGATTCCAGAATGCCGAAGAACAGCTCGGTGAATTTTTTGCGTTCCTCCATGGTCATGGAATCAATGCGGGCGCGAATCACGCTGTCATTGCGCACGCCCCTCCCGGACAGCCGGTGCGCGGACAAAGGAACCGCCCATGACCTCCCAGGACAGTCCGTTGTGCTGGAATATGCCGAGCTGACTGCTACGGATGACATCGCATTCATCATGTGAAAGCAGCATCCCGACCAGGGGAGGACTGCGGCACCAGGCTGTCGATGCGGTCGGCAAGTGTACGGTACGCCTCAGACTCCAGCATTTTTTCCGAGAATCCGGGGCATCGTTGCTGTATACCCGGACGATCCGATCCCGCGTTGCGGGCGAGGCGTGAACCGCCCCCCAGACTGCCAGATTGCCTCCCTTGGAATGCCCGCCGACGTACAGGCGGGAGTTTTTCGTCAGCGGCAGATTGTCCAGATACTCCGCCGTCGCGCTGTGCCGGAACCTCGTCCATCCAGACAGATTGAAATCCTCCCGCCAGCCGACGATGGTATCATCGGTTCCGCGCACCGCCGCAAACCATGTATCATCCGGCAGGCGGATCGTCAGTGCGGAAAACTGCACCTGCTTTTTCTCGCAAATCTCGTTGACGTATCCGCAAAGCTGCAGGTCACGGTAGCGCGGCGCATCCGCCATCGACGGAACAGCGCAACGATCTCCCGCGGCACGATAAGTCCCAGCGGGCGCTCATCCTTGGGATCGTGCGTGAAGAAATACTCCTTCGCCGCCTCCCTGAGCGTCACACATCGGTCCGGGGTGGATGGGACTGCGCCATCCAGCTCGACATAGGAAAGAAGGCAGAAAATCAGGTTGTCCACCTCGTTGAGCGGATCGTTTTCAAAGGGAATATCCCCGCCACTGGATATAATCGGTTACGTGCGGCATAATGTCTCCTTTCTTCGCTTGGTTCGTTCGCGTTTACGCCCACGATGGGCAAAACGCGGCTCCGTCCGGGGGCGGAGCCGCAAAGGGCACTTCTCTTGCTGTCGGTCGACAGTATGGATTCCCGCGGCAGCATCGGCGTGCGCGCCGTCAATGCCGTACTTCTGCGCCTTCCGGTACTCAAAGAACTTGAGGGCGACCTGGTCGAACAGTGCGTAGGACAGAACGTCCTCCTCCTGCTCCATCAGCCCCTGCGGCATTTCGGCGCGGAGCGTTTCCATCTCCGGCTTGAGGTCGTCGGCGGGACGATAGGTGATCGGCTGGGCGTCTCCGCAGATCTTCTTCACGAACTCGGGCTTGATGGGCACCGGCGTCTTGCCGTACTTGCCCAGCACGATGTCCTTGAACTCCTTGGTAACGGTCTTGTAGCGCTCGCCGGTCAGCACATTGAAAACAGCCTGCGTGCCGACAATGCTGGGACGAGGGCGTAACCAGCGGGGGTATCCGACGTCGGCACGGACGCGCGGCACCTCCTCCAGCACGGCGGTGATCTGATCCTCCTTGCCCGCCTGTTTAAGCTGGGACATCGATTGGACAGCATTCCGCCCGGTACCTGATACATCAGCGCATTGACATTGACCTTCAGCACCTTGGGATCAAGCAGTCCGCTCTTGAGGTACTTCTCGCGCAGAGGCGTGAAGTAGCGGGTCAGCACATCCAGCTTGGCAAGGTCGAGACCGGTATCGTACTCGGTTCCGGCAAGTGCGGCGACCATGGACTCTGTGGGCGGCTGGGAGGTTCCCATCGCCAACGGGGACAGCGCGGTGTCGATGACATCGACCCCGCCTCGACCGCCTTCATGAGCGTCATGGACGCCAGTCCGGAAGTATAGTGCGTGTGCAGCTGGATCGGGATCTTGACGCTTTCCTTGAGCGTGCGTACCAGCTCATACGCCTCATACGGCTTGAGCAGACCCGCCATATCCTTGATGCAGATGGAATTTGCGCCCATCTCCTCCAGCTGCTTGGCGTAATTGCGGTAATACTCGGTCGTATACACGGGACCGGTGGTATAGCTGAACGCCGCCTGCACGTGCCCGCCCCTCCTTGAGGGGTGGCATTGATCGCGGTCTTCAGGTTGCGGGGATCATTCAGCGCATCGAAAATGCGGATGATGTCAATGCCGTTGGCAATGGACTTCTGCACAAAGTACTCCACCACATCGTCCGCGTAGTGGCGGTAGCCGAGGATGTTCTGTCCGCGGAACAGCATCTGCAGCTTGGTCTTTTTGACGCGGGCACGAATCTTACGCAGGCGCTCCCACGGGTCCTCATTCAGGGAAGCGCATGCAGGCGTCAAAGGTCGCGCCGCCCCATGCCTCCAGGGAGTAGTAACCGACGTCGTCCATAGCTTCCAGGATCGGGAGCATTTCCTCGGTGGTCATCCGCGTGGCAATCAGCGACTGGTGCGCATCACGCAGAACCGTTTCGGTAATTTTTACCTGACTCATTTCAATCACACAATCCTTTCTCTTTTGGAAATCTCCGATTACACCCAGCAAGGAACACACCGGCGGCAACTGCCGACCCGATGACGCCCGCCACGTTGGGACCCATGGCGTGCATGAGCAGGAAGTTGGTGGGGTCATACTTCTGTCCCTCAAGCTGGGAGACGCGCGCCGCCATCGGCACGGCAGACACGCCGGCAGAACCGATGAGCGGGTTGATGGTACCGCCGCAGATGACATTCATGAGCTTTGCGGTCAGCAGTCCGCCACAGGTGGAGATAGAGAAGGCAACCAGCCCCAGCGCGCGATGATGAGCAGAGTCTGCGGCGCAGGAAGTTCGCCGCGCTGGCAGTTGCCCCCACCGAGATGCCGAGGAAGATGGTGACGATGTTCATCAGTTCGTTCTGCGCCGTCTTGACAGACGGTCGGTCACGCCGCAGACATTGAGCAGGTTTCCGAACATCCCAGCAACCGATCAGCACCAGTGCATCCGGCACGATCAGCACCGACGACTGCGGTCACGATGAGCGGGAACAGGATCTTTTCCAGCTTGGAAACCGGGCGCAACGCCTCCATGCGGATGGCGCGCGCTCCTTCTTGGTCGTCAGCAGTCTCATGAAGGGCGGCTGGATCATGGGAATCAGCGCCATATAGCTGTATGCGGCGATGGCAATTCCGCCCAGCAGAACCGGCGCCAGCGTCTTGGCCACCAGAATGGCGGTAGGTCCGTCCGCGCCGCCGATGATGCCGATGGACATTGCCTCAGCCAGGCTGAACTGTCCGGACAGGAGCGCCGCAGCGAACGCAATGAACACGCCGAGCTGCGCGCCCGCACCGATCAGCAGGCTCTTGGGATTGGCGATCAGCGGAGAGAAGTCGGTCATGGCACCGATGCCGATAAAGATCGCAGGGTAAATACCGAGCTTGACGCCGAGGTACAGCATATCCAGGAATCCGCCGTGGTGAAGAATGTAGGCGTAATCTATCTCATCCGCGATGAAGTATTCCAGATGGAAGATGTTCGCGCCGGGCAGATTGGTCAGCAGCATCCCGACGGCAATGGCAGGAGCAGAAGCGGTTCAAAGCCGCGTCTGATGGCAAGGTAGACCAACACCCGACAATCAGAAGCATGACCAGCGTCTGCCAGCAGGCGGTGTTGAACATCCAGCCGCGCCCCGCCAGCGTAAACTGATCGCCTTTGAAAAGCAGCTGCCATGACGCCTGTCTTGGTCAGAAAATTCAACAAACTATCAAGCATAATAGTGGTTTTCCTTTCATTCCGTCCGGGCGGAACACCGGCTATGCCCGACAAGTCTCAAAGCAGGTCGTCTTACTTGAGTCAGCAGAACCTGATCCGTCTTGACGGAATCGCCGCTCTTGACATCGACGCTTGCCACCACGCCGTCCTGCGGCGCGGGCACTATCGTTCTCCATCTTGAGCGCCTCAATGACAGCCACGGAGCGCCCTTTCGTGACGGTATCGCCCGGCTTGACATTGACCTTCATGACAGTCCCTGCAGGGTGCCTTTTGACAGCGACAGAGCCGGCGGCAGCGGCAGCCTTGGGTGCCGGAGCGGGAGCCGCTTTGGGAGCGGCGGGCGCGGCAGGGGCATCAACGGTCACAGCGGCGGAGGCATCAACCTCCTCAACGGTCATGTCGTAGGTGTTGCCGTTTTTCAGCGTAACGATAAATCTCTTTTTCATGACAGTATATCCTTTCACATCAGCATAAAAATAGGCAGATTCGGTGCCCGGCTGTCAGCGCCCGGCTTTTTTGAAGGAAACCACGCGGAACCCGCTGGCAAAGCGGGAGGACAGTTCTTCGTCCGACGCAATGGCGGCAGCCACGGCTGCGGTGAGCGCGGCGACCAGCTCCGTCATCTTCCGCCGCAGTCCCGGTCTCCCCGGCAGGCATCTCCTCGGGCAGTTCGGCAGGTGCCGCGACCGGGGCAGGTGCCTCGGCGGGCTGTTCGTTCGCAGTCTTTTTCTTGTTGCCGGAGGTCATCACCTTGCCGAAAATGGCAAGCACACCCCACAGCAGCGCCAGCACGGCGAACACCATACCCATGCCGATCAGCACGACCTGTCCCATGCGATTTCCAGCCGCTCTCGAGGACATAAAGCCGCCCAGATCTTCGCCGGACTGCTCTGCCTTGGCGGCAAGGGTCTGAAGGGTAAACATATTCATAGGAAACGCTCCTCTCACAGAGGCAGCACGCCGTGCTGCGGTCAGGCGTCCGCTTGCCTTGTCCGAGAGCATATAGAACGCGGCGCACAGGCGGGCGCGCAGCTCCTCGGCGGGGATTACGTCGTCGATGTCACCGCCTGCGGCGGCGGCATCCGCCAGGTTTTCCGCCGTCCACGCCGCCTCGACCGAAGCGCGGGGCGTCTTGGCAGTCACATCGCCGTTGCGCAGGAACGCAACAGCCGCGGCAGGATCCATCACGCTGACCACCGCATCCGGCAGAGCCAGCGTCAGATCAGCCCCCAGCGCACGGGAGCCGAGCAGGGTAAAGGCGGCGCCGTATGCCTTGCCGGTCACAGCCGTCACCTTCGGGCAGGTCGCGCCGGCATAAGCGGAAGCCAGCTTGCCCAGCGCCCCCGCCAGAGCGGGATCGGCGCGCATCGCCAGTCCGGGCGTTATCCACCAGCGTCGAACCGGCAGCGAGAAGGCGTCGCAGAAATTCACAAGGCGCGCCGCCTTGGCTGCACCGGCGGCAGTCAGCCTGCCCTCATCGGCGGCACCGTTTCCGGCAACCACACCCACGGTCATACCGCCCATGCGGCAGAGTCCGACCGTCAGCTCCCTGCCCGCAGGCGGCGTGTACAGCTCGGTAAAGCTACCCGCACGGCAAGCCCGTGACCAGCGCGGCACCCGTTCTGCCGGCAGGGCTGACGGGCGATCCGGCGCATCGGCAGGATCCGTGTCTGCACTGTCCGCATTGTTGCGGGGCAGGAGTCCGACCAGCGTGCGGACGGCGGCAACAGCGGCATCCTGCGATTCCGCCGTCAGTGCGGACAGCCCGTTTGCGGCCGCATACGCCGTAGTCCCCGTCTCCCCGCCGACATTGAAGGGCGGATTGACAAACAGCTCGGATCGGTCCTTCACCGTAACGGTGAAGTCGAACAGCCCGGCGGCAACGGCAGCCATACCGCCGCAGACGCCCTCAACCAGCGCGACCTGCGGGATAATGCCGGAGGCATCCGACACGCACTTCATCAGCTGTCCGTATGCCGACAGCGCGCCCGCCCCGTCGGTCACAACCGCGCCGGCGCTGTTCAGTACGCCCACAACCGGGCGCGCACCCGTGCGCACCCGCCTGCTCGTACAGTCTGGCAATCTTGGCGGCGCCGACCGCATCGAAAGCACCCTTCTGCCGATCGGCATCCTGCGCGAAGGCAAAAGTCAGTTTGCCGCCGACCGCCCGTAGCCGCAAAGCACAGCGTCATACGTCTCTCCCCTGCCTGCGGACAAACGCACCCATTTCGAC
>VOFG01004878.1_pt1 | contig 11894 bp, 18 predicted proteins | sample 5384171 | NCBI WGS metagenome assembly VOFG01 (sample SAMN12384726, study PRJNA508395) | human gut metagenome | isolation source: healthy gut F | host: Homo sapiens | reverse complement strand
CGGTGAAAGGTTTGGTCACGGGAGTTAAAAACAAGGTGTTGGGAATCACCGCCGGTAACACGTGGTTGAAAACGGTTACTTATTTTGACAAGAAATACAACGCTTATCCAGACCGTTAAACAGCTCTACCCTCGGGGAGTGGAGATCACTTCTAACCTTCACAATTTTGGCGGCGACGTGACCCATCAAGGTGAAGCAGACGGTCGAGCGTTGTCAACGAGTATAACCGGTATTTGAGTATGACAATCTAGGACGCTTGCTTCGTGTAAACAGCAAGTGACGGGCGATAACGCCACGGCCTAGTGACGCTATCGAGTTACGAGTACGACGACCTGGGTCGGGTTTCCCGTAAAATGCTTCATAACGACGTGGACACGACAACTCACACGTATGACATCGCCGGCGGCAAGTTAAGCCCGTTCAAGAAATTTCGTACGAGGTGGGGATTCGAGCATGTCGAGACCGGGTTGTCGGGTAAGGTCACCCCCCGTTACAACGGTAACGTGAGTCACATCAAGTGGGAAACGGTAGTAATGTCACCGACTTGTATAGTTATAATTACGATTCTTCGCCAGTTAACCGGGGCGTATCTTTACAAGAAGTCGGGTACGACCTGAATGCCCATTCGCTTCGCGGAGAAAGACATCACGTACGATCTGAACGGTAACCTGACATCACTAACCCGCACGAGTTCAAGTGGTGTCGCCTCGTCATTGTCTTACACTTATGATGGTAACCAGGTAAGCAAGATAAATAACGGGCCATCGTACGCTTATGATACCGGGGAAACATGACCGTTGACGGTCTTCCCGAGGAGCGAGTATCAGCTATAATATCTGAACTTACCGGAAGAAGTGTGTCTTAGGTAACGAAAAAAGTTTCTTATATTTACACTTTCGGCTGGCGAGAAGCTGGCGACACGGGGTGGGGGAGTTTTTGACTTATTACGCGTCCCCTTGTATACTCGGGTAACAACTTGTTTTTACCTGGTACATCCCGAGGTTTAACCCGCAAATCAACGATTGGTTTCGTTTATTATTACGCGAAGAGGGATCATCTGGGAAGCACCCGGGTTTTGTGTCACGCGAGCGGTAACACGCTTGTGGCGGATCAAGCGACGGGCTATTATCCTTTCGGCCTGGCGCACGGTCACGAAACTTGAACCTGAATCGTTACCTTTTAGCGGTAAAGAGTTGCAGGATCAATCTCTCGGGGTAAGTTGCTGGGGCTTTACGATTTCGGTTCCCGCTTTTTATGATCCCACGCTCGGTCGTTGGTTTAACGTTGACCCGAAGCTGGAATTCGTGAGCCCTTACGGTTATTGCGCTAATAACCCGGTGTTGTACACGATCCTAACGGGATATCGTGTTAACCATCAGCAAAGAGGTGACCGTCACCGTCGCGACCCGGTTGATCGACTTGAAGATCACGGTTCCCGATTGACGGAGCCCGCAAGCTCTTCACGAAAAAGTATCACGTTACAGGGTGACGAGATCTTGTTGCCGCCTTGGATATCGTGGGAATCGTTGATCCCACGGGTATAGCGGGATGCCTTGAGTGCCTCCTCTTTACGCTCAACAGGGGACCTTTGTGAACGCGATGGTAAGCGGAGGGGTTGATTCCTTACCCAAGATTTTTTGCCAAGATGTTCAGGATGAAGAATCACTTCAAGATTCTTAGCATGGCGGTGGAGAGCGGTGCGGGGGCGACTGGACGAGGGGGACGAGTTTTTTGGTCGGGTGGGGAAACTCTGCAGTGGAAATAGCAGAGCGAGAGTTTGCAACTAAAAAATGGAATGACAACCTTGGAGATGACTAGAGCTGGTCAAAACTTAACTGATCTGACGAAAGGACTTCCTTGGTCAGAAGCGGGACCAATGTGGCGTAGAATGTCAGCTGCTTTTTGCAAAAAGCACTTCCGGTACTGTTCATGTATTTCAGAATGCAAGAAGTATAAGTGTAAATAGTGTTTGGGGAACAATTGAATATCCAATATTGAAACAAAAAGGAGTCAAAATTATTTATCATTTAATTCCATAAGTTATGATTACATTGAAGTGTATTGAGATATATAAAAAAGTATGGTGGTAATGAAGATGGTTTTCTTCGTTGTGCAACTTCGAAGAAAGATTGTTACTGAATTATAGTTGTTGGATCTTGCTAGATGAGTTTGTGCAGGATTTAATTATTGTAAAAAGAGGATTGGCTTCTGGCTCTTTTATTAAATCGCTAGATGAAAGATTGGGAGAAAGTTGTGACGATGAAGCAACAATTCATGCCTTGATGATTATGGTAGATCAATTTATCTGAATGAAAAAGTTGGCCAGAGAAATGTGAGAGGAGACGAGAGCTGTCAATTTTTGACAGCCTCCTTTTATTATTTGTTTTATCTTGTTAGTTGTCTTGATGTTATGAATGATTCTTGAGTGTATTTGTGTTAGTTTATCCTCTAGCAAGGAAATAGTTTAAAATGAGCCAACTCGAGAGACATCACGTACGATCTGAACGGTAACCTGACCTCGCTAACCCGCACGAGTTCAAGTGGTGCTGCCTCGTCATTGTCTTGCACGTATGATGACAACCAGGTATGTAAGGTAAATAACTGGACCTCGTACGCTTATGATGCCGGTGGAAACATGACGGTTGACGGTCTTCGAGGAATAAGTATTAGCTATAATATTTTGAACTTACCGGAAACGGTGAGTATAGGTAACGAAAAAGTTTCTTATATTTACACTTCGGCTGGCGAGAAGCTGGCGACACGGGTGGGGAGTTCTTTGACTTATTATCGCGGTCCCCTTGTATACTCGGGTAACAACTTGCTTTTACCTGGTACATCCCGAGGGTTTAACCCGCAAATCAACGAGTGGTTTCGTTTATTATTACGCAAAGAGGGATCATCTGTGGAAGCACCCGGGTTTTGTGTCACGCAAACGGTAACACGCTGGTTGCGGATCAAACGACTGGATATTACCCTTTCGGCCTGGCTCACGGTCACGGGAACTTGAACCTGAATCGTTACCTTTTAGCGGTAAAGAGTTGCAGGATCAATCTCTCGGCGGGAAGTTGCTGGGGTTTTATGATTTTGTCTCTCGCTTTTACGATCCCACGCTCGGTCGTTGGTTTAACGTTGACCCGAAGTTGGAATTCGTGAGCCCTTACGGTTATTGCGCTAATAACCCGGTGTTGTACATCGATCCTAACGGGGAGGATATCGTGTTAACCATCAGCAAAGAGGTGACCGTCACCGTCGCGACCCGGTTGATCGACTTGAAGATCACGGTTCCCGATTGGACGGGAGCCCGCAAGCTCTTCACGAAAAGTATCACGTTACAGGGTGACGAGATCTTGCTTGCCGCCCTTGATATCGTGGGAATCGTTGATCCCACGGGTATAGCGGATGCCTTGAGTGCCTCTCTTTACGCTCAACAGGGGGACCTTGTGAACGCGATGGTAAGCGGAGTGGGGTTGATTCCTTACCTGGGCGATTTTGCCAAGATGTTCAGGATGAAGAATCACTTCAAGATTCTTAGCATGGCGGTGGAGAGTGGTGCGGGGGCGGCTAAAGGAGGGGACGAGGATTGGGTAATCCATTTGTTGGTAAAGTCTTTTTTTGAAGAGATTGATCATATGTTCAGGATGAAGGGGGTTTGAAATGAAAGGTATTGATCCATTAATGGGAAAAAGGATCGTATTTTAATCCTAAAACAGGAACGAAATATTATCTTGATTGGGGAGAAAAGGAATACAAAACGGGTAGGGAGAGTTTTCACGTAGATGTTTTTTATAATGGACATTTAAAATATGAAAAAAAGCGAAGTTTTTTTTTTAGATGGTTCACCCAAACAGTATAAAGAATTAAAAACAAAACGATAAACAATTATTTATCATGTCAAAATTATTATCATTTGTTGTCAATCAGGAAAGAGGAGGGACAACTGTAAACGTATTTATAAATAAAGAAGGTGCTGAATTTTTAATTGAAGGTTTGCAAAGTTTTATTGATGCGGGTAAAAACTGAACATTGGCATTTATTTACTCCAGAATGGGGGGAGATGAGTTAACTTCTAATAATTTAACTTTAAATGATAAAATGAATTAATGAATCTTTGTTACAATTTGGTTTATGATGATCCTAATGAATCTGACGATTGAAATAGGAGTGTTTGTTAATCTAAGAGTTGTTTATATAGAGCCATTTATAAGGTATAAGAAGTTTTAAATAGTCGAGGAGGAAAAAATGAAGACCTCCTCGATTTTATTTTAATAATGATTGGATCGCCCGGTGATCACGGGAACATGTTCTGGCACGGAGTCCGCTCACAAGGCAGCCTTGGCGGCACAAAGTGTCTTCGGCGAAGAACGAGGAACCGCCCTTCACGGTTACACGAATAACACCTACCCCGTCGTGGCGGACGAGAACGCTTGCCTGACAATCACCTATTATGATGATTACGCGTGGGCGGAGCCAGTGATATGTCATATTCCCCGTCGGAATCGCTGGGAGCGGAGAAATCCGAGCGGGTGAAAGGTTTGGTCACGGGAGTTAAAAACAAGGTGTTGGGAATCACCGGTAACACGTGGTTGAAAACGGTTACTTATTTTGACAAGAAATACAACGCTATCCAGACCGTTAAACAGCTTTACCCTCGGGAGTGGAGATCACGTCTAACCTTCACAATTTCAGCGGTGACGTGACCCGGATCAAGGTGAAGCAGACGGTCGGGGAGCGTTGTCAACGAGTATAACCGGTATTTGGAGTATGACAATCTAGGACGCTTGCTTCGTGTAAAACAGCAAGTGACGGGCGATAACGCTAATGGCCTAGTGACGCTATCGAGTTACGAGTACGACGACCTGGGTCGGGTTTCCCGTAAAATGCTTCATAACGACGTGGACACGACAACCTACACGTATGACATCGCCGGGCGGCAAGTTGCAGCCCGTTCAAGAAATTTCTCGTACGAGGTGGGATTCGAGCATGTCGAGACCGGGTTGTCGGGTAGGTTACTCCCCGTTACAACGGTAACGTGAGTCACATCAAGTGGGGAAACGGTAGTAATGTCACCGACTTGTATAGTTATAATTACGATTCTTCAAGCCAGTTAACCGGGGCGTATCTTTACAAGAAGTCGGGTACGACCTGGAATGCTCATTCGAGTTTCGCCGAGAAAGACATCACGTACGATCTGAACGGTAACCTGACCTCGCTAACTCGCACGAGTTCAAGTGGTGTCGCCTCGTCATTGTCTTACACGTATGACGGTAACCAGGTAAGCAAGATAAATAACAGGACCTCGTACGCTTATGATGCCGGGGGAAACATGACGGTTGACGGTCTTCGAGGAGCGAGTATCAGCTATAATATCTTGAATTTACCGGAAACGGTGAGTATAGGAAATGAAAAAGTTTCTTATATTTACACGTCTTCCGGCGAGAAGCTGGCGATACGAGTCGGAAGTTCTTTGACTTATTATCGCGGTCCCCTTTGTATACTCGGGTAACAACTTGCTTTACCTGGTACATCCCGAGGGTTTAACCCGCAAATCAACGAGTGGTTTCGTTTATTATTACGCGAAGAGGGATCATCTGGGAAGCACCGGGTTTTGTGTCACGCAAACGGTAACACGTTTGTGGCGGATCAAGCGACGGGCTATTATCCTTTCGGTCTGGCGCACGGTCACGAGAACTTGAACCTGAATCGTTACCTTTTAGCGGTAAAGAGTTGCAGGATCAATCTCTCGGGGGTAAGTTGCTGGGGCTTTACGATTTCGGTTCCCGCTTTTTATGATCCCACGCTCGGTCGTTGGTTTAACGTTGACCCGAAGCTGGAATTCGTGAGCCCTTACGGTTATTGCGCTAATAACCCGGTGTTGTACATCGATCCTAACGGGGAGGATATCGTGTTAACCATCAGCAAAGAGGTGACCGTCACCGTCGCGACCCGGTTGATCGACTTGAAGATCACGGTTCCCGATTGACGGAGCTCGCAAGCTCTTCACGAAAAGTATCACGTTACAGGGTGACGAGATCTTGCTTGCCGCCCTTGATATCGTGGGAATCGTTGATCCCACGGGTATAGCGGATGCCTTGAGTGCCTCTCTTTACGCTCAACAGGGGACCTTGTGAACGCGATGGTAAGCGGAGGGGGTTGATTCCTTACCTGGGCGATTTTGCCAAGATGTTCAGGATGAAGAATCACTTCAAGATTCTTAGCATGGCGGTGGAGAGTGGTGCGGGGGCGGCTGGACGAGGGTTTCATAGTTTTTCCGCGTTTAAACGAGCGATGGAAACGCCGCAGAAGGTAATCAATGGCATCATATCGTGGGACAACATGCGGATAATATACGTAAGTTTGGTGCAGAGAGTATTCATAACACGAATAATCTTGTCGAGATACCGAAAGAATTGCATTACAAGATTAATGGATATTATAATTCAAAACCGCTAGAACTTGGTGGACTAACAGTGAGAGACTGGTTAAAGACACAAAGTTTCGAAGCCCAGTATGAATATGGACTGGATATAGTACAAAAAGCTTTAAATGGACATTATGAGAAAAATAAGTAATGTAGACGATGCTATCGAAAAATTCAAGATGGCGGCGATTGATAATCGTGTATGTGCGTATAATGGGAATTATAGAAAAGCAAATAGAGCTTATGATAATTTAATGCAAATAAAGAAATATTTATTAGAAAATAACGCATTGATTTATTGAAGCAATTATATGAAGATCCTAATTTATGGGTCCGACTAGCAGCAGCAATTGTAATGGCACCATGGGATGAGATAAATGCTTTTAATATTGTGAAGGGGATAAAGGAAATGGATGTCGATATGTATTCATTTTGCGGCAAAATATACTTTGTTAAATTGGAAAGAATTAAGTTCTTCTAACAAGAAGTGTGATTTGTAAAAGTGTCTTTCCTGTAAAAATTTACTTGATAGAGTTATTTTAAGCAGAATAATTAAGTTGCTTTGTATAATTTGTTATGACTTGAACTTACCGGAAGTCGTGCGTATAGGTAATGAAAAAGTTTCTTATATTTACACGTCTTCCGGCGAGAAGCTGGCGACGCAAGTGGGAAAGTTCTTTGACTTATTATCGCGGTCCCCTTGTATACTGGGTAACAACTTGCTTTTACCTGGTACATCCCGAGGGTTTAACCCGCAAATCAACGAGTGGTTTTCGTTTATTACGCGAAGAGGGATCATCTGGGAAGCACCGGGTTTTGTGTCACGCGAGCGGTAACACGCTTGTGGCGGATCAAGCGACGGGCTATTATCCTTTCGGTCTGGCGCACGGTCACGAGAACTTGAACCTGAATCGTTACCTTTTTTAGCAGTAAAGAGTTGCAGGATCAATCTCTCGGGGGTAAGTTGCTGGTCTTTTACGATTTCGGTTCCCGCTTTTTATGATCCCACGCTCGGTCGTTGGTTTAACGTTGACCCGAGGCTGGAATTCGTGAGCCCTTACGGTTATTGCGCTAATAACCCGGTGTTGTACATCGATCCTAACGGGGAGGATATCGTGTTGTCTATCAGCAAGTGATGACCGTCACCGTCGCGACCCGGTTGATCGACTTGAACATCACGGTTCCCGATTGACTGGAGCCCGCAAGTTCTTCACGAAAAAAGTATCACGTTACAGGGTGACGAGATCTTGCTTGCCGCCTTGATATCGTGGGGAATCGTTGATCCCACGGGTATAGCGGATGCCTTGAGTGCCTCTCTTTACGCTCAACAGGGCGACCTTTGAACGCGATGGTAAGCGGAGGGGGTTGATCCCTTACCTGGGTGATTTTGCCAAGATGTTCAGGATGAAGAATCACTTCAAGATTCTTAGCATGGCGGTGGAGAGTGGTGGGGGCAGGGGAACGGGGATGGCATTTTATAAATCATCTGATGTAGGCAAAGAATTATATAATTTTGGGAGGCTTCTGCCGCACAACATTGCATGAATGAATATGGACGTTTTGTTCCAGTCCAAATTCTGATATGGCTATAAAAGGGTTCTAAAGGAGTTCCAGATACTAAAGGTTCAAGAGCATTACGACATACTAGTTGAGATGATGAGAAACGGGAAATCGTATAAATTAGACGTTGTGTATGACAAGCTAAACTAATTCGATATGGCATTTTGTATAAAGAAATAAAAAATAATAGATATATGTACGAGAAAAATGACAAGAGAAGAGTTTATTGGCTCATAGATCTGTATTTGGCCGGTAAAATAGATGACAAGACATTTTGTGATGAATTTTATTATTCATACGACTTGGAAATGGATGGAAGTACGCTCACGAAGCTTGAACGAGAAGTTTTTCAGACGTGCTAAGCATAGTTACGGAAAGGTGTTCATTCTTGAAGAAGAAGATCCGGAAATAAAAAAAGTTTTTTTGACAAGAAAGATCTATGTTATGCTATCGATCGAAGCCAAACGGAGTTTTGAAAACAGAAAAATTTAATGACTGATCCATACTGTATTGAGTATATAATCTTAAAGAAGTTTTTTCTAATAGAGTTACCTTGAATGAGGTTATGGCAGTAAATAATCGAGGAAGAGAAGATATGATGTGCACCCAAAAAGTTAGACAAAAAACTTTCCTGGGTTCATATCAATTCAAGTACCTTCCTCGATTTTTTGTTTAATCTTGTATGCACGTTTAAAATGGAGATATCTGGGACTCATACCGACATCATTGATGCCGGGAAACATGACGGTTGACGGTCTTCGAGGAGCGAGTATCAGCTATAATATCTTGAACTTACCGGAAGAAGTGTGTCTAGGTAACGAAAAAGTTTCTTATATTTACACTTCGGCTGGCGAGAAGCTGGCGACACGGGTGGGGAGTTCTTTTTTGACTTATTATCGCGGTCCCCTGGTGTACTTTCGGTAACAACTTGCTTTACCTGGTACATCCCGAGGGTTTAACCCCAGTAAATCGACGATTGGTTTCGTTTATTATTATGCGAAGAGGGATCATCTGGGAAGCACCCGGGTTTTGTGTCATGCGAGCGGTAACACGCTTGTGGCGGATCAAGCGACGGCTATTATCCTTTCGGTCTGGCGCACGGTCACGAGAACTTGAACCTGAATCGTTACCTTTTAGCGGTAAAGAGTTGCAGGATCAATCTCTCGGGGTAAGTTGCTGGGGCTTTACGATTTCGGTTCCCGCTTTTATGATCCCACGCTCGGTCGTTGGTTTAACGTTGACCCGAAGTTGGAATTCGTGAGCCCTTACGGTTATTGCGCTAATAACCCGGTGTTGTACATCGATCCTAACGGGGAGGATATCGTGTTAACCATCAGCAAGGATGTGACCGTCACCGTCGCTAATTCGGTTGATCGATTTGAAGATCACGGTTCCTCGATTGGACGGGAGCCCGCAAGCTCTTCACGAAAAGTATCAGGTTACAGGGTGACGAGATCTTGCTTGCCGCCTTTGATATCGTGGGAATCGTTGATCCCACGGGAATCGCCGATGCCTTGAGTGCTCTCTTTTACGCTCAACAAGGGGGACCTTGTGAACGCGATGGTAAGCGGAGTGGGGTTGATTCCTTTACCTGGGCGATTTTGCCAAGATGTTCAGGATGAAGAATCACTTCAAGATTCTTAGCATGGCGGTGGAGAGTGGTGCGGGGGCGGCTGGACGAGGGTTTCATAGTTTTTCCGCGTTTAAACGAGCGATGGGAAACGTCGCGGAAGGTAACCAATGGCATCATATCGTGGGACAACATGCAGATAATGTTCGTAAGTTCGGGGAGAGTATTCATAACACGAATAACCTTTGTTGAGATACCGAAAAGAATTGCATTACAAGATAACGGATATTATAATTCGGTACGGTCAAATACACAAGGTTTAACGGTGAGGGATTGGTTAAAGACGCAAAGTTTTTTGAAGTATGAAAGTACGGGAAAAAAGATTTTACAAAAAGCTTTAAATGGGACATTATGAGAAAAATAAAAAATGTGGAAGATGCTTTAATTTATTCGAAACGCATGTTAATACAATACATGAATGTAGTATAAGCGGTAATTATCGGAAAAGTAATAGAGCTTATATTCATGTAGAGACAATTGTAAAGTATTTATTAGAAAATCATGTGCTAGAGAGTTTGAAAACCTTTTATGAATCTAATAATTTGTTTCTTAGATTATATGCTTATCTAGCTCCGGTTGATAGTGAAACTTGTTACAAGATTATTAAAGAGATCATGGATAAGGACGAGGGGTGGGCTTCTTTTTGAAGCAGAATATACATTAAAAGATTGGTCCAAGTTGTCTAATCCCAAGGTGTACGATAGAATCTTTTGGCAAAATAAATTGTATATTGTTACGACAGTCAAGGAGGAAAATTTCCTCCTTGGTTATATTTTCCGGATTCAAATGAGGATGAGAAATCGAAGAAGGTAATTAATGGCATCATATCGGGGCAAACTGCGGATAATATATACGTAAGTTTGGAGCAGAGAGTATTCATAACACGAATAATCTTGTCGAGATACCGAAAGAATTGCATTACAAGATTAATGGATATTATAATTCAAAACCGCTAGAACTTGGTGGACTAACAGTGAGAGACTGGTTAAAGACACAAAGTTTCGAAGCCCAGTATGAATATGGACTGAGATAGTACAAAAAGCTTTAAATGGGACATTATGAGAAAAATAAAGAATGTAGACGATGCTATCGAAAAATTCAAGATAGCAGCGAATGATAATTATGAATGTTCGTATAATGGGAATTATAGAAAATCGAATAGAGCTTATGATGATTTGATACAAATAGAAAAATATTTATTTGAAAATAACGCTCTGGATTTATTGAAGCAATTATATGATGATTCTAATTTGTGGGTTCGGTTAGCAGCAGCAATTGCAATGGCTCCGTTTTTGATGATGAGAATGCTTTTAATATTGTAAAAAAAATGACCGATGGAGAAGGTTTGTATTCATTTTCAGCTAAGCGAACCTTATTGAATTGGGATAAATTGAATAAGTAATGTCTTATCTAAAAAAAGTTTATTAAATAGAGGTATTTTAGGTAAGGATTGGGTTTTGATCGAGGGAGGAAACAATAAGTACCTTCCTCGATTTCGTGTTTTATCTTGGATGCATGTTTAAAATGGAAATATAGTGAGATTTACCGACATCTATGATGCCGGTGGAAACATGACGGTTGACGGTCTTCGAGGAGCGAGTATCAGCTATAATATCTTGAACTTACCGGAAACGGTGAGTATAGGTAATGGAAAAGTTTCTTATATTTACACGTCTTCCGGTGAGAAGCTGGCGACGCAAGTCAGGGAGTTCTTTGACTTATTATCGCGGTCCCCTTGTATACTCGGGTAACAACTTGCTTTACCTGGTACATCCCGAGGGTTTAACCCGCAAATCAACGATTGGTTTCGTTTATTATTACGCGAAGAGGGATCATCTGGGAAGCACCCGGGTTTTGTGTCACGCGAGCGGTAACACGCTGGTGGCGGATCAAACGACTGGATATTACCCTTTCGGCCTGGCTCACGGTCACGGGAACTTGAACCTGAATCGTTACCTTTTTAGCGGTAAAGAGTTGCAGGATCAATCTCTCGGCAGGGAAGTTGCTGGGGTTTTATGATTTTGTCTCTCGCTTTTACGATCCCACGCTCGGTCGTTGGTTTAACGTTGACCCGAAGTTGGAATTCGTGAGCCCTTACGGTTATTGCGCTAATAACCCGGTGTTGTACATCGATCCTAACGGGGAGGATATCGTGTTAACCATCAGCAAAGAGGTGACCGTCACCGTCGCGACCCGGTTGATCGATTTGAAGATCACGGTCCCCGATTGGACTGGAGCCCGCAAGATCTTCACGAAAAGTATCAGGTTACAGGGTGACGAGATCTT
>VOFG01002621.1_pt1 | contig 11894 bp, 19 predicted proteins | sample 5384171 | NCBI WGS metagenome assembly VOFG01 (sample SAMN12384726, study PRJNA508395) | human gut metagenome | isolation source: healthy gut F | host: Homo sapiens | reverse complement strand
GGCCGAAATGGCGCTCCGCCGCTCATGAACGCCGCGAGGCGCGGCAAGCGTGACGCTTGCGCGGCTGAGGGCTCGCTGGCCACGTCGGGCGCGAGGCGCTCGCCAATGAAGGCAGCGGCAACCATGAACGCGAGCGTAAGCAGCAATTCGACACGCTCCACGAAAGGACCGAAAGCGCTGCATTGATGGGTTCCGTGCCCAAATAGAATGCGGCGTAATCACAAAGCCCTGGTAGCATGCAGAAGCCGGCGATGCGCGCCCATGACGGCTTCGGGATATTTTCTTGGGTTTTTGCTCACGCGCGCACCTTCTGAATATGCTTATAGGGGCTTTCATAATGGCGCGACCCGCCCGCCAGATATAGTGCGCTTTGGAGAATGCGCACGCGTTTCACGCATTACTTCAGGCGCTTGTCGTATGCTGAGCGCGTATACGACAGAAGAAGGAAGAGCTCATGCACCAACGCCCAGCTCACCGATGAGTACCTCGGCGCTTGTTACCGAACGTGGCGGCGTGCGCCGGGAGCCGCCTTGCCGCGCGCGAGCATATGAACAATTCGACTGCGATTTATCACCATGTGGTGGTCGACTCGTCGTACGTGCCGCGCCTGTACAACCGTGGGGAATGACGAGCGTTTCATTATTATCGCCGAAACCACCTATTCGATTTTGTCGAGTCATGCGCGGTATTTGGAAAACCCCAGCTATCGTCACGTATACGATATCGATCCGCGCTTGGTGGAGCTTATTCTGCTGCCGCGCGGCTACGACGCTGCTGCTGCCGTTTGCGCGCGTGGACTTGTTTCGAACGAAAACGACATGTCGGCGCAGTTCTGCGGAATTCCAACGCCGACGGTTCTTCTGGCATGAACGAGAATCGCGAAATCACCGCGGGCATCGCGAATTCCAGCCGCTTCGAGCGTTCGCCGCAAGCCCGGGGTTCGTACGTGCAAGCGAAAGGCTGTTCGCCGGATGGGTCGACGAGTTCCTCAAAATCTCTCTACGATTTGAAGGTCGCCAATCCGCATGTCGCAATCGTCGACTTCTTGGAAAATGCCATTACCGAAAAGTTCAAGATTTTCGCCAGCCTGTTCATTGAAACGCGGCATTGAGGTCTCGATGTACGACGTGCGCGTTGGCGTTCGAGAACGGCGATTATTGAAAAAGGCGTTCTATGGCCGCGACAATAAAATCGATGCCATTTGGCGCCGCAGCATGATACAACGACATCATCGACAACTGGGAGGCGTCGCAGGCGCTATCTCGGCCGTGCGCGAGCACAAAGGTGGCGCTCATCGGCAGCTTCGCGGGCCATTTGGTGCACGACGAACAGATTTTCAAGTGCTTCGCCTGCCGAAACCCAGCGCTGTCACCGACGAGAAAACGCCTTCGTGCGATACGGTGCCGTTCACCTCGTTTTGACGAGCGACGCGGTGGCCGGGCACCGCGATGAAGGCTACGCGCGAAAAAAACTGGATTATCAAGCCGACCGACGCTACGGCTCTAAAGACGTGTTCGCTGGTTCGAATTACACCGATGAAACAGTGGGTCGAAATCGTCGACGCCCACGTTGATGATAGCAAGGCAGGCGCGCCGTTTTGGTCCAACGCTACTGCGCCGTTCAAAACGCTTGCCATTCCTGTATGGCACCGAAGGCCGATGCCGGTAAAGCCTTCGCCGTATAACAATATGGAGGGCCTCTACATTTACACGGCCGTTTCACCACGGCGTATTCCAGCCGACTGGGGGCCTGAGCCGGTTATTTGCAAAAAAACGCACGGCATTACCGCCACGACTGTTTGGGTGGATGAATAGCATGGCGAAAGCGAGTCTTCGTCGCTCGTGACGAAGCGTTATTGGCCGTGATTTCACGGCAGCGGCATTAGCCGTAAAACCTTATCATGACCATTTGCGGCGTGTGCTGTGCCCGATGTTTCCACCAAGGCGCTCGCGAGCGTTTATTCGACCGACGACACTCGCCGTTCACGAAAGACGAAACTCGTCGCGGCCCGCGGGTACGAAACGAAACGCTACACCATCGACGACAACGATAAGGCCGCGGTGTACGCCGCAATCGCCGCGATCAACGCGCAAAGGCGCTCGCCGGCACGGCTGGCAAGGTGCTCCGAAAATCGATGCGACGGCGAACTATGTCGCGGAAGCGAACTTTCTGGCGGAGCAGGTCGCGGCGCTTGAGGCGGCATTCGACGCGGCGAGCAGCGCTACGTGCTCACGCCCGACGCCGTAAGCCATCTCGACGACGTGTTCCGGCGTGGTGCAGGCTGCTGAGAAATGGTGGCTTCTTGCCGCCGTGGTAGCCGCGTGCGTTGGCTGCACGGCTACGGCGTTTCGCGGCGGAAAGGCCGCCTGCTCGGGCGTGTGCTTGCAGGTGCAGGCGTTTCCGTTTTTGGCGGTGTTCGCGCTGCTTGCGGCGTGGAGTTGCCTATCGATTTCGATGGCTTCTTCGCGCAATTCACTCGCTGTTCTTCGCGGCTGGCACATGGACTTTCAGCTGGGATTCTTTTGCTCATTGCATGTACCCGCCTGAATTTTTGGGTGGGCATGGGCGCTGTTGGCTCGTGGTCACGGTTGCGTGCTGCGTTGTTTTTGCATTACTATAGGAAGGCTTGCTGCGCAAAGGTCAACCCAAAAAGCGCTAAGAGACTATTGGAAGGATAGATTCGTATGGCAGATTCGACCTCTGGCGTGCGCGTTCGTTCGCCCCGGCTATTTACAATCAAGCGTTTGCTTCTGCGCCACGGCGGTACCGTCTGTGCCGCGCATCGGGACAACGTGCGCCCGCACGGTTATTTACAACTGGGCGTTTGCGCGCCACGGGCGGCACGTTCGTGCTGCGCATCGAGGACACCGATCCCGAGCGCTCCACCGAGGAAAACACGCAAATCATTCTGCGCGCTCTGCGCTGGCTCGGCCTCGATTGGGACGAGGGCCCCGAGGTGGGCGGCGATTTCGGCCCCAAGCAAACCGAGCGCTTCGACACCTACAAAGGCTGCTTTGGAGCAGCTCAAAGAGCGCAACGCGGTGTACCCGTGCTTCTGCACGAAGGGTTAACACTCCGACGCCAAAGCGCGAGGCTGCCGAGAAAACCGAGGGCGGCTATTCAGGCTACGACCGCACCTGCCGTTCGCTTTCCGCCGAAGAAGCGCAGGCGCATCGACGCGGGTGAGCCGCATGTGGCGTCTGAAGGTGCCCGAGAACCACATGGCCCTATCGAGTTCGACGACGCCGTGTATGGACACATGAGTTTCCCGCCGATGTCATGGACGACATGATTTTGTGCGCACCGATGGCGCGCCGACCTATAACTTCGCCGTGGTCTGCGACGATGCGGGCATGCACATCACGCATGTGATTCGTGGCGACGACCACCTGTCCAACACCGCGTCAGATTCTGATTTATGAGGCATTGGGCCTTGAGGCTCCGACGTTCGCGCACCTCTGCATGATTTTGGGCGCCGACGGCAGGAAGCTCTCAAGCGCCATGGCGCCACGAGCGTCGAGGAATACGCTGCGCGCGGCTATTTGCCCGACACGATGGTGAACTTCCTGGCTCTTCTGGGATGGAGCCTCGACGGCGAGACCACGATCATTCCTCGCGATGTGCTGTGCGAAGTTCGGCCTCGACCGCATCACGAAGAAAGATGCCGTGTTCGACGAGACCAAAAGCTCGATTGGATGAACGGCCAATACATCAAGACCATGCAGGCCGGCGAATGGGTGAAGCTGTCCCACGCCGTGGCTGGCGCAGGCCGCGCAGCCGGCATGGCTGCCGCCGAGGCGCTGTGGTGGTTGACGCCGCCGAGGCTGAGCCGTTCGCGCTTTCCGACGATGGGCAGGCTGCTGCCGTTGCCGAAACCGCTGCCGACATTGAGGCGCGCCGGCGTTCTACGAGGCGCTTTACCCGTTGCTCGCTGAGCGCAGAGACGAGCCTGGTGATGCTGCCGAGAAGCTGCCGTACATGTTCTGGGGAAAACGTCCGTGCTCGACGCCAAAAGCGTGAAGAAGGTTCTGCAGAAGGAAGGCGCCCGTGCCGATGAAGCTCTGCGTGCGTGCCGCGAGTGCTTGCCAACGCCGAGGCCTGGGAATGCGACCCCATGCAGGAAGCATGCCGTGCGCTGTGCGAGCCTATGGGCATCAAGCTAAGCTCATGTTCCAGCCGCTGCGCGTTTGTGCGGCAACATGGTGAAACCCTCCGTTGTTCGAGAGCATCCGAGCTGCTGAATCGCGAAGACGTGCTTGCTCGCATCGACGCGACGCTTGCCGCCACATTCCTAATGTCTCGCCCGTGCCGGCAATGTGCCCGGCGCCGGCGCTCTGCGTTGTTATGGCTGCTTAAAGGGGATTCTCGCAGCGATGAAAGTTCTCGATTCCTGAACATTGCACGCGTACGCACGGCGCGAATTGCACGCGCTGCCAGCTTGCGTGCCCGGCCAAAGGCAATTTCGTTCGACAGGCGGGCGCGCCTGTCATCGATCGTGATGCGTGCACGAAGTGCAGCGTGTGCATGGGCGTGTGCGACGCATTTTCTTCGAGCTCGGCGACGGCTCTGCGCCTGTATGACCACTTGCGCAAAGTGGCCATGCGCGGAGAAATCGTATACCTCACCTGCGAAGAGAACATTTTCCCTGGTTTTGAGCCGGCGAAAAACGTCACGGTTCTGCCGTGCTTGGCGTGCGTGCCTCCCGAGCTGTGGACGCTTCTGCTTGCCCAGAACGTTCCTGTGTGCGTGGCGTGCGATTTGAAGTACTGCGAAGATTGCCCGCGTGCCGCGCAAATCGGTGAGCTCCCTTTTCACCAAGGCCATTGAAATCGCCGAGGCGCAAACGGGCGAGAACGTTCACTTCGATCGCGAGATTCCCGAATATGTGCCCCCGTGGGGCTGTGGTTGATGACGAATTCGACCGTCGTGCCGCGTTTGACAGCGTGAAAGACGATGCGTTTGACATTATTTCTGGTCGCCGTCGTTTGGAAGCAGTCCGACACGCTGAAGGAAGCCTACCGCAAGAAGGAACGCGAGCGCATGCGCGGGCGTTGAACCTGAGCGAGGGCGAGTATTTGAGCGACGCGCTCGCGGAAGAAGGGCAGGGCGACCCGCGTCATGCCGCCTCGTCGCCGTATGTTGCTTGAGGCCCTATGCCGCTAAGCCCGGCATTGCCGAAAATGTCGAAGTTGCCGTGAGCGCGACCGATCATGATGCTTGCGTGGAATGCCTTGATTGCGTGGCGAGGTGTGCGAGCGGTGCGCGTATCGCGACCAAGGAAGGCCACTTGGAGTACGACGCTCGCTACTGCGTCGGCTGCGGCGCGTGCGAGGCGGTCTGTCCGCGCAACGCGATTGCGCTCGTAGCAAAGCGACTTTCGCCGACCTTTTGCCCGAAGGTCCCGGCAAGCCTGCCATTGAGCCCAATCTGGCCGATTACGAATAGTCGTGCGAAAAACAGGGCAGAAGGTAAGCCTTCCGCCCGTTTTCTTTGACGGGAAACTGTTGGCTTCCGGTTTTGCATGCGGGATGGGGGAATCGGCTCTGTCTCGCGTTGACGTAGGGGGTGCATGTGGAAACGATGGCTCGCGATCGCGCGCGACTGATTGCCGACATTGAAGCCTTTGAGCCGTTCAATGAGCAGGGAATCGGTCGATAAGCAGGTGATTCTTCGTGCTCTCAAAAGCGATTCCAATTGTTTCGAGCGTTCTGCACCAGGCGCATATGGCGACATCGATATGGACGGTTGATGCCTCGTTTGAGCGCACGCTTCTTGAGTGGCACAACATCTACCAGTCGTGGTCGTGGATTGGCGGCCATGCCGACGGCGTGGCTGATTTGCGTGCAGTAGCGCTTCGCGAACTCGAAGAAGAGACCGGCGTGCACGGGCGCATTCTTCCGTATGGCTGCGGTATTCCGGTCGAAGGCGAGCTTGCTCGAGGGGGATGGCGTTCTGGAAGGTTCGAACCTTCCGCTTGAACAAGACTCGTCGTGCGAACAGTTTCGCGCAGGGTTTTGAATCTTTTCCACGAGCCGATTTCCGCTCTAACGGTGGCGACGTTTTTTCGCTCGAGGTGCTCACGGTGAACGGCCACGAGAAGCGGCGGCGCATATGTGGGCTCGCACTTGCATCTGAATGTGACGTATTTGGCCCAGGCTAATCCCGATGATCCGTTGAAGGTGAAGCCCGACGAGAATTCGGCACTGAAGTGGGTGCCGCTCGACGATGCCGTCCGCCTGTCGAGCGAACCGTGGATTCGCGACCGCATCTACCGCAAACTCATTGCCAAAAACCCCGCGCCTACGCCAATTCGAACCTGCTAAATGCTACGGGCATTTAGCAGGTTACTCCGCCTCAAGATTCCGTTGACGCCTCGGGTCATTGCTTTTGCGACGATTCGGGCGATTTCGTTAAAGGGCACGTCGTCGCCCGAGTTGTACCAAGCTTTCGTAGGCTTCGAACATGCCGCCCAGAATGAAGCGTGCGTAGTACTCGGTGTTTTCCAGGGGCCGAAGGCCGTGCGCCGCGCGCTCACGTTTAATGGCTTCGACCCAATAGGGCGTCATGGCCGAAATAAAGGTGCTTAATGGGAAGCTTTTCCATGAATATCGGGTTGAACAGGCGCGTTTGGCGATAGCTTTCACCAAACTCGTGCGCAACGCCATCGATATCGAGCGGCACGGTGTCCAAAACTCCGCTTGCCTTAATGCGCTCCATGGTTTTTGCGCGTGTCGTTTTCGTCATGGTGTCGAGCACGTCGTCGACTGAGTCGTAGTGCAGATAGAACGTTTTGCGATTGATATTGGCTTCTTTCGCCAACGCTTACGGTGATTTTGTCGTAGTCGGTTTTCAGGATGAGGCTCGCCAAAGGCCTCCTCTATTGCTTAGCGGGTTTCAATACGCGCCGGTCGACCTTCTTCGTGCCGCTTTCCTGCTCCATATTTCCTTGCGCCCCCTTTGAACTCGAAATCAACAATTCGGTAAAGTTAACCCCAAATTAAAATACTCTGTTGCTTATGCGCCACCTGTAGTAATACTGGCAATTTGCCCCCTTTGCTTCAATTCATAATAATGCACATATGGGCATAAAACCACACATGTAAAAAAATATTGAAGCGTCACGTCGTAATACGCGGCGAGAAAGGGGAGCGTCATGGTCGCTTTGGTTCCGTGAAGCATGCGGCATTGTGCAAAATGGTTGATTACCTGTTTGAAGACCCTGAAACAAAGGTTTCCAAAGGCGATGGAGATGGTCGACAAGGCTGCCCCGCGCAACCTTTTCCCTTCGCAACGCGAGGCATTCCGTAATGCAATCGATGAGGAAGAACAACTGGTATCAGCTGCTCATGAAAATTGCCCATCTGAACCCCAAGTGCGAAATCGCCTGGTGAAATCGTTTCCTGATCGATTCGAACCTTATGGTATGGGGCGAGCAAGAGAAGAACCGCGACAAATATCAGTGCAATATTCCGTGGGCGATTCTGCTGGACCCCCACGAGCGCGTGCAACCTGCATTGCACGGGTTGCTGGGCCGCAGAATACGGCCATAAAGCTCAACCTGAGGCTACGACGACATCAATTTCATCATCGAGCAAGGCAAGGCCTTGGGAACGCACGTGTTCATCTACACGGGCGGCGAGCCCCTGGTGCGCAAGCACGACCTCATCAAGCTGTGCGAGGCGCATCCCGATTGCGCGTTCCTCTGCTTCACGAACGCCACGCTCATCGACGAGGCGTTCTGCCAAGATATGATTCGCGTGGCGAACTTCGTGCCGGCAATTTCGGCCGAAGGCTTCGAGGAGGCCACCGATGCGCGCCGCGCAGTGAAGGCGTGTTCAGAAGGTGTCGAAGGCCATGGCACTGCTTCGCGAGCATGGTCTGCCGTTCGGCGTTTCATGCTGCTACACCGCTCAGAATGCGAGCTCTATTGCGTCTGAAGAATACTTCGATTGGCTTATCGACCAGGGCGCATTGTTCGCCTGGATTTTCTCGTTCATGCCTGTTGGCCACGGCTCCACGCCCGATCTTATCCCCAACGCCGCTCAGCGCGAGCATCTGTACAACTTCGTGCGCGAGATGCGCCAGACGAAGCCCCTGTTCACGCTCGACTTCCAAGACGACGGCGGAATTTGTGGGCGGCTGCATTGCCGGCGGGCGTCGCTACTTGCACATCAATGCCGCGGGCGATGTGGAGCCGTGCGTGTTCGCGCATTATTCGAACGCGAACATCCATGATGCAAGCTTGCTTGACGCGCTGCGCTCGCCCATTTTATGGAGTACTACTACGAGCAGCCCTTCGACGGCAACTACCTGCGCCCGTGCCCCATTCTGGAAAATTCGGGCATGCTTGCCGATATGGTCGCGCGTTCTGGCGCGAAATCGACCGATTTGCAGCACGAGGAAAGCGCCGAGGGCTCTGCTCGAAAACCAAGGCGTTCAGCGAGGAATGGGCGCCTGTGGCCAAGCGTTTGTGGAACGACCCGCGTGATCCCATGCATGGGAAGCGCATGACGAAAACTCAAGGCATGGCCGAGGCCGACATGCGCAAGTTCGAACGACTGCAGAAAGAAGGCCGAACGCTGCATTACAACGGTGGCCTGCGTTCATAATCGCCTGTTCGTGTCGTTCTCGTGTGCGTAGGCGGCCTGGTTCGCCGTGCTGTCGATTTCGGCTAGTATGTATAGCTTGTGCGCCAGGCGCACCAGTATTTATCAAGATCCGGGGAAGAGGGTTGGCTCGTCGATCCCGGTACCAACCGGGGGCAACACCCACGGTGGTCCATAACAGCGATGAAGAAAGGAATTCTGAATGTCCAACGAGAATGCTACCTACCTGTTCACGTCCGAGTCGGTGACCGAAGGTCATCCCGACAAGCTGTGCGACCAGGTTTCTGATGCCATTCTGGACGCGATTCTCGCTAAAATCCGAAATCGAGCTCGAAAAAGCCGGCTATATTTCGCCGAGCGGAAAGCCTGCCGACGTGTCGCAGGTTCGCTGCGCGTGCGAAACCGTTGCCACGACGGGCACGGTGTTCGTGACGGGCGAAATTCGCACGCAGGCCTACGTCGACGTCGACACCATTGTGCGCGACGTTGTTCGCTCCATCGGCTACGACCGCGCAAAGTATGGCTTCGACTGCGACACCTGCGGCGTAATCAACGCCATTCACAGCCAGACCCCGATATCGCCCAGGGCGTCGATGAGAGCTGGGAGGCCCCAGCACGGCAGAAGCCGCCGATAAGGAAGACGAAACCGGCGCGGGCGACCAGGGCATGGTGTTCGGCTACGCCTGCAACGAAACGAGCACGCTCATGCCGATGCCCATTTATCTGGCGCATCGCCTCTCTGAGCGCCCTGACCGAGGTTCGCAAGAACGGCACGCTTCCGTTCCTTCGCCCTGACGGCAAAACTCAGGTTTCGGTTCGTTACGTCGATGGCAAGCCCGAAGCCGTCGAGAAGGTGCTCATTTCCACTCAGCACGACGAGGGCGTTGAGCATGACCAGCTCGGGCCGCGCTTATCGAGCATGTGATTAACCCTGTGCTTGCCGCTGAGGGCCTGAAGGCCGCAAACGACATGGATATCTACGTGAATCCACGGGTCGTTTCGTCATCGGTGGCCCCATGGGCGACACCGGCCTCACGGGTCGCAAGATTATCGTCGACACCTACGGCGGCATGGGCCGTCACGGTGGCGGCGCGTTCTCGGGCAAAGACTGCACGAAGGTCGACCGCTCCGCAGCATACGCTGCGCGTTGGGTTGCCAAAAACGTTGTGGCGGCTGGCCTGGCTGATCGCTGCAGAAGTGCAATCGCCTACGCCATTGGCATGGCTCGTCCGGTGAGCATCATGGTCGACACCTTCGGCACTGAGCACGTGCCTGTGGCCGATATCGAAGGCTGTGTCTGAGGTTTTTGACCTGCGCCCGGCTGCGATTATCGACGCGCTCGACCTTCGCCGCCCGATTTATCGTCTTACCAGCAATTATGGCCACTTTGGCCGTGAGCTTCCAGTTCACGTGGGAGCGCCGCGACAAGGCCGAGGCGCTGCGCAAGGCATGCGGCTTGGAGTAGTTCGCCCGCGCGCATTTTGCAAACACGAACATATGTTGTATTTTGAAAGCGAAGTCTCATCCGAGGCTCGCTTTTCTTATACTCGCCTGCATGAGAACCGTTTCCTTAGTTTTGGACATACAAACCCAGTCGCTCGACAGCCTCTACACCTACGTAGTTCCCGCCGATATGGTCGGCGTAGAAGTGGAGTTGCGCCGTGCTTGTCGAATTCGGCGCGCGCCGCGCGATTGGCTTCACGTCATGGAGGTTTTTGTGAGCGGCCCGATTCGAAATTGATTCAACCTCGGTTTCGTGCCTCAAGCCGCTGCTCTCGGTGCTTTCTTCGCCGTACTTCGACGAAGACGGTGCAGCACTCGTCAATTTATCGCCCATGAATACGTGGCGCCGCTCAGCTCGTGTGTGCATTTGCTCACGCCCGTGGGCCGTGCGCCGAAGGTCGTGAAACGCGGCGATGTGTGGGAGTTGCAAAAGCCTGCGCGGCGCAGAAAGAAGAAGGGCGAAGCCGAGGCTCCTGCGCCGCTCGATGAAGACATCGCCGAGGCCGCCGAGGCACGTGAAGACTTCGCGCTCACCGAAGGCCAGGCGGCGGCGCTTGCGTGCGTCGATGCGTGCGTGACCGCTGCGCCGGCGAGGCGTGCGTGGTCGATGGCGTGACGGGTCGGGCAAAACCGAGGTGTACCTGCGTGCGATTCGCCATGCGCTCGAGTTGGGGCGTGGCGCCATTGTACTCGTACCTGAAATTGCGCTCACTCCCAAACGGTGTCGCGCTTCGAGGGGCCGCTTCGGCGATACCGTGGCCGTTATGCACTCGCGCATGACGGCGGGCGAGCGATTCGACCAGTGGGAAGCGGTGCGCCTGGGCAAAAACGCGTGGTCGTGGGTGCGAAGTGCGCTCTTTTGCCCTATGGCAACATGGCCTTATCGTTATCGACGAGCGCGACTGACGCCATGATCGACGCCGAGCAGGGGTCCCGATATCGATTGTATTTCGGGCGCGACCATCACCACCGCCGGCGTGCGTCAGGCCACGACCGACGCCCTTATTCAGGCGGGCGCCGACTTGCAGCCCGTGGAAGTGGGCAGCGGCACCACCATCGACAAAGTGCAGGGGGGAATAGCCATGGCAGCTCTTGAGAACAAAGGCGTTTCCCGCCGCGATTTTTCTTGACCGGGCGGCGGCTTTGGCCGGCGGTTTGGCTGCGGCGAGCGCAATACCGGCGGCGGCGCATGCCGAAGAGGCGGGCGTGATCGGCGACTGGGCGGCCGACGGCAGCAAGGCCGTTGCCGTAGCCCCCTCGAAAGACACGAACGCGAGCGCGCCTGATGGCACATATCGCGAGCACGATGCAGCGGCATTTCCTGCGAACGATGCCACGGCTATCGAGCCCCGCAAAGTCCCCCGATGCGTGGGATTACGAATGCGACGTCGTGGTCGTGGGCGCGGGCGGCGGCGGTTTTGAACGCTGCGGCGCGTGCGGCCGAACTGGGCGCTTCGGTCATCTGCGTAGAAAGCATGGCGTCATGGGGCGGCAATGCACAATCGGCTGGCATGTGCGGCATTCTGGGCGGCTATTCGAAGCAGGAAGAAAAGCGCTTCGCATTCCCGGCTATCCGTTCGACTGAAAGCGCTCACCGATTGGGCGATGGACGAATATCACTACGCAGCCGACCCGAAGCATCTATAAAATCGCGTGCGAAGGCGGCCACTCAGCGACTGGATGGCCGATTGCGGCGTGAAGTGGCGCTTGGGCGAAGTGCCGGTGTATGTTGCGCCGAAGAATTCCACGCTCGACCACCACGTGCTGAAAATGAAAGACGCGACC
>VOFG01002707.1_pt1 | contig 11896 bp, 17 predicted proteins | sample 5384171 | NCBI WGS metagenome assembly VOFG01 (sample SAMN12384726, study PRJNA508395) | human gut metagenome | isolation source: healthy gut F | host: Homo sapiens | reverse complement strand
AATACCGCTGGCGGCCGCTACGCCATCCAGTATCACGCGATAGCACGGGCAACTCGGTCGGTTTTGCCATTACGCAGGAGCATGGTTGCGGGCGAACACATCGCCCAGTTCGCGCGAGCAGACGTGACTGATGCCATTCCTACGAGGAAAAGAAACCGCTAAGCTCAAGGAAGAGATGGCCTCAGGGCGGCTGGCGGGGTGACGCCTGGGGTGGCGACGCCAAGGAGGGGCGACACCGAGAAGAAATAAGATCGCTTTATAACGTTCGTTATTGCGAGATTCGCTGCCTGGGCATACCCTCCCTCCTTATGGCGGGTGGCGTTTCTTGTTCCATAAGATAATGCCGCCAGGTGGGCAATTGCTCCTGCTGCGTACTGGCGTTTGAATGCAATCAGAGGGTTCACTATGAGCTGCGTGATTTCCGTCCAACATACCGTTCGTTACCGGTCGTTGCGATTTCTATGGGCAATCTCTACCCGAATACGGCGCCCGCGGTGTTACGCCTATTTGGACGCCCCGCGCTTATCGCGGAGGCACGCGGTGTGAGCGAAGATCTTGGCGAGCCTGTCTCGTGCGTCGCGTTCGAGGGTGGCGCTCTTGGCACCATCGAGCCACAAAAGCTGCGAGAATTCCTCTCGAACTCGCAAGTGCGCTGCCCCTTGCCGACGGTTGCTTTGTGTCCGCCGAGGTCGATCCCGGGCTGTTGTCAACCGCGACCATGGACGAGTTGCTTGCATTCGGCATTTCTGTGCTGCGATTCCATTGTCTACGTCGAATTCCATTGAAAGCGAAAGGCTCGAGCGTGCGGGCGCCGTGGGCGAAATGGCGAAAAGTCGCATCGTGCTCGAATCGGCGGGATTCTTCAATATCGATGCGCAAATTCTGGTGGGGCTTGCAGGGCAGACCGAGAAAAACGGTGTTGAAAACCCGGGAGCTCGTGCTTTCATCGGACGTGAACCACTGTACGCTGCTTCCCGCGCGCGGGTCCGTGGCCGGCGATGCCGTTTTTGCAACTGAGATGTTTTGTGTGGCGAGCTCTTTTTCTGAAAGAGCACGGCTTTGTGCAGTATGCGCCCTTGTGTTTTGCGAAGCCTGGTTTTTTGAACTCGCAATTGAGCGTGTGCGTAAAAGTGGCGATAATAGTGGGTCTGGGCCGTCGACGGTATCGCGTCTTGGCGATTTGACGTGGGCGAATGGCGGCGATATCGACGCATATATCGGTCGGAGGCCGATCCCCGAGGTTATTACCGAAAGCGTCGTCGAGATGCGGGCCCGCTCGCATCTGCGCAAAAAGGAGATTTCTCGTTTGTGGCAGATGGGAAGCACTTCGCTTTCTGTCGATTTTGGCAATCTTGTCTGCGAGGGGCGGCTTACTGCTCAAGGTTGCCTCGATTTTGACGAGGTCGCTCGAAGGATCGTCGCCGAGTTCGTCGAATAGGCATCCGGGCCGCTTGCCGCGGGCCTTCGATGCTCCCATTACGTCATACGCCGTCATTTTCCTGCGGCTCATGTGGCTGGTTCCGTGCGGGGCCAGCCTCTTTTCGTCTGGTGCTAAAGTTTGGTTCGCTATAAAGGGGGCGTGCGGCTTTTCGCTGCTCGCGTTGCATGGAAGGATGTTTGTTGTGCTGGGCGTTTTGATTCTTAACACGGGAACCCCCGATGCTCCAACGCCCGAAGCCATTCGTCCCCTACTTGAAGCAATTCCTTTCCGACCGCAACCTCATCAATGTACCGCGGCTCATTTGGAAGCCGGTGCTCAATTTCTGCATTTGCCGAATCGTCCGAAGAAGACCGCTGCGCACTATCAGCAGTTTTGGACCGAAGAGGGCAGCCCGTTTTTGCTCACGTCGCTTGTGCAGCGCGACAAGCTTCGCGTTCGCCTGACGGAGCTCATGGGCGAACCCGTCGCGGTTGAGCTGGGCATGCGCTACGGAAACCCGTCGACGAAATCGGCCATTGAAGCGCTGCTTGACGCGGGCGTTTCTCGAATTGTGGTTGTGCCACTCTATCCGCAAGAGACGAAGGCGTGCGCGGGCACGTGCTTGGAGGAATTCGAGCGCGCTGACGAGGCTATGGCCGAGCGTCCCGAGCGAACGCGACCGGAAGTGCGCACGATTTCGCACTATTGGAATGCGCCGGGCTATCTCGATGCGCTTGCGCAATCGGTGCGCGATGCGTGGTCGTATGAGCCGGGTAAAAAGCTCGTGGTTTCCTTCCATTCCATCCCCGTGAGCTTTCAAGCGGCGGGCGACACCTATCCCGAATCGACCAAGGCTACGGCCGAGGGGCTGGCGTCCAAGTTGGACATTGCTCCCGAAGATGTGGTGCTCACCTACCAATCGCGCTTTGATTCGCGCAAATGGCTCGGGCCTTTCCTCGGGCCTGAGCTGCGTCGTTTGGCGGCCGAGGGCGCGCACGACGTTGCTGTGGTGTGCCCCATATTCTCGGTCGACTGCATCGAGACTTCGTATGAAGTGGGCATTGAGGCGCGTGAGGAATTCGTCTCGGCAGCGCGCGAAGCGGGCGCCGAGGCGCCGAATTTCACCTATATCCCGGCGCTTGGCGCAGCCGATTCTGTTATTGGCGTGCTGGCGAATCTCATTATGGCGAAGGGCGCGTAAAGCCCCACGTCCCCGCGCCTTCTTATCGTTCATGGCGTCGCTATTCTTCCTTGTGTGCCATAAAAGCGTAGCTTTTGGGTCTTCTTTCTGGATGGTGGGGCTTTTCGCTTTCGCGGACGAGCGGGCATGTGCCCTTCGGTTTCGCCGCGAATGCGAAGTCTCGCCTGCGCGGCGTTTGCGCTATTATCGAACGCCGAAAGTTTCGCGGCGCGTCGGTGCCGCCATTTGTGAAAGGACTCGCCCGCATGCCTCGTTTCATGCCGAATGCAACGCTCTCGTGTTTTTTCTGGGCTCGGCTATGCCGCCGATGGCCCATATCTGCTGGTCAATGATGTGTATGGAAAAAAGCAGATGCGCCTGCCCGTTCTGGGCCGCACCTTCACGCTCCGCCATACGCAAAAGCGTTTTCTGCATTGGGCCGTTCGATTTGAAAACCTACCAATCGAAGGCGTGTGAAAACAGCGTGGAGCTTATGCCGTTTTCCCAGTACAAAGATGACATGTGCCCGGCCTGCCGCGAAGAGACGGGCTTCAATCCGGCTTTTACAACGCTGACAGCATTTCGGCTCAGCAGCGCGCTTACAACCTCACGCCGCACTTTGTGTACATGGCGTATTTCGCCGCAGCATTTGAAAGTTGGCATTTCGTCGGAAACGCGCGGCATCGAGCGCCTGCTCGAGCAGGGCGCGCGCGTCGCGGGCATTTTGAAGCGTTTCGCAAACGCCGATGAAGCCCGCGCACTCGAGGCTCACTTGTGCGCGCAGGAAGGCATTTACGAAACCATGCGATTGGGCACGAAGGTTCGCCTGCTTAGCGATCCGTTCAAGGCCGATGCCGCCATTGAAACGGTGTACGAAGCGGCTCGCGCCCATGGCGTTGAGCCCGGAGGGCGGCGTGCTTGACCTCACGAAATACTACTTCGGCGACGTGGAAGCGACGCCCGACATCGTGCAGCTGCCCGACGATTCGCCGAGCGATATGGTCGCTGGTCGCTGCGTGGGCATGGTGGGCGGCATTTTGATGCTCGAGCAGGGCGGAAACGTGTTTGCCGCGCCTGTGAAGGAATGGGAATCGTACGAGGTTGAGATCACGGTCGGCGAACTTTATGCGAATACGAGTACGAACCGCAGCAAATGGGGCTGTTCTAGCTGTTAAGTGCCAAGACGTTGTTTACATCCGCGGGTGACAAATAGGGAGGGTTCCCGCATGCTGTGAGTTGTCTAGATTCATAGCGAAGGAGTCCTCCCGTGGAACAGCATCCTAACGCAAACTCACCCCCAAAGGGGCGCGAGACGCTCGTCTCGCGCATAGAATCCGGCCTCGGCGTCGCCGAGGCCGCCCGCCAGATGGGAATCAGCCGCCAGACCGCCGGCAAATGGCTGCGCAGGAGCAGGTCCGGCGAGGGCTCTCCGACCGAAGCAGCCGCCCGCGAAGGCTGGCGAGGCTCACGCCGCCCGAAGTCGAGGAGCGGGTCTGCGAGGCCCGCTCCTCGATGCTGCTCGCCCGCTCGGGTTGGCGGCCACGACGGGCGTGCCGGCGCGCACGTGCGCGAGGATCGTCTCCAGGCGGGGCATGCCGAGGCTCGCCGACGTCGACCGCGTGACCGGGGAGGCGCCCGCCGCGGCCCGGTCACCCCGTGCGCTACGAGCGGGAGGCCGGGCGAGCTCCTGCACGTCGACGTCAAGAAAGTGGCCCGCATACCCGACGGCGGCGGCCACCGCGCCTGGGGCGCGGCTGCGGCTCCGCGCGGGGCGCGGGCGCGGCCTGCCTGCACGTCGCCGTGGACGACTTCAGCAGGGTCGCCTACGCCGAGCTGCTGCCCGACGAGCGCAAAGGGCACCTGCGCGGCGTTCATGAGCCGGTGCCTGCGCTTCTTCGAGGGCATGGGCGTGCGGGTCGAGCGCGTGATGACCGACAACGGCCCGGGCTACCGCAGCGGAGAGTTCAACGCGCTGCTCGAATCCGAGGGCGCCCGCCATGTCTACACGAGGCCTACAGCCCTGGCAGAACGGCAAGGTCGAGCGCATGAACCGCACGCTGGCCCAGGAATGGCAGTACGCCAGGGCGTTGGACGGCGAGGCGGGCAGGGCTTCCGCCCGGCCCGCCTTCATCGAACACTATAATTGGGAGCGTCCGCACAGCGCGTGCGGGGGCCTGCCGCCCATGTCGCGCATCGTCGGCGTAAACAACCTATCGGCACACAACATCTAGCGCGGCATAGTTGGCGCCATACGCAAAAAGGCGGCGCCACAACCCCTCTCTCGGTGGCACCGCCCGCATTGGAATCATAGCCGGTTTTTCGGGCAAATTCGCCCAGGCGTCGTAAAAAGTCACTGCACGGGCGGCCCTGTTCCGGGTATATCCATTGGTTGCCCTGTCCTATCGCCGCTTGTTTGTGCCCCAAATATGGCAAGGGGGCCGCTCATGGCGGTTGGCATGCTAAATTGCGCCCATGACTACTTTATTAACATCCTCCGCCCACGACACCATGCGCCGCCACAAGAAGGTGCGAGAATATTCCGTGGGCGAAGAAATCGGCAATTCCATTACGCACGGCGTAGGCGCGGCTTTAGCCGTCGCGGCGATTCCCATTAGCATTGTGCGCGCCGTCGGTGATGGCGCAGGCGTGCTTTTGCCGCAGCGCTCATCTATTCCATCTCTATGCTCATGGAATACTTGGCCTCGACGCTTTACCATGCCCTTGCCGTCGATGGCGCGAAGCGCGTGTTCAAGGTTATCGATCACGCTGCGATTTACCTGTTCATTGCGGGAAGCTATACCCCCTATTGCTTGGTTACGCTTTCTGAATCGGGCGGTATGTACCTGTGCGCGTTCGTGTGGGCGCTCGCGATTATCGGCATGGCTGCCGAGGCGTTCTGGACATTCCGTCCTCGCTGGGTGTCGGTCGTGATTTATTTGATCATGGGCTGGTGCGTAGTGGGATTCTTGCCGGCGCTTGTCGAAAACCTCGCGCCAACTGGCCTTTGGCTGCTCGTCGCCGGCGGCGTTTGCTACAGCATTGGCTGCGTGTTTTATGTGCTGAAGAAAATTCCTTCATGCATATGGTGTTCCATCTGTGGGTGCTCGCCGGCAGCGTCCTGCAGTTTTTCTCGATATTGTTGTTCGTGCTGTAAGCACACCCGCATGGCTGCGGTGATTTAAGAGCGGTGACGTGCCTTTATGGACGCAGGCCCTACGAGTTCGACCCCTTCTTTTGAAGAAAGCCTTCATCGAAAGGCTTCCTTTCGATGTTTTTCGGCGACAAGCGTCGCCAAGAGGGCTCCGAACACGAGATTCGCACAATGGTCTCCGACAACGAAGAGCTCGACGACGAAGAAAAGCGCATGATTCATGAGGTCATGGACCTCGGAGACGCTACGGCGGAAGAAGTTATGACTCCGCGCGTCGACATGATTATGGTGGGCTCCGACGAAACGGTGCGCCAGGCTATCGACCGCATGCGCGGCACGGGCTACTCGCGCCTACCCGTGTTCCGCGACGATGACGACGACATCATCGGCATCGTTCGTTATAAAGACCTCATCGACCCTTTGCTCGAAGATAGAGAGGACGACCTTGCGGCCGATTACGTGGCCGAGGTGGGTTTCGTGCCCGAAAGCAAGAGCTTGCTGCCGCTGCTCAACGAGATGCAAAACGAATCGTCAACAGATGGTGATAGTCGTTGACGAATACGGTGGCACCGCTGGTTTAATTACCATCGAAGACATCGTCGAAGAGATCGTCGGCGAAATCGTCGACGAAACCGACTTCGAAGATGCTGACATCAAAGCGCCTTGGCGCGGGCTCGTGGTGCGTGAAGGGTTCGTGCCCCACAGACGACGCGGCCGAGGCGGGCTTCCCGTGAAGGTGAGCGACGATTACGAAACCGTGGCCGGCTGGCTTATGGACGAATTCGATTGCGTTCCTCAGCTTGGCGATGAATTCGCGAAGGACGGCTTTACATTCAAAGTGCGCAAGGTGCGTCGCCGTCGCATTTCGGAGCTTTTGGTAACGAAGACAGAGCAGGCTTAAGAGCGCGGCCACGTGCCGCGCGTGGCGAGAAGGGGGCACGTTGGCGGCAACGAGGAAAATTTATCGCTCCGACGATACGGCCATTGCCGGCGTGTGTTCCGGTGTTGCCGAGGGGCTCGATATGGACCCCGCCGCCGTTCGCATTCTCGCCGCGCTGCTCGTTCTTGCTACGTTCGGCTCTTTACCTGGTATATGCCACGCTGTGGCTCGTGTTGCCCAAGCATGTGGCGATTTCCCCGAGACCCTGCCGTGCGACGCGTATGCGGCCGACGGCTCGCCGCGCCGTGCTTTTCTGAAGACGATTCCCCTTGTGGCATTGGCCCTCATGGCTGGTCGCGTGCGGGCGTATGGATTGGCACCGCGGCGCTTGCGGTGATTACGGCGTTTTCGCGATTATTGCGCCGAAGGTCGAGTGGTGGCAGTTTTTGCCTATCGCCGTTTGCCTCACGGGCGCAGCTCTCATGATCACACCTCTCGCAGTATGGCGCGCCTGCGCCGTTTCTCGTTAGGCCTCATGCTCATGTTCTGCGGGCTGACGCTTTGGCCGTCTCGGTTGGGGTGGTTGATTTTGAGACGCTTCTGTATGGCATTTCAAGCTATGGCCTGGCCTTTTTGTCGTCATCGGTCTTGTGCTCATTGGAAAAGCCATGCAGGACGATTTGTTCTATTTCGCGGCTGCTGCGTGCTTCGCCGTGCTCTTGGCCGCCGCGACGTTTGGTTTTGCGCCTCCGGCTCCGCTTGAGGTAATCGAGATATCGCCGTCGCCCTTTACACGCGCGGCATGTTCTAGGAGGCGTATCGTCATGGCTCAAAATCCTTCAGGAAAACGTGGCAATGCTCCGCAGGTCGCCGTCGTTATTGGCGTGGTGCTCATTCTTATTGGCGCATGGAATCTTGTGAACGTGCTTGTTCCGGCCACCGCTATTTCGAGTTTGATCAACTTCATTCGTCATTTTGTGGAACGTCGCGGCCCTGCGGCTTGCTTGCTGCCGGCGGGTATTTGCTGTGGGCGACTAAATCTGGAAAGCTGTCGGGCTTTGCGCAGCCTGGCAACCATGAGGCGTTTTCGCCGCTCGCGCGCCGACAAGCGCATCTTCGGCGTATGCGGCGGAATCGCGTATTACTTTGGCGTCGACGCTACGGTGGTTCGCATTATCGCGGTTATTCTGCTCGCCGCATTTCCCCCAATGGCCACGGTGGCGTACCTGGTTATTAAGCTCTTTTTTGTGCCCGCAGGTGTGAAGCCCGCGGGCGCCATTCGCGGCGTGGATTTTGAGCCCTCACGGTTTCGCGATATAATAGGATAGTTTTCTTGTATTGGCAGATGTGTTTCGCTGGTCAGCACGTATGTGCTTTCTGCCGCGATTCGTCGCATGAGGTTTGGGCGGCGCGCATCTTGAACATTGGAGGCCGAGTGGCTCGTATCGCTGAAAAACGGCAATAGGCACGCGTTCTGGCGGCGTTCATCGCCGTGGCGGTTGTCGCCCTTGTTGCTGCGGGGTTCACGGTCATCCACGCCAGGCCCCGCCGTGGCATCCCATGACGTGGACAACTCCACGCTTGGCATCGGCGGGCACGTAATACCGTTTCCGACGATGGAAATTCGCTTCTTCCGAAGGCGTTTCAACGCGCAGGAGCGCATTGCGATTCGAATTCGCTCACGAAAACCGCGTCGCGCCCATTACGGTGAAAGACCCGATCCGGTTATCGCGCTTGCTGCATATATGACACCTGAATTCGTCTACCGCCGAGGCCGCGTTGGCCTTGGGAACTACCAACCCGCTGCCCACCGCACCGCGCATTCTCCCCCGATGAGTCTGCACGGCTGGTCATGCGGCATGGCTCTCGGCATACAGCCGCTCTGACAACGACGACGGTTCGGGCAACTTCTGCACCGATGCCACCGCGTCGGGCCGCCTGCTTTCGAAAACAGCTCACGGTGGCCGTTTCCGCAATCGCAGATCGAATCTGCTTGGGCATGCGGTTGCCATTCGCTACGGCGAAACCATCATCGTCGCAACGGTGACCATTTGGGCGGTTTCGAGAAATGGCCGAGCCCTCGACTTGGCGCCGGGCTGCTGGAAAGCCCTCGGTGCAAGCCAAATCGGCGACTGGGGCGTCAAGCCCGTATACTACAAATTCACTCTAACACCGTTGTTGACCTCGGCGTAGGCCGAAAGCAGGAGTATGGCGAATATCATCATCGTTGGCTGCGGGCGTGTTGGCTCCCAGCTCACGCTTGCTGCTTTCCCAGGGTGACGGCAATGTGTGCGTCGTCGACCCGCAATGCCGCGGCGTTCTCGAATCTCGATCGCAATTTCAATGGCAGCACCCTGCAGGGGCGTGGGCTTCGACGAGGACGTTCTTGTGCGCGCGCAGGCTGGAGGAAGCCGACGTTGTGGCCGCCGTTACGCCGTCGGACAACTCGAACCTCATGGTGATCAGGTCGCTCGCCGTATTTTCCACGTGCCTCACGTTATCGCGCGACTTTACAACCCCGCGCGCGAGCGAGCCTATATGCGGTGGGCCTCGACTATGTGTGCGGAACCTCGCTCGTTGCCGAGAGATCTTCTCGAAAATCATGTCGGGCCACGGAAGCCATCTCGATACGTTCGGCGACTTCGAGGGTGCTCCCGCTGCTCCATCGATTTATCGATGACGCCCCGCGGCCGCGTGAAGGTGGGCGACCTCGAACGCAACCACGGCATTCGCATTATCGCGTTCGAGCGTCGCGACTTCAGGCTCCATGAGCTCCATTCCACGCGCGACAGCGTGCTCTACCATGGCGACAGCGTGTTGGCATGCATTCGCCATGACCTGCTGAATTCGTTCTCGGTTTACATGATGCAAAGGTAGGCTGCGGTGTATATCGTTATTATGGGCGGCGGCAAAGTCGGCGAATACCTGGCGAGCGTTTTTGTTGGGCAAAGGTCATGAAGTCGCGGTGCTCGAAGCGACCGCGATACGTAAACCACCTCTCTGTTGAGCTTCAGGGCGAATACCTCATCATTAACGGCGATGGTTGCGACTCCGACTTCCAGGAAGACGCAGGCATTCGTAAGGCCGATATCTTCGTTGCCGTAACGGGACGCGACGACGACAATCTCGTGGCGTGCGAAATCACGCGACGCGCGTATTCAGCGTGACCCGCTGCATTGCCCGCGTGAACAATCCCAAAACCGTCGAATCTTTCGCGAGGTCGGCATCGAGCGTATCGTCGACCATGCTTATCGCGAACATGATTGAAGAAGAAGCCCTGATGGGCGGCGTGGGCGTCGTGTCTGCCCTTTCGCGCGGCGACATCGCGCTGCTCGAAATCGCGATTCCGCAGAAACTTCGCCACTTCAAAATGAACGACGGCGTTGCCCGTCGATGTTATCGTTGCCTGAAGGCAGCCTACTCATTCCGTTGACCGCCGCGAATACGGCGGGCCGAGGTGGCGACTGAAGATATGGTGCTCTACCCGGGCGATAAGGCCGTCGTGGTTGCCGAGCACGATATCGTCGATGACGTTCGCGCGGTATTCGGCGCTTTGTAAGCCATTGCTGCGCGCGAATTGGGTGCTATCTGACGATTCGCATGCCTTTCTGTTCGCATTCGGGAGGCCCTGGGCGAACGCCCAAATGCCCGCTCGGCTATCGGCCCACTTTGCGGACTATGCGCCGAGCTCCGGTTTCCCGTTTTGGGGGAAATGAAACCAGACATTTCTGGTCGCCCGCCCGGGGCCCCCAGCGCAAGCGCTTGTTTTTCCATCTTCGGAGCGGCCGCCCCGGCGCCTTCTGCGTGTGAGCGGTTGCCTTTCCACCCTTAAGGCATTCGCCCTTCGACTTTGTCGCGATTCCGCAGTTGCGCCCCCGCTGTACCATTGGCCGTATAATAGCCTGGTCAATTCGCCTGAAAGGACCAGTATGATTTCTCGCTACACGCGCCCGGCCATGGGCGCCATTTTAAAGCTTGAGAACAAGTTCAACATTTGGAAGGAAATCGAGCTGCTCGCATGCGAGGCCAGGCCGAGCTGGGGCGGTGCGCGGCATCACCAAGGAAGACGCAAAGTGGATTCGCGACCATGCGAACTTCACCGTCGATCGCGTTTCGAGATCGGGCCGTGACGAACCACGACGTTATCGCGTTCCACTCACGAACGCTGGCCGATATATCGATGCCGACATTCCGAAGGCGAAGAAAGCCCAGCCGTTGGGTGCGCTATGGCATGACCCCTCTTCCGACTTGGGCGACACCGCGCTGCCGTACCAAATCACCCAGGCAAGCTCGACATTTATTTTTGGCCGACGTGAAGCAGCTCAGGCGAAACCTCCAGAGCGTCGCGCGTTTGAATTCCAGAACACCCTGTGCGTGGGTCGTACTCCACGGCATCTCGCGCTGAGCCGCGGTGTTCGGCATGAGAGTTCGGCAGCTGGGCTTGGGCCCTCAAGCGCGCCGAGACGCCTGCAACGCAGCTCGCGAGTGTTTGCCGCGGCACGGCGCCATTTCTGGTGCAGTGGGCACCTATTCGAGCATCGAGCCCGTTCGTCGAACAGTACGTCTGCGAGAAAATGGGCCTGACTCCCGATCCGCTGTCTACGCAGGTGCTTTGCCCGCGATCGCCACGCGCAGGTTATGTGCGCGCTTGCTGTGGCGCCTCTACGCTTGAGAGCATCGCTTTGCAGGTGCGCCTCATGCAGGAAAGCGACGTCATTGAGGCGGAAGAGCCGTTCAAGGCAGGCCAGAGGGCTCTTCGGCCATGCCTCAAAGCGCAACCCCATCACGGCGGAACGCGTGTGCGGCCTGGCTCGTATCGTGAAGGCGAATGCCCAGTCTCCGACGACGCGCTGGGTTCGAGCGCGCATCTGCACTTCGGGCGCTGAGCGTGCGCTCTGCCGATAGCTTCATTGCGCTTTATATGTTCGGCAAAAATGCAGTGGATGCTCATGGCTCCGCAGACGCATCCCCGACAAGATGGAGCACAACCTTCACTGCACGCGTGGCCTGATCTTCCTCGAAGGTGCTGCTTTACCCTGGTGAACACGGGTATTACGCGCGAAGATGCCTATGTCATCGTGCAGCGCAATGCCATGGCCGTGTGGCATGACATCCAGAATGCGGTTGCCGGCCCCACCTATCGCGAGCGTTTGGAAGCCGACGAGGCAAAGTTTCCAAGGAAACCCTCGACGAGATTTTCAATCCGTGGGCGTTCTTGCAGCATAAGGACGAAGCCTTCAAAAAGCTCGAAGGCCTGGAATTCTA
>VOFG01004265.1_pt1 | contig 11904 bp, 26 predicted proteins | sample 5384171 | NCBI WGS metagenome assembly VOFG01 (sample SAMN12384726, study PRJNA508395) | human gut metagenome | isolation source: healthy gut F | host: Homo sapiens | reverse complement strand
GGATAAGTCCGCCTGAAGCTTCGCCTTCTGCTCATCCGTCAGGACCACGGTGACCTGATGTTTGTCCCGCCGCCAGCAGGAACCGTAACGGTTCCTCCCGGTGCTGAATTCCAAAGCAGCGTCCAGAGCAGCAGTCTGGGTGTCCAGATAGCTGGTTTCTGCTTTCTCCGTAAACACAGCCTGGGTGAAAAAAGTCGGCAGACAGCTCATAGGGGGAGCGCCCGGTCCGTCAGGTTGTGATGGAGAAGGAGAACTGGTAGGCGCCGGTTCTTTCGGGATCGTCTCCCAGCTCCACCTTCACCTTGCCGTCGGCATAGAGCGGGGTAGCGTCCTCGCCCATGAGGAGATAGCTGTCCGCCAAGATAGCCGCGCCCACATTGGCAAGGCCGGCGCCCTGCCGCAGGATGGGATGATAGGCGTCCGCCGTTCTCTGGCTCCCGGCCAAAGGGACTGCCGTGGACATAAGCAGACTCTGGGCCAGCTGCCGACGTCAGGCCGGTTTGTTCCGCCAGGCCCACGTCTCCCAATGTACTGGGCCAGCAGGGCCGCCATGCCGGCCACCTGGGAGAGGCCAGGATGTGCCGGACATGTTCTCATACGCATCGGACCCTCCCAGCAGCGGGCCGCCTGTTTCGGCCTGGTGACTGCCAGTTCAGGGAGTAGATGTTACCGCCCGGGGCGGTGATCTCCGGCTTCATCTCCAGAGAGCCAGGCACACCCCAAGAGGAGTCGCTCATGGTGTTGTACGCCCCCGGCAGCACCTGGGAACCAACCCCCTTTTGTATCGTCAGCTTGCCCTCATAGTACAGCACGTTGCCCTGGCTATCGGTGACAGGGGGTGGCCTTTTCCTTTAGCATGGCGCCATCGGCCCGGGTCATGGAAACACAGGGGGCGGTGTAGCCATAACCAGTCAGGTCCATGTTGATGGAGCCCTTGTCGTTGTTGTAAAACCACGGTGGCAATGGCGCCTGCCCCGATCGCCGCGTTGGCCTTCTGATAGAAGGAGATTCCGCCCCGGGAACACACTGCCACAGTCCCCTTCAGCGCCTCGCCCACAGCAGCCCAGTCCGCTTCTGTGCCGTAGCCGTCTATGTATACATAGCTCTGCTCACCGGCCAGGGTAGTCAGAGGCAGGTTCCCATAGGTTGTACTCTGGGTGTAGACGATGGTGGAGCCGCCTACTGTAACATACTCACCGGTGATGCCCCGGTTATCCACGGAGGCCACAGCCAGGGAGTTGGTATAGGTGCCCGGCGTGCCATTGGTCTGCATGCTCACATCGTCGTCATAGAGGTAGCCGCCGCTGCTGGCGTTCTCCATCCAGGCGCCGGAGTTGCCGGCGGACATGGCAGCCACAATGCCGGACTTCTCCAGGTTCTCCATGATCTTCTGATACCCTGGCTGGCATGGCGGGAGGTGCCGGGGTTGCTCGCGCCCAGGGACAGATTCACGGCATCACAGCCCAGAAGGACAGCGTCCTCAATGGCCACCATGTAGTCCGGAGTCATACGCGCCGCCGTTTTGGCCAAAGACCTTCATGGTGATAATCTGGGCGTCCGGAGCCACGCCCTGCATCAAAACCTCGTCCAGAGCCTTGGCGTAGGCGCCATCTCCACGGGGATATAGGCGTTGGCTGCGGCAATGCCTGCCACGTGGGAACCGTGCTCGACTGGGTGTCATGGTCATGGGGTAACCTCCAGGCTCCTGTCCACGTAATTAAAGGCAAAGGGCAGCTTGGCATTGCGGGTACAAATCCTTTGCCGTGGCGTTCACATGAAGCTGACCCAGCACAGAGGCAATCTCCGCCTCATCCAAAAGGTCCAGCTTTTCCAGGTAGGCTTCCTCCGTCATACCGGCTGCCTTGGCCTGCTGAGACAAGGGAGTACCGGAACGCGCCCTCGTCAAAAGACTGATGGTCCGTGTCGGTACCGGTGTCTATAATGGCAATCCGGCTGCCCGCACCGGTATATCCAGCGGCCCAGGCTCCGTTGGAGCCAATCATGGAGGGAGAGGTACTCATATGCGGATCGGCAGGCAAATCGGTCTGCACCACATCCGGCTCATACTGGGTCTCCAGGAAGACTCGCTCCACCTCCGGGATTCTCTCAATGGCCTCAATCTGGCCATAGGCCACATTGGCAGAGATGAGGTTGGCCGCCACGGTCAAATTCCAAACCACGTCCAGCTTTTCGCCGGTGGCGCGCTCAATCTTCTCCTGCACCTGGGCTTGCTCTTTGACCAGCGCTCCACGGTAGGTCATGGCGGCAGGGTTACTCCCATGTGCTCTGCCTGGAAGCCCGCTTCCAGGGTGGACTTCTTTTCAAAACAATGGAAACACGCACCAGGTCCGTACTGGCGTGGCCCGGTTCCTGCTTTTCTTCCGCCTCCTGCTCCAGCAGGAAGCGGACACCGCGCTGTTGTCCACCTGCGTGAAGCTGACCCCATCTCTATGGGCGGCGCCGGCTGCACTTGCTGGGGCGGCGAAGCCCCACAGCAAAGCTAAAACCAGCAGCAGGGAAAGCAGGCGGGATTGCACATGCATCTTTTTCATACTCATTCTCCTTTTTCCAGATATCTTGCCGGAAAGTGGCCGGCGACTCCTCTTAAAATCGGCGTAGGCAACGCCAATTGAAGATTCCGGGACAGTTTCCCCGTAACTCCCATCCCCTTGGCTGAGGCTCCGATATGCTTCGTTCTGATATTACCACTTTGAATTTTCCCTGCAATTATTGTACAAATTTAGTATAGCACAGTTTTTACCTGGAAGAAAGGTAGCAGATTTGGGAAAAAACAACGGGATTCGTCCCTGGAGCGGCCCTATTTTTACGGTTCATGAAATGTAAGGATCATTCGCCCATCCAGCGGAGCCATGACTGAGGAACGGCGAAATCTAGCCAGTTGATATGCAGTTTCGTAAAAAGGAAACATGTTACGTCTTGATCGGTCTTGCCTACCGGTCTGTCAGATATCGCCGCTCCTCATCCGGCCGCCTGGCGGCGGCCACCTTCTCCCGGGGGCATACGCGTACAGTTAAGACGAGCACCGTTCGGTTTTCAAGGACCAGTTGTGGGAGACGGCGTAGGGGTGCGGCCTCCCGGACGCACCGGCAGGAGAGACTGGCCGGTCGCTGGGGACCCGGGCAAATTCGTAAGCTATACGCATATGCCCCGGGAAAAGCAGGGCGCTGCCGCGCCAGGGCAGGAAAAAGAAATGCCGCTGCCCCGGACGGCCTCTCTCCGTCAATTGACAGGGAATATCATCTCTGCTATAATAAAATCCATTCCACAGAAAAAATAAAATTTTCTGACAAACCGGAAGAGGAAGGGAGCATCAGGCGATGGTGCAGTGGCTGCATATCTCGGACCTGCATTTTCAGCCAAATACAGACCCGGATCAGGAGAGTCTCATCCGCGCCTTACTGGCAGATTGCAGAAGCCGGAAGATCAGGCGGACTTCGTGGCGGCAACCGGGGATTTCCACAACTTTTTGGGACACCGGCAATTACCTGGCCTCCTGGAGGTTCACTGCATACCCTGATGGAAGCCCTGGGGCTGGATATCACCCGGGATTTATTTCTCGTCCCCGGCAATCATGATGTGAATCCGGTGGAGGGGCCGACCCAGTGCAAGCCTTCCTCACCCAAGCAAGCGCAGGCAGACTACAGGGACCTCCATTACGCATGCACCCTGACGAAGCATGGGGACCTGCTAAATCCGCTGCTGGAGCGCTTCCGCAGCTACCGCGCCATGGCAGGCGCCCTGCTCCCGGTCTATGGAGCAGACGGCCTGGACCCGGCTGGCGTCCACGTGCGTCCATGGCGGGACCGGCTCAACATCCTGCACCTGAACACCGCCCTCCTGTCCAACGGGGAGCGGGACCACATGGACGCGGTGGACCTTGGCGCCGCCTGCAGCCCGGCCATTCAGGAGCAGCTGAAGGGGCGGCCTGCCCACCCCGGTCCTGGGCCACCACAGCTTCCACGACCTGCACCCCACAGTGAAGGACCGGCTGGTGCAGCTGTTTAACCAGTCGAACGTGTGGGGGGCTACCTGGCCGGGGACAAGCACCGGACCAATTACCAGGAGACACCTACTTAATCGACCGGAAAGCCGGCGTAGAGGCCTGGCCCAACCTGGTTGCCAGCAAGCTGGCTGCCGCCGCTGACGACTCATACTCGGAATTCGGCGTGGTGCACCACCGCTGGGACGAGCACAGCACCGTCCAGATCACTTACTGGAACTGGGATCCCCAGAGCAGCGGCACCGGCCTGACGCCCCGGTCGGGACGCACCTACCCCATGTGCAGCGACCTGGACAGCGAGCTGTACTACGACCTGGCGGAGCGCCTGGCCAAAACCCGCAGCCAGCACCCTAGCTTCCAACTGATGGAGGGGGATGAGAACCTGTTCCCCGAGGCCCGGCTCCAGCTGGAGGAATGCCTGGCCCAGGGCAACACGGCGGAAGCGCCCCCGGCCCCTGGCGGCGTTTTTCCAGGAGAGCTGGAGCAGTCCCACCCAAAACCACCTGATGCTGGAGGGGGAAGGGGGTATCGGAAAAAAACTGTGGCCCTCCTCTCCCTCACCACCCGGGAGCATTTCCTGCCCCGCCATGTCCCTGCCGTCTACATCCCCCCTCCACGCCCTGCCAGGCACCCTGAGGACGACCTCATTGGCACATACATCCAGCGGGAGATTCTGGAAAAAGGCCTTCCAGGAGCTGGAGCAGCTGGCCCGGCGGCGCTGGGGCCCCCGGCTGGTGCTCCTCCTGGACGGCTTCAATGAAATTCCCCGGCCATGCGGTACGCCGTGTCCCGGAGCATGGAGGACTGGTCCCGGCGGCCGGGGTTCAGGTGATCACCGCCTCCCGCTTCGACGTGGGGGCTTCCTGCCCGGCCTCACCGGGAGTTCTGGTCCATCCGGCTGCAGCCCCTGACCCGGAACGCATCCGTGCCCATTTTGGGCGCGCCGGAGTCGCCCCGCCGCCGGAGGCCGATCCCCTGTGGACGGTGATCGACTACCCCCTGATGCTGGTCCTTTACGCCCGGACTCAGCTGCTGCAGGCCCGACCCAGCGCCATTCCCTGGCCTGGCGGAGGCGGACAGCGCCGGCGCCGTCCTGTGGAACTACCCAGCAGGAGCTGTGGCGCTGCCAAAGCCAGACTCGAACCCGGAAAGCCCGGCCCTAACCGTCCTGGCCACGGAATGCCTGGCCCCCCGCCTGGCCTGGAGCATGGTCCGCCAGGGGGCAGTTCCGCCTCCCGGAGGAGGCGTTTTACCGAATTGGAAAACGCCTTGGCGGAGCTTCCGGCATCCGGCCAAAAAGACCTGGCCGGACCATGTGCAATGCGTCCTGCGCCGCACCGGGGGGCTGCCTACCCTCCCACCGGCGGAAGGCTGGTTCTGTTTACTCACCCAACAGCTGAACCTGTTCCGCATCCAGGGACAGCGCCGAAGGTCCCATGGTCAGCCTGATGCACCAGCGCTTCCGGGACTGCCTGGCAGCCATCCACCTCCTGAACCTGTCCCGCAGCCTGATCCCCGGCGCGCCCCCTGCCGGAGACCTGGCAGACCTCCATTGACGTCTACGTCATGGACTTTACAGCAGAGCTGGCCACCCCGGAGGAGGCCGCCCGCCTCTGGGAAGCCAACCGCACCGCCCTGCCCACCAGCCCAAGCGCCACCCGAACATGCTGGAGCTGCAAAAGCGTCTGAGAAATTACGACTTCTCCCAGCTGAATTTTAGTGGCATGGATTTGGGGAAGGTGCATTTGTTTTCTTACCATCAGCCTGGAGGTACGGCGCTTTTTTGCTGCCCAAAACGGCGGATTTGCTTTGATCATACCCAGGTAACGAGGGAGACTTTTTGCACCGGAGGGGACACACAGATGGTGTGAATGCCATAGCCGTAACCCCAGACGGTTGGAGGTGCGTCAGCGCTTCTGGATGATGGTACCCTGTGCATTTGGGACATGGGGGAACGGTAAATGCCTACACACCCTGAAAGGGCATTCTGACCGGGTCATTTCCGTATCTGTGACAGCCAATGGGCGGCGGTGTGTCAGTGCCTCTGATTGCACCCTTCGCATTTGGGACATGGAAACCGGAACGTGCTTACACATCCTGGAAGAGCATTCCGACTGGGTCTCTTCCGTATCGGTGACAGCCGATGGGCGGCGGTGTGTCAGTACTTCCGTTGATCGTACCCTGCGCATTTGGGACATAGAAACCGGAACACGCTTACACATCCTGGAAGGGCATTCTGGCTGGATCACTTCCGTATCGGTGGCGACCGATGGGCAACGGTGTATCAGTGCCTCTTTGGGCGGTTCCCTGCACATTTGGGACATGGAAACCGGGTATGCTTACCCCTCTGGAAGGACATTCTAATCGGGTCACTTCCGTATCGGTGACGGCCGATGGGCCGCAGTGTGTCAGTACCTCCTATGATTGCACCCTGCGCATTTGGGACATGGAAGCCGGAACATGCTTACACTCCTGGAAGGGCATTCTGACTGGGTCAATTTCGTATCGGTGACGACCGATGGACGGCGGTGTGTCAGTGCTTCCGCTGATCGTACCCTGCGCATTTGGGATATGGGAAACGGTAAATGCCTACACACCCTGAAAGGGCATTCTGCCTCTGTTAATTCCGTATCGGTGACGGCCGATGGGCGGCGGTGCGTCAGTACTTCCTCTGATCACTCTCCGCATTTGGGATATGGAAACCGGAACATGCTTACACACCCCTGAAAGGGCATTCTGGCCGGGTCAATTCCGTATCGGTGACCGCCGATGGGCGGCGGTGTGTCAGTGCTTCTTCTGACGGCTCTTTGCGCATTTGGGACATGGAAACCGGAACATGCTTACACATCCTGGAAGGGCATTCTACCCAGGCCAATTCCGTATCGGTGACGGTCGATGGGCAGCGGCGTGTCAGTGCTTCTTCTGACGGCTCTCTGCGCATTTGGGACATAAAAACCGGAACATGCTTACACATCCTGGAAGGGCATTCTGGCCAGGTCACTTCCGTATCGGCGATAGTCGATGGGCGGTGGCGTGTCAGTCCTTTTTCTGACGGCTCTCTGTGCATTTGGGACATGGAAACCGGACAAGGTCTCAAGACACTACAACCCTTGCCAGGGCTGACTCTGTTCGGTGTAAACCTCTCCACCGCCTCCATCATGCCCCCTGTATGACCCGGGCCTCGTAGGTCTGGCCGTCAAGGTAGACCCTCCGCCGCCCCCCCATCACTCCCCCTGCTTTTGCCGAGGTTCTCCGCCAAAATGGCGCCCGGGTTCCGCCAGACCCCAACGCATCAATGGCGAAATGAAGTTCCTCACATATTTCCCTTGCTGATGCACGCGATGTCCCTGCAAGCAAACACAAACCGGCCTTCCCGTTTCGGGTTGGCCGGTTTTGCTCTTCCTATTCCCTCATTCATCCCCACGCCTACAGCGCAAGGCTCTTACGCAGCTGCGTCCAGTGCCTCCTGCGGAATCTCAATGCTTTCCACATTGTCAATGCCATGCACCAGCATGGTCATGTGCACGGTTTCGATGGTGATCGTCTCCGTGCTCCCGGCGGCTTCCATGGCCTTGGTCATGATGGACTGCATCATGGCGGTCATGTCCATGTCATATTTCACAGGCAGGCCGCTGTCCTTCTCCACCCAAATGCTGAGGGGCAGATCGCCCAGGTCGGTCAGCATGGATTTTGCAGTCTCCTCATTGACGCCCAGGCTGGAGAACTGATCCAGAATACCCGTGGACTCAAACACAGCTCGTTGAAGGAGTCATTGGTACGACGCCATCATAGCGGACGGCTTCCTTGCCCTCCACGGTCTCCGTGCCAGCCTCCCTGGAAGCTGGAGCCTGTGCTCAAATACAGCTCCATGGTAGCCTGGGTGTCATACTGCTTCAGCTGGTCCACATTCTCCATGGTCTGGGCAGTCCAGGTGATATTTCCGCTGCCATCGTCCATGCCGGTGTAGAGGAATAGGCCCCATTTTCTTCCTTCATGTACATCTTCACGTTCATAGAGCCCATGGCGCCCATGTCTGTGGTCATATCCATATGCATCGCCACCGGGTCTATGGTAGTCTCTAGTTCGCCGGTCATGGTCATCTGGATGCTCTGGCCGCCAGCGCTCATCTTCATCTGTGTAGTCGTTTCACAGGTCATGCTTTTGGCTGCGGACACCTTCTCGCTGGCTGCTTGCAGAACTTCCTCCGGCGTGGCAGGTTTGCTGCTGGCACAGGCAGCCAGAGAGAGGGCCATCACGGCGGACATGGCGATGGCAGCGCTCTTTTGAACCAATGTTTCATATTCTTCTCCTCCAAATTTCTAAATTGATATTCCGTTTCCGGATGATATCCTTCTCAGGGGGGTAAAACCCCTCCCACCGGAAGCGCCAGTGGGAGGAACCGAATTAATATTTAGCAGTGCTCACCTTCACGCCAGGTCCCATGGTGGAGGCGATGACGCAAGAGCGGATATACTGGCCCTTGGCAGCGGCGGGCTTGGCCTTCACCACGCAGCCAGCAGGGTGTCCATGTTCTCCCTGAAGCTTTTCCGCGCCGAAGGAGACCTTGCCGATGGGGCAGTGGATGATGTTGGTCTTGTCCAGACGGTACTCCACCTTACCGGCTTTGATTTCCTTTCACGGCAGCGCCCACATTGGGGTCACAGTGCCAGCCTTGGGAGGGCATCAGACCCTTGGGGCCCAAACCTTACCCAGACGGCCCACGATGCCCATCATGTCGGGAGAGAGGCCACGACCACGTCAAAGTCGAACCAGTTCTCCTTGGTGATGCGCTCCACCAGGTCCATGCCGCCCACGTAGTCGGCGCCGGCCTCTTTTGGCCTCGTCCACCTTGGCGTCCTTGGCGAATACCAGAACCCGGCGGGTCTTGCCGGTGCCGTTGGGGCAGAACCACGGCGCCACGAACCTGCTGGTCGGCGTGGCGGGAGTCTACACCCAGCTTGATGTGGATTTCCACCGTCTCGTCGAACTTAGCCGGGGCGGTCTTGACCACCAGACCCAGGGCATCGGCGGCCTGTACTGCACAGCGCGGTCAATCTGCTTGGCGCTGTCTTTATATTTTTACCTCTAAACAATGTATTATCCTCCTTAAAGTGGTGATGCGGAATAATCCTCCCACATTTTTGAGGCTCGGCAAATTTGCCTGATTACCTCGGCAGCAAAAATTCAGTCCACAACGGTGACGCCCATAGACCGGCAGGTACCGGCCACCTGGCTCTCCGCCGCCTCCAGGGTGGCAGCGTTCAGGTCGGGCATTTTCTTCTCCGCGATCTCCCGCACCTGGGCCCGGGTGATGGTGCCAACCTTGGTCTTGTTGGGCACCGGAGCCGCTCTCAATGCCAATGGCCTTCATGATCAGGATGGGGGGTGGGGGCGTCTTGGTGATGAAGGTGAAGGAGCGGTCGGCATACACCGTGATGACCACGGGGATTTTCGAAAGCCGGCCTGATCCTGGTGCGGGCGTTGAATTCTTTGGTGAAGGCGGCGATGTTCACGCCGTGCTGGCCCAGGGCGGGACCAACCGGGGGGCGGACGTCGCCTTTTGCCCGCCGGGATTTGCAGTTTGATAATGCCAGTTACTTTCTGTGCCATTTGAAACAGCACCTCCTAAAAATGTGGTTGGACGGGCGCATCCCATTTGTTCCTCCCATGGCTGCTCCCACGGATCTGGTTCCGGCGGGGTCCGGCGATGGTTTACGCAGACCAATGGTTCACCTGATCCAGTTCCAGCTCGACCGGGTTTCCCGACCGAACATGGATACGACCACGCGGACCTTGCTGCGGTCCAGTATCCAGTTCATCGACCGTGCCGATGAAGGACTCCAGATAGCCGTCGGTGATCTTGACGTTGTCGCCCACGGCGTAGGAGACCACCACCTCGCGCTTCTCCACGCCCAGCGCGGCGATCCTCGTCGACGGTGAGGGGGATGGCCTTGTTCGCCGGGCCCACAAAGCCGGTGACGCCGCGGATGTTGGCACCAGGTGCCAGGTCTCGTCGGTCATGACCATCTTCCCAGCACATAGCCGGGAACACCTTGCGGTCCACGGTCTTGGGGCCGTTGTCCGTGATTTCGGTGACGGTTTCATCGGGATGTTCACCTCGGTAATGAGGTCCTTCATGTTGCGGTTTTTCCACCGGACTTTTTCGATGGTGGCTTTACGGTATTCTCATACCCGGAGTAGGTATGGACTACATACCACTTCGTTCTTCAGCCATGTCACCTCTCCTTGGCCGAAGAGGGCTCAGGGCTCTGACGACCATCTTGACGGCCCAGTCGAAGATGAAATCATGACGCCGACGATCATGACGCAGACGATGACCACGGCCACGTTCTTTCAAGGTGTCCTTGCCGGAGGGCCAGGTGACCTTCTTCAGTTCACCCTTCAGGTCCGAACCAGCGGGCAACGCCGGTTGGGCTTTTGTCCTTTTTTCTTGTCGGGGCTTTTGGCTTTTTTCTCAGCCTTGGCATAGGGGTTACAGGACTCCTTCCGGCCTGGGCCGCAGCGTTTTTTTTTTCCAGTTCTCAGACATTCAGTTGTCACACCCTTCTTTCTTGTGCTGTCCGCCCCATTACTTGGTCTCGTTGTGCACGGTGTGCTTTCTGCAGAAGGGGCAGTACTTGTTGAGCTCCAGACGGTCGGGTGGTGTTCTTCTTGTTCTTGTGGTGTTGTAGTTGCGCTGTTTGCACTCGGAACACCTGAGCGTGATCTTCACCCGGTTACCGGCGCCGCCATGTTTCGGCACCTCCTTCAAATTATCGCCGTCCAAACAAAACGCCGGAACGGCTTTGTCCGATTCCACGCCCGTAAGGGTACAAGGATACCCTTTATAAGCTACGGGGATTCGGCATTGTTTTGCCTCCCTGCGACCCCTCTGGCGGGGGAAGGGTTTTGGACGCATCCCGTAAAAATGCGCACAAAAAAAGAGCCCTTTTCATAGGTGTATTTAGAATTACCACAGGCACTTTGCCCTTGTCAAGAGCGAATTGATATTTTTTACAATCCGGGGTCTGTTTTATAAAATGTATCCAGGGAGGAAACAGGTTCCATGCGCATCATGGCAATTGACTACGGCGACGCCCGAACGGGAGTCGCCATTTCAGACCCACCGGCCTGCTGGCCGGCTTCACCCACCGCCATCCAGCCGGAAGAGCGAGCAGGTGTTGACGGAGGCTGGCCGCCACTCATCGCCGCCCACGGGTGGACGAGCTGGTTATGGGTTTCCCCGGAACATGGACGGCACAGGAGGGCCCCCGGGCGAGCTGTACCGGGACTTTGCTGCCCGGCTGGCGGAGCGCGGGGATGGAGGTGCGCCTTTGGGACGAACGCCGCACCACCATCGAGGCCACCAGATCCCCTCCCACGCCTCGGGAAGAAGATGAAGAACCATAAAAGAACGTGGACGCGGTGGCTGCTACTCTTATTCTGGAAGGATATTTAAGCAGACAGGGCAGAGGTAAGGCTGACACCAAATCGTGGGGGAAAAGTTCCGGCATTTCCGGAACTTTTTTCTTGCTCGTCTAATCAGGTAATAAACAAGTGAAATAGAGGTGCTGATATGAAAAGAGACTGCCCTTCTGCTTCTGGCTCTGCTGATGATCCGGCGCTGCTGACCATGCCCTTGCTGACGTGCTGTGGGAGCCATATGTAACAGCTTCTATGAAAAGCATCAGGACGACTGTGTGTACGAAAGCCGCTCCTATCGGCCAATGGCGCGGATGGCTACGTCACCTTACAGCGCCCCCGGCTCCGGCAGCGAGAGTTTCAACCTGCCCAACGGAGACACAAATGTCTCCATCGGCTTCACTACGACGACAACGGAACGGTCTGGAGCAACATGTAACCGGGAACGAAGTACTACTGAT
>VOFG01003109.1_pt1 | contig 11906 bp, 17 predicted proteins | sample 5384171 | NCBI WGS metagenome assembly VOFG01 (sample SAMN12384726, study PRJNA508395) | human gut metagenome | isolation source: healthy gut F | host: Homo sapiens | reverse complement strand
CACTTGCGGTGTTTACAAAGAGTTTTGCATGGCATTCTTCCGGAATGCCATGTGGGAAACATGAGATATTGGGGTTTCACCCCCAGCCCCTGAGCGGGACGCCCCCGCGGGCAGTCTATAGAGTTCGGCTAAATCTGTGCGCTATCTTTCGAATCTAAGTGATCTTCCGATAGAACGACACACACCAATACAATTCAGTTTAAAATTTTTTTGAGGAAGGGGTCCGGGGAAATCCTTTTTTGTAAAGGGGTTTCCCCGGGTACTTCCCAACCACCCGTCCCCCGAAAGGATACGAAATGAAGATTTTTCGTCACTGCCGCTCTTGTCCCTCAACATTGTAATATGGGGATCTACATCGGCATTGTTGCCGCGATGATCGCATCGGCGGTCACAAAGCGCATAACAGGGGCGCACGGTGCGCGCGCTGATCGACGCGGGTGCGTTCTCCCCCGAGCGCCGCCGGCGCATCTGCGCTCGGGCTGAAAGGCGCGAGCGCGCGTGTTCTCCGCGGTCAGCTTTACGGAAAGCTCATCTTCTGTCCGAACGAATATTACGCGCGCACGGTTCCCTTACGATCCCTGAGAAGGAGAATCCGTACAAAAACCCCCGCGCTCGATATGGATAAAGCCGTATTCTATATCCCGGAGGAAAAGAAATTCGAAGCGGAGGAGCGCTTCTGCTCCGCACATCCCCGTATGGAGCATAATTCTCTACGCGCTGCTCCTCAGGCGGCATTCGCCACTGAGCTGCCGCACCGAAGCTGATCGGCGCTTTCACTTCCCGTTTTCAACCGATAGGAGGTCTGCGATATGTACGATAAGAAAAGAAACCATAAGAAAATAAAGAAGCGCCGCTCATTCCGCGCGGTGTTCCTGACCGCTCTCATCTGCGCCGCCGTGTCGGTGCTCGTCATCGTCGGTGCGCTGTGGTTCGTCGGTCTGCGATATGTATCGCTCAATACCGCCGACGGCACGAAGATCAAATTCTTCGGCATGGTCGATTCCGACGGCACGCCGATGCGCGGAAAGATCGTCTATTCGATCGGACTTATCGCCGACGTCGACCGCGACCGCGACACGATATCCTATTCCGACGGCTCGAGCTACTCGGGCGGGCTTGACGGACTGCTCAAATCCGGTCAGGGCAAGATGTACTACGCGAACGGCGATATCTACGAGGGCGAGTGGTCGGGCGACATGATCAACGGACACGGCGTCTACTCGTATGTGAACGGCGACGTCTACGAAGGCAGTTTCGTCAATTCCGAGAAGAGCGGCGAGGCAAATACACATGGCAGGACGGCTCCGTCTATGAGGGCACGTTCGACGCGAACCTGCGCCACGGTCACGGCGTGCTCACCACGGCGGGAGGCGACTCCTACGACGGCGGCTTTGAGCGGGATAAGAAATCCGGCGAGGGCAAATACACCTGGGCAAACGGCGACTCCTACGAGGGAACGTATCTCGACGATATGTGCTCCGGCAAGGGTAAGATGACGTGGTCGAACGGTGAGACCTATGAGGGAGAGTTCAGATTCAATACGCTGAACGGCGAAGGCACCTATACATGGCCGAGCGGAAGAGTGTATCAGGGCGTGTTCGAAAACGGACTCATTATCCGCGTGGACTACGACAACGGGATCGGCGAGGACCCCGACGTGATCGGCGACACGAAATAACACCGAAGCAGACAACGTACAAACGCCGGAGATCACCGGCTGTAAAATAAAGGAGAAAACATGATCTACAAAAAACCGACGAAAAGATCCGGGTAGAAGCCGGAACCTATACGCTCGAGGTCACGGCGGAGAATATCGCCGTTCTCCTCGCAGGCGAACGTGTGGCGCTTCTTCGCCCGGGCTCCGCGGTCAACGTGCTTAAAGCAGACGGCGAGATCGGCGAGGACAAAGCCGAAGGCGCTCTCACCTGCAGCTTTGCCGATAAAAGAGATGCAGACGGAAGTTACGTCTTCACATGGACGGGAAAGAGCGCAAATTGGGAGAAGAAGGAATACGTCGTCCGCGCGAAGGAAAAACTGCTTTGAATACTTCGTCCGCGTCACCGGAAAGGGCGATGTCGATTCGGTGAAATACTTCATCGGCGACTGCGGCGACCAGCTCTGCGGAAGCGAATACGACTTCGACACCGGATATATGCCCATCCCCACGGTCAACGGCGCATCGCAGTGCGAATTTTCCGCGCAGTGCTCCTACGACGAGTTCTCGTACCTGACCGTTCCGCCGATGTTCTGCTACACGTTCGACATCCGCGGCATGATCCCGAAGCTTGCGTTCGGTCTCGTTGCCGACCGCGGCGAGCACAACTTCACCAAGTTCGCATATCAGACGCGCCGCGAAAATTCCCTTGCGCGCTTCTGGCTTTGGACCGATCAGTCCGGACACCCCGCGTTGACGGAACGTGGCAGACCCCTCGGTGATCGTTTACGGCGCAGACAGCCGCAGCGATTCACTCAAGTATTATTCCGATTACTATTTTCGCAACCGGACGCGCCGACGCGAAGGATCCCTTCGAGAGAAAGCCGCGCTTCTGGTACGGTCCGATGGCGTGCGGCTGGATCGAGCAGACCGCGTACCGCATCAAGGCGAACATCGCCCGCGCGGACTGCGACATGGCATATCAGCCTACATATGACCATATGCTGTCAGAGCTGCGCCGCCGCGATCTTCATCCGCAGATCATCATAATCGACGATAAGTGGCAGACCGGCTACGGCTCCGCAGTCGTCAATACCGAGAAGTGGCCCGATCTGCGCGGGCTGGATCGACGCGACCCTCCGCGATTACAACTGCCGCACCATGCTTTGGTACAAGCTTTGGGACCGCGAGGAGCTCCCGGACGACATGACCATGGACAACGGTCAGGGGCGGACGCTGCGTCGATCCCTCCAACCCCAAGTACAGAGAGTACCTCCGCGAGACGATGCACCGCCTGCTTTCCTCCGATGAGGGATGCTGCAACGCATACGGTCTCAAGCTCGACTATGCGTTCACTCAGCCGGTCGGCAAGGATGCGAAGTCCTACTCCGGCAAGTTCGGCGTAGAGCTGTTCCTCGATTACATCGCACTCATCCACGACTGCGCAAAGGCGGCAAAGCCCGAAGCAATCATCTCCGCTTCCCCCTGCCATCCGCTCTTCACGAATTACGTCGATCACGCGCGCCTCCACGACTACTATCCGGATCTCCGCCGCTGCTATGAGGAGTTCACGTTCCGCCGCGAGATCTACGATATCGCAATGCCCGGCGTGCTGTTCGACACCGACGGAAGCGCGTACAACACCCGCCGCGACACGATGAGATATATGCGCCTCGCACCGAAGATCGGCATTCCCGATCTGTACTGCATCACGGAATTCCCCTCGCCACCCTTTCAGACGACGATTGGGGAGAGCGTTGCGGACATCTGGCGCGAGTACGGCGAGCTTATCGACCGCACCGTAGGCAAGGAGTGGAAAATCCCCGCCGCCGTACGGCGTGCCGGAAACAAAAAACAGGAGCCTCCGGCTCCTGTTTTTTGGAATGCTAAATAAAACACGGCGTTCGGAGGAACGCACCGGGGACTCCGTCCCCTAACACAGCATTACATTTAGCGGAAATTGTACGTTTTACTTTGCTGTGTTCCCGAGTTTGACGCATGAGCGTCAAACTCCAATAAGCCTAAATCTGACGCCCCCGCAGGCGGACTATAGAGTTCGGCTGAATCTGTGCCTGTCTTTTCGAATTTAAGTGTTCTTCGAGAGAAAACACACACCAATACTCTTCAGTTTAAAAGTTTTTGGGGGCGGGGACCTTTTTTCAAAAAGGTCCCCATCGTTCCCCCTTTTTGTAAGGGGTTCCCCGGCTACTCTCTAATCCCTCTCACTCAAGCACGTTGCCCTTGGAATCGAAGAGCGGGGGCTTTTCGAGGTAGATTATATCGTGTCTGTCCTGTGCGTCGCCCTCGGCGAGGATCGCCATTTTCCGGCGATCTTTCCGCCTGCTTCGGCGACAAGCTCCTCGAGCGCACGAAGGCTGTCGCCCGTGGAGATCACGTCATCCACGATCAGGATGCGCTTGCCCTTTATCATTTCGGCATCGGATTTATCCATATAAAACTTCTGCTCGCCGCTCGTCGTGATCGAGCGCACAGTCACCTCGAAAACCCCGTCCATGTAAAGCTTCGGCGCCTTGCGCGCGAGGAAATACTTCAGTTCCCCGCAAGGCGGGACATCGTGCGCAAGCGGGATTCCCTTCGACTCCGCGGTTATGATGTAATCATATTCGGGCGCGCGCGCAGAAGCTCCTTCGCCGCCGCGGTCGTGAGCTCGGGATCGCCGAATATCACGAAAGCGGCGATGTAAACATCGTCGTTCAGAGGGCAGAGAGGAAGCGACCTCTCGAGCCCCGCAATCTTCATTGTATACTTCATACGAAATCCTCCTTCGTCCGCTTACGAGCGGAGCGTAATGCCGAACTTTCCGGCGAGATTTTTCAGTATCTTCTTGACCGCGCGGTCGGCCTCCTCATCGTTCATCGTGTGATCCTGCGGAACAGGCTTGACCGCAAAGGATACGCTCTTCTGACCCTCTCCGATCTGCGCTCCGCGGTAAACGTCGAACAGCTTGACCGACTCTAACGACGGCGACGCGGAGACGATCTCATCCTCGATCGCACCTACCTCGAGCTCCTCGCCGCAGACAAACGAGAAATCTCTCTCGAGCGCGGGATGCTTCGGCAGTGCGGTGAACGCGAAATCGGTGGAGTAAAGCTCCGCCATCGCGTCGAAATCAAGCTCGGCGGCGGCGGTTCGGTGCATGAAGCCGTAGCTTTCGGCGACATCAGGCGGGTGAACCTCGCCGAATACGCCGAGTACACGGCCGCCGGCGCTGACCGCCGCGCAGCGTCCCGGATGGAACGTGGGATTGTCGCTTTCGGCGGTGTACCTGACCTCAATGCCCGACGCGCGCGCATGAGCGCGTCAACGATCCCCTTCATTCTGTAGAACACCGCTTCGTCCTTCCGGTCGGTGTCGTAGAAGCCGAGCACGATGCGCTTGGGCTCGTCAGGGGAGCACGTTCTCCGTCGGGATGTAGACGGTCGCCATCTCGTAGAGGTACGCCGCGTGATTCTTCACGCTCTGGTTGTAGGCGAGCACATTAAGCATCGACGGGATCGCCGTCGTGCGCATAACCGAGGTGTCCTCGCCGAGAAGGATTGGAGATTACAACGCTCTTTCTCTCTTATCCTCGGGCAGACGTATCTTGTCGTAGAACTTCGGTGAGATGAACGAGAACGTCTCGATCTCGTTCATGCCCATTCCGCAGAGCGCATTCTCGCAGAAGAGCGCGTACGACTGATTCTTCGTCCGTCCGCCGAGCGTAACTCCGCCGGAGGTGAGCGTCTCGGTGAGCGCCTCGTATCCGTATATGCGGATAACCTCCTCCGCAACATCGTTCATGCACGCGACGTCCGCGCGGAACGACGGCAGGGATCACCGTGGAATCGCCGACGGTGAATTCGAGCGAACGGAGGGTGTCCTTCATGAATTCCTCCGAAATGTCGGTGCCGAGGAAGCGGTTTATCACATCCGCGTCGAGCTTTATCTCGGAAGGGGTCTCGATTCGGGTAAATGTCGATCACGTCGGATACGACATCGCCCGCGCCGAGCATCTCTACACTCGAGCGCGCGGTAAAGCGCAGGGATCGTCTGCTCGGGATCGAGACCCTTTTCGAATCTCGAGGAGCTTTCGGTGCGCATGCCGAGCTTGCGTGCGGTGACACGCACGTTCGAACCGCAGAACGCCGCGCTCTCGAATACGACCGTCTCCGTGGAATCGGAGATTCCGGAGTTTGCGCCGCCCATTACGCCGGCAAGCGCGACCGGCTTGTGCTCATCCGCAATGACGAGCATCGAGGAATCGAGCGTGTGCTCGATATTGTCGAGCGTAACGTACTTCTCGCCGTCGGCGGCGCGGCGCACGTTGATGTCGCTTCCGTCGAGGCAGGCGTAGTCGAATGCGTGCATCGGCTGACCGTACTCGAGCATGACGTAGTTCGTGATATCGACGATGTTGTTGATCGGGCGCACTCCGGCGGCGCGGAGGCGGCGGCGCATCCACATCGGGGATGGCGCGATCCGCACGTTCTTCACGACGGCTGCGCTGTAGCGGCAGCGAGATCGACGGCATCGTCCTTAACGGAGAGAAGGGACGATATCCTGTTTCCGATGCCGCGGAACTCAGGCTTCTTTTATGCGGAGCGGAGCCTCGTGCGAAACTGCGCTCGCGCGCAAGTCCGATCACGGAGAGGCAGTCGGGGCGATTCGGCGTGATCTCGAACTCAACCACCGTGTCGGTGAGGTCGAGAACCTCCTTTACGTTTTCGCCCGGCTTGGGAGCGTGTCGAGACCGCAGTCCGACAGGATGAGTATCCCGTCCTCGACAGCCTGCGGCATATCGTGCAGCGTAAGCCCGAGCTCGGCGATGGAGCAGAGCATTCCCTCCGAAACCGCGCCGCGGAGCTTGCCTTTCTTTATCTTGACATCTCCGGGGAGATGGCTTCCGTCGGTTGCGACGGGGACGAGCGCCCTCGGTCACGTTGGTCGCGCCGGTGACAATCTGCAGGGGGATCCGCCGCTCCGACGTCGATTTTGCATATTACAAGTTTGTCGGCATCCGGATGGGGAGCTACCTCAAGCACACGGCCGACGACAACTCCGGAGATATCGTCTCCAGCTCCTCCCAGCCCTCGACCTTCGAGCCGGTGGCGGTCATGCGGTCGCAGTATTCCTTCGTCGAATACTCGGAAACGTCCGTGTAGTCGGCGAGCCACTTCATTGAAAAGCTTCATTTATATTATCCTTTCGGTTGTTATTTCGGTGTGCGTCAGAACTGTCGAGGAAACGGACGTCGTTCTCGTAGAGCAGACGCATGTCGTCGATGTGGTATTTCAGAAGGGCGACGCGCTCGACGCCGAGACCGAACGCAAAGCCGGGTACTCTTCGGGATCGATGCTGCAGCCGGAGAGGACGTTCGGATGAACCATGCCCGCGCCGAGGATCTCGATCCAGCCCTCGCCCTGCAGAAGCGGCATCCTTGCCGCCGCAGGCGAAGCAGGATACATCGACCTCAGCCGACGGCTCGGTGAACGGGAAGTGGTGCGGACGGGAAGCGGATCTTCGTGTCCGAACCGAACATCCTGCGTGCGAACATCGCAAAGAGTTCCCTTAAAGATCGCCCATCGTAACGCCGCGATCGACCACAAGGCCCTCGATCTGGTGGAAGAGAGGCGAATGCGTTGCATCAACCGCGTCGGAGCGGTACACGTCCGGTGAGAGGATGCGGATCGGCGGGCGCTCCTTCTCCATTAACATGAACCTGAACGGGGGAGGTCTGCGAGCGAAGCACGTTGTCCGTTATATAGAAGGTGTCCTGCGTATCGCGTGCCGGATGCTCCGGGGAATGTTCAGCGCCTGGAAGTTGTAGTAGTCAAGCTCGACTTCGGGACCCTCGGCGATGGGTATCCCATTCCGATGAAGATGTCCTCGATCTCGTGCTGAACGCGGCTGAGCGGATGGATGTGACCGAAGGGCACGTCCTCGCCAGGTACGGTGACGTCAAGCTTTTCCGCACGGAGCGCACGGTCGCGCATCGCGGATTTCATTTCGGTCTGGCGGCGTTCGATCTCCCGCCTCGATCTGAGCGCGGACCTCGTTGGCGCGCTGACCGAACGCGGGACGCTCCTCGGGGGAGAGTGAGCCCATGCTGCGAAGCACGGCGGTCAGCTCGCCTTTTTTGCCGAGATATTTCACGCGGATCTCGGAAAGATCGGCGTCGACCCGCGAAAGCTGCTCCATGGCGCTTTGGCGGATCTGTTCAAATAAATCTTTCATTATATTTTCTCCGCCAAGGGATTATTAACTTGTTTTACGCGGTGCGCGGGAGAAAGTCCACAGACAAAATCTCAAGGGACGTTCGGACGGCTCGGCAGGTGCAGCAGCACGGCGGCAAAAAAATAAAATCCGTCCCGACATGAACGGGACGGATCGAAAACGATTCGCGGTACCACCCGGCTTCCGGCTTTCGCCGACACCTTGATCTCCCTTAACGCGGAAACGACGTGCGCGGCTACAAAGGTTCACCGCACCTGCTCCGAAGCGAAGGCAAAAGACGCGCCCGAAAGGATTCTCACAGCAGCCGAATCCCTCTCTGGTCGGAGCATCGCCGCGCCGACTTCATCACTGCTTTACTCCATTATAATACTCCGGCGGGCGTTTTGTCAAGGGCTTTTGCGATTTTGCACGGATGCAGCGGAGACTTCGTCTCCCCTAACACAGCATTGCGTTCAACCGAATTTGTACGTTCACTTTACCGTGTCCGCGAGAATAGGACAAGGTATAACATCAAACCAAATCTGCACGTTCATTTACCATGTTCCCGAAAAACGGAGCGCCGCTCCGTTTTCCAACGTGAGAACAAGTTTGTACGAGTGCCATTCTCCAACGTGAAGCTAAAACTAAACATGGCGTTCTTCCGAACGCCATGTAAAGATCATTATATGTTGGGGCGTTGCCCCAAAAGCCCCATTGGGATTTCATCCCCAAACCCTGAGCAGGGGAAGCCCTCTGGACACAGCATAACATTTAGTCCGAACTTGTACGTTCACTTACTGTGTCCTCGAGTTTGCCGCATAGCGTCAAACTCAACGTGAAACCTATCTTGTTAAGTACAGCGAAATTTATACGCTATCTTCCGAGAGAACAGCCTTCCCCAATACAATTCAGTTTAAAAGTTTTCGGAAGCTTCCGGGCGAAGCCCGAAGCATGGGGTCAGGGGATTCCCCTTTGTCAAAAGGGGTTCCCCCGTCATCCGCCTCCGTCCCCGGCATCCTACTACTTCTCTCCGCCGTTTTTCGTCCTGCGATAAATTATAAAACAATAAACGCGGCGATAAGCATGATCGTAACGGTTATCATTATGTCGAGAGCCCCCGTCGTCGGGGACATCCGAAGATGCGGCTCGGTCACGAAACGGTAAAAAGCACCGCAGATACCGCCGCAAGAACCAAAGCCGCAAGTATAACGATCTGCCTGATCATCCTGACATAGCCTCCTCCCGATATTTCTGTACATCTATTGTACCACAGTCGAGACGGCTTTGTCAACAGTTTATTAATATTTTTTTCAACACAATCATTAATTATTTTTTACAAAAATCCCTCAAATTCCGACTTATCCACCGCCGCGCAAGATTTATCACGGGAATATGCTTCTCCTCCGCGCGTCGTACGGTGTAAGCCGCCGGAATTGCGCAGACAGTACGCAACGCAGGCGTCGGCGCGCCGACCATGTATCGGTTTCTCTTCAGCATGCAGTCCGAAGTGTAGAAAGCATCCGAATAATGAACCTCGTCCGCGTGGGAAAAAGAGCATCTTGTACGCACGCAGCGAATCGTAATCCGTCCAGCGCGCGGTCTGATCCCGCACGGCAGCGCAAGCACAAGCCGAACGCCGTCGTTCTCCGCGCGAAAGCGCGCCGTGTGGCATGCCGCGATCAGATCGAACCCGAGCGCACCGCCTGAAATGAAGGTGTCCGCGCCGAGCGAATACAGATCCGCTATCACGCGGTCAAGCTCATTTGCGAGCGAGGCGCGCGCCTCTTCGGGAATGCTGCGATGCCCCGTGAAACATACGGTATAGCCCATAGCTCCTCCCTTTTTGATATCCGATACGGTCGGTCTTTTCCTGCGTCTATGCCCGCTGTACGCGGTACACGTCGGCGCGCCGAATGCCCGCGCCGACCGTGCCGCACCGTGCCGTCGAGCCGGCGAAAATCACACCAACACCGCCCGCACCCGCACAACGGATTCTTGCGGCGGGAAAGCAGCTTTATGTGCCCCGGCGGCAATCCCACCGATCGACGGGAGTTTTCCCGTATATCTTCCGCTGCAATACGCGATGCCCGCCGTGCTCTTCCCGCATATACCGAAAATCAGCCGAAATCAGCGCATCTCTCACCGCGAAGGGGTGTTTTCGACTTTTCGATTTTCAATTACGTTGTTTAACAACGGAATTCGGCTTCAAATTGCCGAATTCCCCTCGCGCCGATTCTTCCCAAGCGTTCCGTAAGTTCTGCCCGGTCGCTCACCCGTGTAGCCGTGACCCAACGCCACGGCTACGGCGGCACCCTCCGCGCATCTCACCGCGAAGGGGTGTTTTCGACTTTCGATTTTCAATTACGTTGTTTAACAACGGAATTCGGCGCAAATTCGCCGAATTCCCCCCGCGCCGCCACGTCAGCACCGAAACCTTAAATTCCGTTGTTTTTTAGCAACGTAAATAATTTTGCAAAACGCAAATGCACCCATATTTCCGGCAGTGCAGCTTCAAACAGAGGCACGCACCCGCAGGCATGCCGAATCACGTCCGATCCCGCTTTGGTCAGTCTCTCCTGCCTTCACGCCAACGCAAGTACGTTTTCCTCGCGCCGTCAAACCCGCACACCTCCGAACCGCATACCGCTCAAACCGAGCGCTCCGCCTTCGCCGCTGCGCGCGCGCCGCCGAGCCGGCACAAATCACACCCAACACCGTAACTGTGCACATGCCCGTCCGTTCCGGAACACATTCCGCCGCTCCGGAAAAAAAAAGTGCCTGACCGAAGCAGACACGATTCCGTACCGTATTGAATTTACGCGCGCTCGATCTTGCCGGAACGAAGGCAGCGGGAGCAAACGCTTACGGTCTTGTGAGTTCCGTTGACCACAGCCTTGACCTTTCTGATGTTCGGCTTCCATGCGCGGTTGGTTCTGCGATGTGAATGGGAAACGCTCTGTCCGAAGACAACGCCCTTGCCGCAAATACTGCACTTTGCCATTTATATATATACCTCCGTTAGTAGTTTTTCATAAAATGAGCAGTTAATAGTATAGCACATAAAAATCTCAATTGCAAGGCTTTTTTCAATATTATATTATCTTTTTCGGAAAATTTTTTCTCCGACAAAAATCATGTTGCATACGGCGCGAAAATGTGATAAAATATAGGCACACCGCAGGGTTTTAACACGCCTGCACGGTGCAGCGCACGCATCGCCGCAGCCGCGGAAGCGTTTGCCTCGCCGATCACGGGGAAAGGAGAAAAGGTCATGCCGAAGGAAAGCGGAAAAAAGCTTATCTCGCAGAACAGAAAAGCGCGTCACGACTATTTTGTCGATGAAACGTACAAGCGGGCATCGCCCCTCCGGCACCGAAGTCAAAGCATCCGCGCCGGCGCGGTCAATCTGAAAGGATTCGTACTGCCGTGTCGAGGACGAGGGGAAGCTGTGGGCATCGGGGATCCACGTCAGTCCCTACAAAAGAACAGCATCTTCAACGTCGATCCGCTCAGAGACCGCAAGCTCCTCATGCACAAGCGTGAGATAATGAAGCTCGGCGGGCTTTGCGAGCGCGACGGTTACACGCTCGTTCCGCTGTCGGTGTATCTGTCCGGCTCACACGTCAAGGTGGAGCTCGGCTTGTGCCGCGGAAAGAAGCTGTACGACAAGCGCGGGCGGACGCGAAAAGCCCAGGCAGGACGCGAGATCGAGCGCGAGATGAAGGAAAGGTCAAAAGGTGATTTACAGGGGGCGTAATGGTTTCGACAGGGATCATGAAGTGCGATAAGCGGGCAGAGACCGGGCAATCTCTATAATACGGCCATTTAAAATTAAGCAGCGATAACAATAAGTTAGCAGTAGCCGCCTAAGATGCGGCTCGTCCGGCGCAGTACCGCGATCGCGTGCAGGGCGTCATGAAGCGGTAAATGTGAACGGCCCGTTTCCCTTGAAGCCGTCATAAATTAAAAGGGATACCGGGAAGACGCGGCGTCCGGCGCCGCCGCCTCCTCAATAAAAACGCCGGACTGCGCCCGGAGA
>VOFG01003324.1_pt1 | contig 11910 bp, 23 predicted proteins | sample 5384171 | NCBI WGS metagenome assembly VOFG01 (sample SAMN12384726, study PRJNA508395) | human gut metagenome | isolation source: healthy gut F | host: Homo sapiens | reverse complement strand
TCATTGAGCGAATCGGTAAGCGCATCCGCCGAATCAAGCTTATCGCTGTCGATCTTACTGAATATACCGTTTGTTGCAACGGTCCGGTATTCGTCATTTCGAATCCCTTTACATCGGCGCTGATCTCAACATAATCCGGAATCTCGAATTTATACGGGATCTATTGCGAGATTTTCACGGAGTCCGGGAAAAGCGAGTCCGACACCGCGATACGGTTTCCGTCATTTATGAGTTGCCGTTCGACACCTCGACATCGGTGAACTTATCGCCGTCGAGGAGGATTCCCTGAGCATTGCGAACGGGACGTATATTTTTTCGGTCTTTCCGTCGATCTCGACATTCTCGTACTGATTGTTCTTATAGTCGAAGCGTATCGTGACCCTGCCGCTTTTTCCGGCGAGATCATCCGCGCTTATGATGCTTCCGTCAAGCTTATACGAAACCGAAAGATTCACGGGCAGTTCCTTGTCGATATTTCCTTGGCAGTAAATATCGTTGCCCTGCGCATTCCATACGCGCATATTGTCTCCGTTCATGCTGTAGGTCTCGCTGCCCTTGACATTTTCCACGTTATCAAGGTCGGACTGTCGTATATCTCGTCTTTTTCCGAGAGTATTCCTGAGCCAATCGCTGACAATTATCTTCTGAACACTTCCGTCCGCTCCGGAAAGAACGTACACGGTCTCATCATTAACGGTTTTATCCGTCTCTTCAGCCGCCGGTGCCGAAGCTAAAACCGCATCATCCTCCGGCGCCTTTCCGGAATTTGCCGCAAAAACCGCGGCGGCGGTTCCGCCTCCCGCAAGCAGTGCGCACAATGTAACGGCAACCGTTTTGGTAATTCCCTGTTTCATTATTACTTTACCTCCGAATTCTTTAACGAAATATGTTTCATACCGAGTGTAGTCACGCACACAAGCTTATCGCAGAGCATAAGAGTGCAGGCAGGATGAAGATAACGCAGAGCATACTGACGACCGCGCCTCTTGCCATGAGCATACACATTGAGCTGATAATATCTATATCCGAATAAACCGCAACGCCGAACGTAGCCGCGAACAGTCCCATACCGGATACGATTATAGACGGGATCGATGTTGAAAGCGCCGTAAGTATGCTGTTTTTTCTTACTCTGTCCGGCGATTCTTTCCGACTTATATCTCGTCGTCATCAGGATTGCGTAGTCAACCGTTGCGCCAAAGCTGGATCGTGCTTATGCAGATCGGTGCGATAAACGGAAGCGATTCACCGAAATAGTGAGGCAGTCCGAGATTTATGAAAAATTGCAAGCTCTATGACCGCTATAAGGATAAACGGAAGGGAGATGCTCTTTTCGACAAGCGCTATAATAACGAAGATCGCAACTATCGAAACCGCATTGACAACCTTGAAGTCGTGGTCGGTCGTTTCGATCATATCCTTCATACAGGGCGCTTCTCCGATCAGCATGCCGGACTCGTCGTACTTTTTCAGTATCGCGTTGAGCGAGTCGTCTATCTGATCGTTGACTTTATCGCTTGCGACTTTATACTCGAATTGATAAGCAGCAGCTCCCACTTATCGCTCTCGAGTCATACTGCGTATGCCGTCGGGGATGATCTCCTCCGGTACTCTCGACCCGACAACGGATTCAAGCCCGAGCACATATTTTACGCCGTCGACGCTCTCCATCTCGTCAATCATGGAACGCACGGATTTCGAAGGAAGATCGGCGCTCACAAGCACCATATGAGTAGATGCGATATCGAATTCCTCCGAAAGCTTGGAATTTGCAATGACATACTCCATATCCTCCGGCAGGCACTGTCCCATATCGTAATACACTTCGTCGTTTGTCTTGGCGTAGCCGTAATATGCCGGAGGGATAAGAAGCGCAAATATAACTAGAAACACCGAGAAGCCCTTGAGAATGCCCTTTGAAAATTTGGTCATGTCCGGTATAAGTGATCTGTGCTTTTGTCCTCTGAAGAGGCTTATCGAATACGAGGATAAGCGCGGGAAGAACCGTGACGCAGCCGATAACGCCGAATACTACGCCCTTCGCCATGACAAGTCCGAGGTCGCGTCCGAGCGTGAACGTCATGAAGCACAGTGCGGCAAATCCCGCGACGGTCGTTATCGAACTTCCGACGACCGAGGTAAGCGTTTCCTTTATTGCAAGCGCCATCGCTTCCTTGGGGTCGCCGAACTTCTCACGCTGTTCGTTGTAGCTGTGCCACAGGAATATCGAATAGTCCATCGTGACCGCAAGCTGAAGGACCGCAGAAAGAGCCTTTTGTTATGTACGATATCTCGCCGAAGAAGTAATTCGTTCCGAGATTGAGCAGGATCATCATTCCGATCGACGCAAGAAATACAAACGGCACAAGCCATCCGTCGAGGAAAACAAGCATTGCAACCGTTGCAAGAAGGACGGCGATGCCGACGTAGATCGGCTCCTCCTTTTTCACAAAGATCCTTCAGATCCGTGACAAGCGCCGACATTCCGGAAACGAAGCACTGCCTGCCCGCGATCGAGCGGATCTCGCGGATCGCATCCATAGTTACGTCGGCGGAGGTCGCACTGTCAAAGAAAACCGCCATCATCGTCGAGTGATCGGTATTGAATTCGTCGTAGATCTTATCCGGAAGGAGCTCCTTCGGAACGGATATGTCCGCAAGAGTCGAATACCAGATGACCGTCTCAACGTGATCGACCTCTTTGATCTTATCGCAAAGCGCCGCAACGTCGCGGTCGGGCATATCTTCCACTATTATCAGTGAAAACGCGCCCTTTCCGAAATCCTCAAGCAGCTCGTTCTGTCCGATCACCGTATCCATATCGTCCGGCAGATAATCGAGCATATCGTAATTTATCCTCGTGCCTATCATTCCGAGCACCGACGGTATCATAAGCAGAACAGCTATGATAAGGGATCGGTATGCGGTATTTCACGACCGCCTTTGAAAAAATGCATATCGTTTCAGTCCTTTCTTTCTTCGTAAAAATCCGCTTCTATAACATCAGGGCGCTGGTGCTTGATTATCTTTACCGCGGTGATCACCGTGCTGAAATTAAGCATTCCCTCCGCAAGAAGGGTGATTCCGAGAATCACGGTGAGCACCCTGCCGCCGTCTCCGGGACGGATCGCAGAAGCAGACCGCATATTCCGGTAACGACCGCAAATATAAAGTATCAGCCACCATTCGGGAATGCCGAACCTTTTTTGCCTCGAACTATATCGTATCTTGAACATTCCGTCCGCAGAACGAATATGCCGAGAACGATGCAGATAAACGTCATCAGGCTTCCCGGATGCACAAAAGCATAACCTCGTGCCGAGAGCTATAAAGGAGAACTCCCGACGTCAGGTCGTACTGAAAAGCAAGGCGGTAAAGATCCTGGAAAAATACCCGGTAAGCAACGATTCCGAACACTATCATCGTAATACCGCATATCACTCGAGAAGAGATACCGAAAAATCCGGAAGGCGATAAGCACCGCTCCGGAGAACGCAGAGCACTGCCGAAATAATTATATATCCTGTTTTGGCTGCTCTCATCGGCGCTGTCGAACGCATGAAGAACGCCTCCTTTCGTCAAAGAAGGTACGGCAACAAACACCGCATCCGCTTTGTTTGACTCAATTATATCAGTCGGCAGAAAAAATGAAAATGGGCAAAAAAAGTCGCTGCCTCAAAAACGGACAGCGGGAGCCTTTTTTGTCTGATATTAAATACATTCGGGTATGCTTTTGCCTAAAAATCACGGACGTGTGTTTTTCAGGTGTGCTCTTTGCTTCTCTTAATTATTTCGTCCGACATGCCCCGGCAGAGCTCGGTAACATGATGAATTTCCTCGATCGCCTCTTCCTTCATACCGTTTGCGATCCAATCGAACGTAAGGCCGAAAAGCTCGCGCTTAAAGAATCTCACGGCGATCGCATGATCCTTTCGCTCACTGCGTTTTTCCGAAAGCAGTATCGAGATAAGTCGAAACGACATATTCGCAAAGCTTCATTATGTAGCTTTCGTATATGTCCCTGTTTATCGAATTGTATATATGGAGAACAGCCTTCTTGTTCTCGATCGCAAAACGGAACGCAAGGTTCACACACTCGTCAAGCGAACTGATCGTAGGATATTTTGCAATGAGAGTGTCTATCTCTTCCATGACGATCTCTTCGATAAGCGACGGAATATCCTGAAAATGATAGTAAAACGAATTTCTGTTTATCCCGCATTCCTCAACTATGCTGCGGACGCTGATCTTGTTCAGCGGCTGCTCGTTGAGCAATTTCATAAACGCGGATTTTATCGCCTGTTTGGTGAAATTCGGCACAGTTATACCCTCCCGGAGAATATTTTATCTTTATCCGATATGAAAAGCTTATGCCGGAAAGCGAAAATGTTGCATGAAATCAATTTCAGTCGCATCCCGCATCGGCACATTGCCGTGCCTTCATCTTGGTTTCAACGGTCATTTTTTCGTCCGTATCCGCGTCGTTTCCGCTCGGAGTATAACCGCTTTTCCCGTAACCGTATTTTCGAAGAGCCGTATCCGTATTTTCCGTATCCGTAGCCATACCCGTATCCGTATCCGTACCCATATCCGTAGCCGTATCTGCTGTGACGGCGACGCACTCCGTTGAACACGCATCCGACTATATCGGCGTTTTTGCCGTAAAGAGTACTCACCGCCTCGGTTATCTGCGATTTTTAACGTAATCCTGCTTCACGACATATACTACCGCATCCGCGAATCCGCACAGAATCCCGGCATCGGCAACAACCCCGCACGGCGGTGCATCAATAATAATGTAGTCGAAGCGGAGCGTCAGCTCCTTCAGCGCGGAAGCAAAAGCCTTTCGGTCAATGTGATAGTGCCGCTTATCGGTGCTGGCAGAAGAAATAAATTTAAGAGCCGAGCCGGAAACCTCCCTGAGGCAATCCGTTATCCCGATCTCGGGATTTTCAAGGTACTCCATGAGCCCCGGCTTTTCGTCGGAATCCGCGAAAAATTCTCCGACACTCTGATTGCGGAGATCCGCGTCGACAATAACGACTTTCTTTCCCTCGCCGACAGCCGAAAGCGCCAGGTTAACGACGACCGTCGTTTTCCCTCGCCCGCAAGGGTACTCGTTATCATTACGATCTTTTGTCGGGGACAAGCTTTTTTCTTGAGCTTTACGCGGAGTCCGCGTACCGACTCGGTATATCCGCTGTCACTGTCGGGAGTGATATACGGAGCGCGTCCGCCGCTGCGTTTTTTCAAATTGACGAAAGGCAGAACGGCGAGTATCGGAAGATTTACCACGTCACGAAGCTCTCCGGTCGTCGTCACGGTTCTCGACATGAGCGAAACCAAAAACACAAGTATGAGAGCTACGGCTGCCCTGCAAGCGCGCCCTTTATCACCGTCGTTTTCGCGTTGAATTCATTATAAGGCTCGGTAGGAAGCGTCGGTGCTTCACGAATTATGAGGGACGGATTATCGACCATGTAAACCGCGACCTTCGGGTAGCAGGCGATCGCCGCATTCAGCACATCGTAAGCACTCTTCGGGGATGAGCTTCTGACGGTGAGCGTGAAAAGGTTCGTATCCGCGGACGACTTTGCGGACACGGTTCCGTCGATGTAAGACGTTCCGAGGTATTCCGTCATCAGATCTCTCATTATATCGGTTGACAGGATATTCGGAAACGCCGCCGCAAGCTCCTCCGCAGCCTTGTTGTCGTACCACGAGCTTCCGGATGAGCGGATATCGTCCGATGCCACTCCGGAGTTTACAGTAAAGCGCGCTCTTGCCTCGTACATCGGGACATACGCTCTGTACGCACGCACATACGCAAGCGCTCCGAATGCGGCGGCAAAAATCAGCACAAAAATCCACATTCTGCGAAGCGTTTTGCGGAAATGGAGAAAAAGCTCAGAAAGGTCTATACTGCTTATCTGATTCCATCCCTGTCTCCTTTACTCATGCGAACTGCCGTGCTTATCCGTTTTACGGAGCTCTCCGTAACCGTACTTTCCGTATCCGTATTTGGCGTATCCGTACTTCCCGTACCCGTAGCCGTATGAATGCACACGCTCGCTCATATCGTTTAAAAACGCAGCCGAGAAATTTGGAAGAGGAATTTTTGAGAGTGTCGATCGCATCGTTTATGTCATATGAGGAAGTATAGTCCTGGCGCACGACAAGAAGCGAGGCATCAACGGACTCGGCAAGTGCCTCGGCATCCGGGAAAAGTCCCATGGGCGGCGAGTCGATTATTATATAATCGAGAACCCTGAGCTGGCGAAGCAGTGTCTGCATCGTAGCTCCGGTAAGGAGTTCGGTAGAGTGCTTGTCGCTCTCAAGCGGAAAAAAGCATATACAGTCCGAGCTTATCGTGACGCTCCATGCAGTTGAACAGATTGTTTTTCGTGAAAGGTCCCGCAAAGAAAACGGTTGAGCGGAAGTTTTCCGCCGTATTTTCCGTCAAAGAAAAGATTCATCGACGGCTTGCGGAGATCGGCATCTATCAGCGCGGTATTCTTTCCGCTCATCGCCAACGCCGAAGCTACATTTGCGGCTATAGTGGATTTCCTTCGTTTTCTCCGACACCGCCACAAGAAACACCTTCAGACCGTGAGCTGCATTTTCATGGTCAAGCTGTGAACATATCTTGCTTATCTGCTCGGTATACGCAAAGCTCGTCGTCGGATTGAAGACCTGAAGTCCCTGCTTCGAGCGCGAAAACAGTCCGCTTACTCCGCGCTTCTTTTTTTCATGTCCGACAGATGCTATTATCGGGGAATCGAGAAGCCCGCGCGCGCTGCCTTGGTCTGAACGGTCTCACGTTTCACGGACATCCGGCAAAGAAGAAGCGCCGTAATTCCCGCGCCCAGCGCCGCCGCGATAAAGGCACAGGCGCTTTTCGTTAAGAGTGTTTACGGGATATGAGGATATCTGCGGATTTCTTATTATCTGCACGACGGAGCTGTCGGATATATAATCGGACAGCGAAGGAAAAATCTCCGCAAGAGAGAGGTGAGCGCAACATACGCCTTTTCGGGAGACACATCCTCGGCGCTTACCGAAATGAAGTTGCTCTCCGGTACAAGCGACGCCGATATCTTTCCCGAAAATCCGCAAGGTCGGGCGAGCTCTTACGAAGATTATCCGTTATCACATCGGTTTCGATCAGCTCGGCGACGACAGCCGCCACTTCCTTCGCCGACGTAATATTGGCGTTTGAATATACGTTTCCTTTTTAGCCGTCACGGCATAAGTCATGGAGGCTCTGTATACGGGTGTGCGGAAATTTTCGATATATACCGCGGTCGCCATTGAAAAATAAGCGCGGCGGCAATCACCATCAAAAATTCTCGCAAGCATTCTGAAAATGCAGACAGGTGAAATATATGAGAGATTCAGCTTTTCCGAATTCATCTTTTCCCTCCGCGCTTACTTTACCGCCACCGCGAGCGCGGTCGTTCCGGTTACGCCGGAATCGGTATAAGTGTATATTACCCTATAATTCCCGGGAACGGAAGTGTCAACGTCGCTTTGACATGTTACCTTTGACATATCGGCAAGCGCGCCGGACGGCAAGGTAACCGACGATATATACGACAGCGGATCAAACACGCTGTCACGCTCCGCATAGACGAGCGCCGACGAAAGGGTGATCGCGGGACGGTCTTTCCGCTCTCGCTTATTACAACCGGAAGCTCAAGTCCTGCGGTGTCTCCCCATGCTGTTCGTCACCTGTACGGCTACGGTATACACTCCGGTATTCATTGATGAAAGATCGAGAGCCGAAACTCTTATCGACGAGGTTATATCCCCCGTCAACCGTATCTTCCGCCCGAAGGCGGTCCTTTATCGAGACAGTCTGACCGACATCAAACAAAAAGCGGAGCGTCGAGAGTAAAATACGGCTTTTATAATCCGTATATTTGACAAGCCGCGTCATCCTTGCCATATTGTTGTCGCTGTCAAAGACCATATATGTAATCTTTGCGGTATTGTCCGATATCAATTTGGATATCCCCGCCGATAACTATGCCCGATGTGAGATCCCCGTCCTGGTTGTCATAAGCACTTACTCCGCGCAGAAGGACGTCGTCGCCGTCGGAAACACTGACCGTGACGGTATCGGTATCGCACTTGAGAATCGGGGGATCATTTTTCCCGGAATGGTTTGTTTATATATCTTGTCGCAATAAACACAGCCGAAACTACCGCAAGCAGCAAAGCGACCGTTATCTTTAACTTTCTCATTGAGACTCCTGATTCATGTTCTCATGTTTCGGGAATGCCGGCTTTTGATCTTCCGATTTATATGCCGGCGGAATTATACGTCGGCACGGTTTCCTTTATCAGAGAGCGCAGTTTCTGCGCATCTCCCTCTTCGAAGCTTCCGAGAAGCTCCAGATGGCGTTTAAACGTCTCCTCGTCGAAATCAAGCTTTCTTCCTATATAAATGAGGTTATTCTGCGTTTTACGCATCCCCTCTTCGTCCATAAGTATTTCTTCAAAAGCTTTTCTCCGGGGGCGAAGTCCTGTATAGACGATCTTTATATCGACATCCGGTTCGAATCCCGAAAGGCGTATCATGTTTTCGCAAGATCGCTTATCCGCACGGGCTTTCCCATATCAAGCACGAATATCTCTCCGCCGTTTGCGTATGCCCCGCCTGAAGAACAAGGGATACTGCCTCCGGGATAGTCATAAAGTATCTGTTTATATCCGGGTGCGTGACCGTGACCGGACCGCCTTCCTTTATCTGTCGGCGGAACAGCGGTATCACGCTGCCGTTGCTGCCAGTACGTTTCCGAAACGCACGGCGGCAAAAGCTTGTACGGCTTTTCGTCCATCATCTGAACGATCATCTCGCAAATGCGCTTTGTCGCGCCCATCATTAGTCGGATTCACCGCCTTATCCGAAAGAAATCAGGATAAAGCGTCCGACTCCCGCCGCCAGCTGCGCGCGCCGTGTTAAGCTGTACCGAAAACGTTGTTCTTCACAGCCTCGAGCGGGCTTTCCCTCCATCAGCGGAACATGCTTGTGCGCCGCCGCGTGATATACGATATCCGGCTTGTACTCGTTCATTACGCTCTCGATCCTTGCGTAATCGCGCACCGAGCCGATAAGAACCTCGAGCGGCAGCTCGGGACGCTTTGCTATAAGCTCCTGCTGTATTGCATATGCGTTGTTTTCGTATATATCGAACAGCACAAACTTTTTTCGGTGAGAGTGCGCCGCCAGCTGCCGTGCAAGCTCACTTCCTATGCTGCCGACACCGGTAACAAGCACCGTTTTGCCCTTCACATATTCGGCTATCATATCGATATCGACGCGGACAACCTCTCGTTCCAAAAAGATCTTCAATATCGACGTCGCGGATCTGCTTTATGCTGACCTCGCCGTTTGCGATCTGATAAAGCCCGGGAAGCTGCTTGATCTTGCAGCTTGTATGCGAGCATATCTCGACGATCTCTCTTTTTCGACTCATGCGATATCGACGGTATCGCAATGATTATTTCCTCAACGCCGTACTTCTCGGCAGCCTTCACGATCTTATCACGTCCGCCGACGATCGGAACGCCGAACATACGTCTGTCCTGCTTTGAACGGTCATCGTCGATTATGCAGACAACTCGGTTTGACGAATGGTCGCTGTTCTGAAAAATTCGCGTATAACCTGCGCGCCTGCATCTCCGGCTCCAATAAGCATCGTTTTCTTGCGTGATGCGTCTTACGGCTGAGGTCTCGCGTCTGATGAAGCGATACGAAAAAGCGCAAAGCCGCGGTAAAAAGCACACAGAAGGAATATATATATCACGGAAAAACTTCTCGGAATTCCGAGATTCAGTATTTTCATGAGGCAGAACTGGAAGCACTCCGGAGTGCCGACGCCGACGCAATCCGCTGGAATTCATATATTCCGCAAATTCCCACAGGCTGTTGTAAAGCCCCGAAAGCATGAACAAAACGAACGTCAGGACAGTATTAAACGGTGCACATTTCAGCAGAGATCACAAATCCGGATTCTTCAAGAGCGACAAGATCGAATTCAAGGCGTATAAACAATGCAAGAAAAGAAAGAAAAGATTGATAAATATAATATCAAAGAGTACAAGAAAATCCTGCGTACAAGCTTTGCGTAATTTATTTTATCAAACGTCTTTTCCATGGCAGGACAGTGATCCTTTCATCTTAAAAATAGTATCGCGCAAACGGTAAAGTTTTTGTCATTCGGTCCCGTTTTTCGGAATATCTGCGCAACTCCGTCCCCCATCAGTCTCTGCGGCGGCTTCCTGCAATGGCTATAAGTCTGAGAAGCTGCATAAGCGATACCGCAAGCGCCGCCACATAGGTAGCGCCGCCGCGGTCAAAACTTTTTCGCCCCGTCGGTCTCTTCGGGTGTAAGAAGCGATCCTTCTATCGCTGTGACCGCGCGGCGGCTTTGCATTTATCTCCGCAGGAAGCGTGACAAGCTGAAACAGTGCACAGAGTGAAAAGCATATTATGCCCGCATAAGCCACATAAAGGAATTTCTCTCCGTAATACGAAAGCATCAGACCTATTATGAAAAGCGGCATTGCAAGCTTTGATCCGATATTCGTAACGGGGATTATCGCACTTCTTATTTTATCGGCAGATAACCTTCCGCATGCTGAACGGCGTGCCGCCTCATGAGCCGCGACACCGATCGCCGCGCACGAAGTGCTCGAATAAACTTTCTCCGAAAAAGGCGTATCTGATTGGCTGTGGGATCATAGTGGTCGGTAAGATTTCCGGATATCGGGACAACCGTAACGCCCGCGACCCCGTTCTGACGGAGCACCGCCTCAGCAGCCTGACGTCCCGTCATATTGCTCCGCGAGTAGACATTCGAATATTTCTTAAACGCCGAATTCACACGCACGCTCGCCCAGAATGAAAATATCATCGCGGGTATAACAAGAATAATATAATAAATATCAAATCCCATTTCAAGCCCTCCGTCAATTCAAAAAATCACGAAAATTCCGTAAAGACTCCGCAATCGGTTCCAACCGATTCCCGCCGTATCTTTACGCCACTATATTGCCCCGTCTGAAATTCCCGTATTCCCCGGTGCTCTCGGCTCACATTTCCTCGGGAAACGACGCGGCGGCTCGACACCGACTGTCGGCAATGTCCGATCACACGTTGAAGCGGAAGAGAGTCACATCTCCGTCCTGCATGACGGGCCCTTGCCTTCGGAGCGGACAAGTCCCTCTCTCGCGCAGCAGCCATTGAACCGCATTCCATAAGGTCGTCGAACGAGACGATCTCGGCGCGATGAACCCGCGTTCGAAATCGGGTGTATCTTTCCGGCCGCCTGAGGCGCTTTGGTACCTTTGGCAATGGTCCACGCGCGTGTACACTCCTTCGGTCCCGCCGTCCGGGTAACGCAAGCCCGAGAAGAGAATATCCGGCTATAAGGCGGTCAAGCCTGCTCTCCGTAATTCCCATTCCGCTGAGAAACTCTGCTTTTCCTCGAGCGCCAGCTCTGCAATCTCCGCTTCAAGCCCGGCACAGATGGGAATGACCTCGCTTTCGTCCGAAAGCGCGATCTCCTTTACGGTCTTCTTAATAGCTGTTATCAGCGAAACCTCACAGCTTCGTCCTCGAACACGTTGGCAACGTATATAACGGGCTTTCATGGTGATCAGGTCGAATCCCCCATGGTTCCCTGTCGGTCGGAGAAAAATTCAAGCGTGCGTGCGCACTTGCCGTCCGGAAAGTGCGGTCATGATTCTCATAAAATAGGCTGAGGTGCAAGCGTTTTATCTCCCGCCGAGCATCTTTTTCACTTTGTCGATACGTCTCTCAGGTGCTCCATATCAGAGAGTATAAGCTCCATATTTATGGTTTCGAGATCTCTTGCGGGATCGACGCATTCCCTCGACGTG
>VOFG01004996.1_pt1 | contig 11913 bp, 22 predicted proteins | sample 5384171 | NCBI WGS metagenome assembly VOFG01 (sample SAMN12384726, study PRJNA508395) | human gut metagenome | isolation source: healthy gut F | host: Homo sapiens | reverse complement strand
GGTGATGAGCAGGAGCTTTCCTGCGCCCTGGGAGAGGTCTGCGATACCCATGGTAACGTAAGCCAGAATCATGAGCAGGATGACGAATTTTAGAAGTTACTGAAAAAAATCCGGACAGTGTAACGACAAGACGGCAGAAGCCCTCTGGCAGAAACTGACCGAATAAGATACCGAGGATGATCGCCAGAATCAGCTTCGGTACAAGCCCCATTTTGAATTTCTTTTTCCATTTGTAAATTCCCTCCAATAACAAAAATGTTAATCGTTTTTGTGATCCGTCTCTTATTTTTGTACGGATTTCATAAAAAATAGCGGTTGACGTCTTCGCAGGTGCATTATATCATGGTGATATGAATGAATCAAATTCATAGTTTTCATAAGTATGTTGATCAATTATAGACTGTGAAATTTCTGTCAGAAATTTATAGAATAAGGAAGAGAGGGATGCGTTTATGGAACTGAGACAGCTTCAGACCTTTGTTCAGGCGGCAAAGCTGCAGAGCTTTTTCCAGAGCAGCCAGTCAGCTTGGCTATTCCCAGTCCGCGGTAACAGTCCAGATCCGCATGCTGGAGAAAGAACTGGGAACCCGGCTCTTTGACCGGATGGGGAAACAGGTGGAGCCTGACTGCCCAGGGGCGGAAGTTTCTGGAACACGCGAATACCATCCTTTATGAGGTGGACCGTACCCGCCTGTCCATGCATGAGGACGAGGAACTGAAAAATCCGCTGCATATCGGGACGATTGAGTCGCTGTGCACGGCCAAATTTCCATCTATTGTGAGCCGGTTCCGGGAACGCTATCCGCAGGTAAAGTTTCAGATTACCGTGGGTACGCCGGAGGAGCTCATCCGCATGATGGACATGATCTTTGGATATGATCTACATTCTGGATGCGCCCCGCTGGAGTGAAAACTGGGTGAAGGCCATGGAACTGGCAAGAACCAATCGTGTTTGTGGCATCCCCATCGTTCTGGAGCGAGGGGCAGTCCTGGCACCGGGAAAGGCTGGTGAGAAACGGTGCCGTGCGATGGGCCTGGAAGGTTGGACAGAAGCGTGTACCGGGCACAAAACTCTGGATGAGATTCTGCAGGAACCCTTCTTTCTGACGGAGAAAAACGCGAACTATCGCCAGGCGCTGGATCAGTACCTGGCATCCTGCACCGTTCCCTGTCTCCGGTTCTGGAAATCAGCGATACGGCCTTTATCATCCAGATGCTGGAGCAAGAGCCGCGGCCTGTCGTTTTTCTCCCGCTGTTTGCGGTGCAGAAGCAGATCCGGGAGGGAACGCTGGCGGTCGTGAAGGTGAATAAGGTGGAAATTTCCATGTACCGGCAGATCTTTTTACCACAAAAATAAGTTTAAGACCCGGAAATGGAGCAGTTCATTGCCTTTGCGTCGGAGGAAGAGAACCGTTGATGAAAAATTTATCCCATAAAAGAAGGGGCTATGGTATAATCATTAGTAATTTTGTAAATTTATCTGACAGAAAGGCGATGTTATGAATTTTTCTAAAGAGACAGTCCCCTGTGCGGATCATCGCAATGGGCTTGGTACTGGTCATTCTGATCGGGATCGGTGCTCTGAGCTCAGTCTTTGCAGCATCCGGGATGGGGTTACGGTGCGCTACATTGACGCCCTCTATATGTCCACCAGCGCGGTGTGCGTGACAGACTGGTGACACTGGATGTGGGCGATACGTTCACGCCGCCGTTTGGCCAGTTTTTTTGTGGCTATGTTGATCCAGATCGGCGGCCTTGGTGTGACGGCGGTGGAACCGTGGCGTGATCCCGGCCAGTGGAAAAAGGTTAACTTAAAGGCCAGAAACCTGGATCCGGGAAGCCGGAAATCTGGATTCCGGAAAAGGCGTGATCCGTTTTGTGCGTCTGGTATTCCTTTACTACGATTACCTTTGAACCGACAGGCGCGGCGCTGAGTTTTCTTTATGTTCCAGAGAAGGTTTTAAGCCCGTTAAAGGCAGTGGGGTCAGTCTGTTTCACCTGCGGCAGTGTTTAATAACCCGGATTTGATATGCTGGGCGGCGGGCAGAAGAACCTTGATCCCGTACCAGGATGATGTGTTCTTAAATCTGGTAACCTGCGCACTGGTCATTCTGGGAGGAATTGGCTTTTTGGTGATTCGCGAAGTCATCGAAAACGGTTTCGCTGGAAAAAGTTTTCCATGCACACCTGCTGTCGCGTAATTGCTTTATGAGCTTCCGGTGCTGACGGCAGCAGGCACGGTGCCATTAAAGCTGACCGAAGACATTACGTGGCTGTGGGCCTTTACCAGTGTGTCCGCAAGAACCGCAGATTTTCCACATTTCCGCTGGGATCTTTTCCGGCGCAGGACTTGACGGTCATTGTGCTGATGGTGATCGGCGCTTTCTCCGGTTCCTCCACCGAGGTATCAAGACTACCACCTGCTATGTACTGTTTGAGGGAATCCGTTCTTCCGCTACCAATACATCGGAGAAGGCGTTCGGCTACGCGGTTCCGGCTGATGCGTTCCGAAAAGGCGGCAGTCATCACGCCGCTGGCCCTTGGCATTGTGCTGACGGAACTTACATTCTGGTGATCTTAGAGCCGGGCGTTCCGTTTTCTGGACGCATTGTTTGAGATGAGCAGTGCCTTTGGTACTGCTGACTTTCCACCGGAATTTCCACGGACTTTGTGATGCGGCAAAACTCTGACCATTTCTGATCATGTTTATGGAAGGCTGGGACCGCTGACGATTGCGTCCTGTGGTATTTTACCAAGGGTGAGCGGGTAAGCCCGGAGGGAAATATCGCGATCGGATAAGTGGAAAACGGGGAAAAGCTGCAGCGGTGAAAGATGCTGCCATGGAATGAAAAATGGGACATGGAGGAAAGCAGAATGTTCAAAAGAAGAGTAATGAAAAGAATACTACGGAAATTGTCGGTCTTGGCTGTTTCTGACATGCGCTGGCTCTGGAGCTGGCTGCAGCCGGGGCGGATCTGGTGGTACTCGATAAGGAAGAAAGGAAAAAGTACGGGAACTGCGGGAGTATACGGAAAATGCTTATGTGGTGCACGCACTGGATAAAAAGACGCTGTCGGAGACCGGCGTGCAGAACTGCGATGTGGCAGTAGTCTGCACGGTGAGCAGCTGGATATTTCCATCCTGACTACGCTGAATCTGGTGAGTCTGGGCGTGCCGACGGTCATTTCCAAGGCATCCAGCATGGAACATGGTGAGATCCTGAAAAGATCGGTGCCCAGGTGGTATACCCGGAGCGCGACATGGCAGTGCGTCTGGCACATCGTCTGGAGGCAGTCCGCATGCTGGATTTTATTCAGTTAAGCGAGAAGCTGAACATTTCCAAGATGATCATGCCGGAGCGCAGTGTGGAAAGACCGTTGTGGAGGCCAACCTGCGCGGCCGGTTTGGCGTCAACATCATCGCGGTGGAGAACGATGGAAAACTGATCGAGACCATTACACCGGATTACGCGTTTAAGAAAGGTGACATTGCCTACATTTCCGGAAGCAAGGAAGCTTTAAATAAGCTCAGTGAGTGGAACGGAAAAGCGTAAAGAGAAAACAGACTTGAGAGAATAGGGCAGAAAAGGACCGAGGGCAGGACCATGGGAAAAACATACAATTTTGATAAAGTAGTAGACAGAACAGGAACAAGCTGTTTAAAATATGACTTTGGCATGAAGCGCAAAGGGCGCGATGATCTTTTTACCGTTGTGGGTGGCAGATATGGATTTTCAGCTTCCGGAGGAGATTCTTGCGGATTTCCGGGCGCGGATCGATCACGGAATCTTTTGGCTATACCGATCCGGACCAGGAGTATTACGATGCCCTGACCACTGGTTTTTCACCCGTCATGGCTACCATGTAGAACTGGAGACGGTGACGGTGGGCTGCGGCGTTGTGTACGGCCTTGCCACCGGCGTAAAGGCATTTACGAAAGAGGGGGATGCCATCCTCATCCAACAGCCGGTTTATTATCCGTTCCGGGAGGTCATTGAGGATAACGGAAGAATTTTCATCAACAATCAGCTCCACTACGAGAATGGCCGTTACACCGTGGATTTCGAGGATTTTGAGCGTAAAATTGTTGAAAACCAGGTAAAGGTATTCCTGCTCTGCAACCCGCACAATCCGGTGGGACGCGTGTGGACAAGGGAGGAACTGGAGCGCATGGGAGACATCTGCCTGCGCCACCATGTGATCATCATGGACGATGAAATCCACTGTGATTTTGTGTATCCGGGCTATCATTTCACCAGTTTTATGACTCTGGATGAGAAATATCAGGAGAATCTGGTGCTTTACACCACCCAGCAAGACCTTTTAATGTGGCAGGATTCCAGCCGGCCAATATCATCATCCCGAATCCGGAGCTTCGCGCGGCATACCGCAAAGCCAACGCGGCAGCCGGCTACAGCCAGGGAAGTGTGATGGGACAGGTGGCTGTGAAATCGGTGTATACAAAAGGGCGCGCAGTGGGTGGACGAGCTTCTGGAGTATCTGACCGGAAACATGGAATATATGCGCGCGTTTGTGAAGGAGAAGTTCCCAAAGGCGCATTTTGTGGAGTCGGAGGGTACGTATCTGACCTGGGTGGATTTTTCCGGCTATGGCTTCACCGATGAGGAACTGGAATATCTCATGGTCGAGGAGGCAAAGCTGTGGCTGGACTGCGGCAAGGTATTCGGACCGGAGACAGCACAGTTTGAGCGCTTTCAACATCGCGTGTCCGCGGGCTACGGTCGTGAAGGCTATGGAACAGCTGAAAGCCGCGTTGGACGCGCATGTCAGCTGGAAATAATGGAACTTCCATGGGAACGGTGGCGGCTATGGCACCGGTGGCCATTGGTGTGACGATTCAGGCCGGACTGCTTCGGACTGCGGAAGAAAAGGACATTTGACTTTTTTTGAATACAGTGTTAAACTTGTATAAGAAAAGGACATATGACATGTATAAATCAGCAATTATGCCGAAATGTGCCAGGCTTTTTGAGAAGCTTTGTCCGTATACTTTCCATGTTTCAAAAAGCTATAATAACAACAACTTCATAAAACAGGTGACGATATGTATATTCTGGAAATGGGTCCAGAGTTTCACCAACTGCCGTAAAGAGTTGACTACATAGTTACATGAACCGGGGAAAACCCGAAGATTCATGCGACTGTGTGCTGCTCGGAAAGAAAGAACAAGCAGAGAATTTCGCATGAGCGCGGAATTCTCTTTTTGTTTTCAGTACGTAACTGTTCAGTACCCTCACAGTTACGGGCAAAAATCCATTGAAAAATTGCCTTCGGCAATGGGATTTTTGCCTGCAAGCCCATGTTTTCATACGGTCAGCGCAGTGAATGCGCAGACCTACTGAACAGTTACTTCAGTACAATGTATGGGGATACAGAAACAGAGAAGAGAGGAGGTGCCCTGGTTGGTACTTCCACAGTTACCACCGTAGTAGAGTCCAGCGCGGGAATCGCTGCTGGCGGGCCGTACCGGTATGACCAGCTTTGTAACCGCAATTGCGTTTCTGGCAGCGATCATCTTTGCTCCGGTAGTCAGCATTGTTCCGCAGCAGCAACCGCCCGGCTCTGATCTTTTGTAGGAATCCTGATGTTATCCAACATCAAGGAAGTAGATTTCTCCGATATGACCAACGCGCTTCCGGCATTCTGCACCATCGTGTTTATGCCGTTTACCTATTCCATCGCAAATGGAATTGCTATGGGACTGATCTCCTACTGTCTGTTAAAGGTGCTTTCCCGCAGAAGATGCGAGGTCGAGGTACTGACCATGGTCATTGCGGCGGTGTTTGCGTTCCGTTACGTTTATGACACTTGATAAGAGCAGGTTTCAAAACCCCTTGTATCGATTTGAAAAACACAGGAAAGGATAATAACAACTATGAAACAGAAACAGACTTTTTGCCTTGAAGGGCAATCTTATATACACGAAAGAAATCGGAACACTGGAAATTCTTGAGCAGCATTATCTGGTCTGTGAGGAGGGAAAGGTGCAGGGAATCTACCCGAACTTCCGGAACAGCTTTGCGGCATTCCGGTGGAAGAACTGGGAGACCGGCTCATCATCCCGGGGCTTACCGATCTTCATGTTCACGCACCGCAGTATTCATTCCGCAGTTTGAATATGGATATGGAGCTTCTGGAATGGCTGGAGACTAACACGTTTCCGGAGGAGAGTAAATTCCAGGATCTGGACTACGCAAAGAAGGCTTATGGCATCTTTACGGAGAACGTAAAGCACAGTGCCACCACAAGAGCCTGCATTTTCGCTACCATTCACAATGAGGCAACGCTGCTTTTAATGGACCAGCTGGAGGAGGCTGGAATCGCGGCAATGGTCGGCAAGGTGAACATGGACCGCAACAGTCCGGATTATCTGCGGGAGACTTCGGCAGAGGAGTCTGCCAAGGCAACCAGGGCATGGATCCAGGCCGTGGCAGAACGGCATTACGAGCATGTACAGCCGATTCTGACTCCGCGTTTTACGCCAAGCTGCAGCGATGAACTGATGGAACTTTTGACATGGCATCCAGAAAGAGACCGGGCTTCCGGTGCAGTCTCACTTATCGGAGAATCCGGGGAGATTGCCTGGGTGCAGGAACTCTGCCCATGGTCGGAGTTTTACGGCGATGCCTACGACCACTTCGGTATGTTTGGCGGGGAGTGCCGCACCATCATGGCCCACTGTGTTTACTCCGGGGAGGAGGAGATTCAGCGGATGAAAGAGCATGGCGTATTCATTGCCCATTGTCCGAGTCCAACACCAACCTGTCTTCCGGCATTGCGCCGGTGCGCCGCTATCTGGACGAGCAGATTCCGGTAGGCCTGGGAAGTGACGTGGCAGGCGGCACTACGGAAAATCTGTTTGCAGCCATGCGCCATGCCATTCAGGCAAGCAAGCTTCGCTGGCGTCTGAGCGACCAGAGTTTACAGCCGCTTAACATGGAGGAAGTTTTTTATCTGGCGTCTAAGGGAGGCGGAGCCTTCTTTGGCAAGGTGGGAAGCTTTGAGCCGGGATACGAATTTGACGCCGTAATTCTGGATGACGCGAGACTGGAGCACCTGCAGACGCTTACGGTGAAGCAGCGTCTAGAGCGCGTCATTTACCTGGGGATGAGCGGGAAGTGGCTGGCAAATATGTGGCCGGCCGGAAGGTTTTATAAAATTTATTGAGAAAAAGAGTCATGTGACCTTTCTTCCTGCGGAAGGTTTCGTTACAATGGGGGCATAGGAGGATGTGCCGTGGATATTTTTCAGGAATTGCCAATGGCAAAACGCAGCAATATGGAATTTTTATTCCAGAACTGCACAGAAAAAGTGAAAAATTATATGTTCACCATGGATGTGGCGGCGGGCCAGACTTTTTATTCAGGCAGGAGAGCCTTGCATTAACATTGTCATTATCCTTTCCGGCAAAGCGTCGGGGGTGGAGTGGCCGATGCATGGTCATTCCTATCTATTCAAGGATTTCGGCCCGGGTGATTTTCTGGGCGAGATCGAAAGCTTCGCCGAATGCGGCAGTACCGGGTCAGCGTGGTTGCGCTGACGGACTGCCGGGTTCTGGTCATACCGGTGTTTTGTTATATGGAATGGATGCATTTAGACGTAGACGCGCTCTATATGCGTACCCAGAAGAAGGAATACATAGAACAGTGTATCGAAGGCAGGTCGTAAGGCGCGCCTGAACAAAAAATGTAAAAAACCGCATGTAAGGTTTTTACAGGCGCCGATTTCAAATGGAGGGAAAAACAAATGTATGTTGGGAAGAAGGTAACACGTGTAGATGCCCATGATAAAGCAATGGGCAGAACCCGTTATACCGATGATCTGTGCGATAAGAGCGCATACGTCATCCGTATTTTACATTCCACGATCGCGAATGGACGGGTTATTTCAATTGATACATCCGAGGCGGAGAAGATTCCGGGAGTCGTAAAAATCTTCACCTGCTTCGATCTGAAGGAAAAGCATTATTATCCGACCGCAGGCCATCCGTGGTCTACCGACCCGTCTCATCAGGATGTGGCGGATCGTATGGTCATGACCGACCGTGTCCGTTTCTATGGTGATGATATCGGTGCAGTCGTAGCGGAGGATGAGGTGGCAGCAGCCCAGGCGCTGCGGGCCATCAAAGTAGAGTATGAGGAGTATTCCTTCGTCCTGGATGTACAGGGATGCCATGAAGGAGGATGCTCCGCAGATCCATGAAAAATTACCTGGGCAATGTGTTAAAGCACCACCATCCGCAAAGGGAAATTATGAGGAAGCCATCAGAGGCCGGGCCTCATCAAGGTGGAGGGCTGGTACAGCACGCCAACCGTGCAGCACTGTCACATTGAGAACTTTATCTGCTTCGCGGAGATGGAAGGCGACCGCATTAAGATGGTCAGCTCCACCCAGATCCCGCACATTGTGCGCCGCGTGGTTGGCCAGGCACTGGGCATTGACTGGGGCCGTGTGCAGATCATCAAGCCGTACCATCGGCGGTGGCTTCGGAAACAAGCAGGACGTTCTGTATGAGCCGCTTTGCGCATGGGTCTGCATGAACCTGGGCGGTCATCTGGTGAAGCTGGATGTTCCGCGGAGGAAACCTTCGTTTCCAACCGTGTGCGCCATGCGATCCGCAGCCACATTATTTCCTGGGTTCGCGCGGATGGCACCTATGCCGCAAAGAAAGCTGGAGGCATTTTTCTGACCAGGGCGCGTACGCTTCCCATGGACACAGCATCTGTGCCAAGGGCGTAGGCGCGTTCCGCAGCTCTACCCGTGCGATAACATTGAGGCAGATGGCTATACCGTATTTACCAACAAACCGGCAGCCGGGCCATGCGTGGATATGGTATTCCGCAGGCTATGTGGGCCGTTGAGTGCCACACCGATGAGGTAGCGGCAAAGATCGGCATGGACCCGATCGCGTTTCGCAGAAAGAACCTGATGCCGGTGGGTTTTAAGGATGAATTTTCAAGAATGAGCTGTACACCGATACCTTTAACCAGTGTATGGATAAGGGCATGGCAGCCATTGATTACGAGCGCAAGTATAAAGAATACCAGAACCAGACCGGCGACATCCGCCGCGGTATCGGTATGTCGGTTTTCTGGTACAACACGGCAGTATGGCCAATCTCCTGGAGACCTCTTCCTGCCGCATGGTATTAAACCAGGATGGTTCCTGCAGGTACTAACTGGGTGAGACTGAAATCGGTCAGGGTGCAGATACGGCTTATACCCAGATGGCAGCCGATGTAGTGGGTGTCCGCCTGGATCAGGTGCATGTGGTTTCCTGTCAGGATACCGATGTAACCTCGTTTGGTACCGGTGCCTACGCATCCCGCCAGACCTACACCGCAGGCTTCTCCATCCGTCAGACTGGTCTGTTGCTGAAAGAACGCATTTTGAATTATGCCCATGAGCTGACCCGCATGCCGTCGTATAACCTGGACATTGTGGAAGGCAACATTGTCCGCGTGACGGATGGCCGTGTGTTGCTGAGCGTAGGCGAACTGGCTACCGAGGCTCTGTACAGCGTAACCACAGCCAGCACATCACCGCGGAGAGTACCGCCCAGATCGTCAACGCTTACTCCTTCGGATGCTGCTTCGCGGAGGTGGAGGTAGATATCCCGATGTGCAAGGTGAAGCTGGATATCGTAAACGTACATGACGTGGAACCCTGATCAACCCGGCTCTGGCTGAGGCCCAGGTACACGGCGGCATGAGCATGGGAATCGGCTTCGGCATGTCCGAAAAGTTACTGTTCGACCCGGAAGACCGGCCGTGCGTTAAACAACAACCTGCTGGATTACAAGCTGTCCACCTTTATGGATCATCCGAGACTGCGCGCCTACTTTGTGGAGAATCCGGAGCCGACCAGTGCTTTCGGAACCAAATCCCTGGGTGAGCCGCCGACCTGTCCGGTTGCTCCGCCATCCGCAACGCAGTTTACCAGGCTACCGGGTGGCAGTCAATGACGCACCGGTGAACCCGCACATTCTGTTTAAACGATTCAAAGAAGAAGGACTGTTCTAAGGAGGTTACGTTATGTATGATTTAAAGGCGCTTTACGAAGCGGAGAGTGTAGAGACACGCAGTAGCGCTCCTGATGGAACATCCGGAAGCGCAGATCATTGCCGGAGGCAGTGACGTGCTGGTGCAGATGCGCGAGGGAAAACGCGCAGGAAAAGAGCTTGTCAGCATTTACGGGATCGACGCCATGCGCGGCGTATCCTTCGAGGAGGACGGTGCCATCCGCATCGGCTCCCTCACCAGTTTTTCCCATATCACCAAGGATCCGATCATCCAGAAATATATCAACGTACTCGGCGAGGCAGTAGACATGGTGGGCGGCCCCCAGATCCGCAACATCGGTACCATCGGAGGAAACACCTGCAACGGCGTGACTTCCGCTGACTCTGCCTCAACCCTCCATGCATGGGGACGCGGTCGTGGAGATCACCGGACCGGAAGGAGTACGCCGGGATCCCGATCCACGACTTTACATCAAGGCCGGTAAGGTAGATTTGAGACCGGGCGAGTTGCAGACGGCGATCATCATTCCGAAGGAAGCTTACGAGGGCTACTTTGGACATTATATCAAGTATGCAATGCGTAATGCCATGGATATCGCTACCACCGGATGCTCTGTAAATGTAAAAGCTTTCCGAAGATAAAAAAATAATTCTGGATGCCCGGATCGCTTATGGCGTAGCCGGCCCGGTACCGATGCGCGCTCCTTCCGCGGAAGCAAAGATCCGCGGAAAGAGACGAGCAGAGCGGCAATTAAGGAGTTCGCCCAGGCAGTTCTTGAGGACATCAATCCGCGAGACAGCTGGCGTGCTGCGAAAGATTTCCGTGAACATATCGCGACGGTACTGGCAGAGCGCGCCCTGTGCGAGTCCATCCGTCTGGCTGGAGGTGAAGTCCATGAGTAAACAGTATAAGCTGCTTTCCTGCACCATCAACGGAAAGAAAGTAGAAAAATGATCGATGTACGCGCATCCTTAACCGATGTGCTGAGAGATGATTTCCGCCTCACCAGTGTCAAGAAAGGCTGTGAGGTAGGAGGTGCCAGCCTGCAACGTCCTGATCGACGGCGAGTGCTTCAACTCCTGCATTTATCTGGCTGTGTGGGCCGAGGGAAAAGAGATCCTGACCCTGGAGGGCCTGGCAGGACCGAACGGAGAGATGTCCGATATTCAGCAGGCCTTCATTGATGAGGCCGCTGTCCGGTGCGGATTCTGCGCCCGGGCTTTATCATGAGCGCAACGGAACTCTTACAGTCCGGAAAAGAATATTCCGATGACGAGATCCGCAAGCTCCTGTCCGGTCATCTGTGCCGGTGCACGGGATATGAAAATATCTTCCGGGCAGTGAAAGAAAAGACCATGCTGAGAAGGCTGGGGAAGAATGCAGAAGCAGACGAGGTGTAACACAGAATAATAAGAAGTGATAATAAGAAGTGAGAAAATTTCTTGTTTTGCCTGTCAAAAGGACAGAGACATTTAAAGACAAAAACAGATACAGCAGGTGATGGAATATGCCGTCACCTGTTTTTTTTATACCAATTTCAGGGACGGCTGCAGGAGGAGGCAGAAAATGAATCTGGAAGCACAAAAGAGGGCGCCGATTTATGAGGCATTAGAGCGTTTCCTGAAAGAAACGGGTGGTGCCTTTGATGTACCAGGGGCACAAACGGGAAGGGGCAATCCGGAGTTAGCTTCGCTTTTAGGAGAAAAATGTGTGGGACTGGATGTCAATTCCATGAAACCATTGGACAATCTGTGCCATCCGGTATCTGTGATCCGGGAGGCGGAAGAACTGGCAGCAGATGCCTTCGGAGCCAGTCACGCGTTTCTTATGGTTGGCGGAACGACATCAGTCGGTCATTTTTGCGGACAGTTC
>VOFG01004597.1_pt1 | contig 11916 bp, 18 predicted proteins | sample 5384171 | NCBI WGS metagenome assembly VOFG01 (sample SAMN12384726, study PRJNA508395) | human gut metagenome | isolation source: healthy gut F | host: Homo sapiens | reverse complement strand
CCATTTTGTGTTGTTTACCCTGTTGTCGAACGCCAACCCCACAAGGCATCACACACGAGAATGAACGAACTTTTTCATGTCAGAAAATCCAGTAAATGACACGCAAAAAAGAAACCATCGTCATCCGAGGGATCGTGAAAGACAAAGAAGGTACCTTTACCGGGGGTTACGATCTTGATTAAAGGTTCAACTGTCGGTGTGTCCACGGATGTGAAAGGTGAATACGTGATGAACGTGGAAAAAAACGAGATTCTCTAGTTCCTATCATTCTCGTTCGTGGGAATGAAGACGAAAAGAGGTAAAATGGACCGGACAACAAACACTGAATGTCGTGTTGGAAAGAGGAGGTAAGCGAGGTAGAAGAGGTTGTCGTTATCGGTTACGGAACAACAACCAAAAAAGATTTGACCGGATCGGTGGCAAGCTTTGACTCCCGGATCATCGAGGAATCAACGGCGACAAGCGTGGCCCACATGATGCAAGGCCAGATTCCAGGCTTGAGTATTCTAGCAGGAGACGGAGCTCCCGGTAGCCCTGCCCGGTTAGAGATTCGGGGAGTCCCGTCACTAAGCGGGGCGACCTTCCTTTAATCGTGGTGGATAACGTCCCGATGACAAGTGATTTTGACATCAACGAACTAAACCCGGATGATATTCAGAGCATCGACATACTGAAAGGAGCCTCTTCCGCCGCCATTTATGGTTCAAGAGCCGCAGCCGGGGTCATCATGATTATGACGAAAGGCGGTAGACGAGACCAAAAACCGGTAATCAATTACAGCTATGATTACAGCATAACGAGCCTCGTTTCCGACGTGAACACGTTGACCACGGACGAGTTCAAAATGCTGGTCATGGAAGCCGTCCGCAATGGAGCAAAAGCGGAAGGATATGACGATATTACCAAATACTCCAAATACGCAACGTTTGCCGCATCGGATTTCTTCGGGGAGGCAATACCCCGTGGATGAAATACATCATGCGGGACGGTTCCAAACAGCAGCATAAAGTTTCCATCCGGGGAGGCGGCAGTTCCTTCGGGTATAACGCCTCTTTGGGCTACACGGATGAGCTGGGACAAGTGAAAGGAACGAATTACGAGAGATACACGTATGACATCGGTTTCAACGCCGATATTAATAAATGGATTCGGGCCACCGTGAAAGTCTCCGGAACTCTATCCGACAGGTTAAGCAATAATGCAGGCCTATCCACCGCGGCGAAAGCCCGTCCCGATATAAAGGCTTATTAATGACGACGGTTCCTTGTATTTACATTCATATCTATTCAGGGCGCACCTATTATGTCGTGAACCCGATTATCGAAATGGAAGAAAACACCACGGAGAGCGAAGATCACAACGTACGGCTCACGGGAAATCTGGAATTTCGAATTTTACCCGAACTGAACCTGATCACCCAATACACGTACCAAACCCGGAAGGGGGAACGTTACGCTTTACCAGTCCAGCCGCACACAGGCAGGTAGCGGCTACTGGGGGAGACCAAAAAGGTTTCGGAAGAAAAACACATAGCAAAACCGATAGTAAAGAACTCGAAATACGCTTGTCATACATGAAAGATTTTGGTGAGAATCACAAATTAACCGCCATGCTGGCAAGTAATTATAACGACGAAGAACAGGAGTATTACACACTATCCATGACTGATTTCCCGGATGACTACGTGCAGAATGCAATATGGCAAGGAGCTAATCCCTATAAATACGGGGGCGGTAAACGGTAGTGCCAGCGGATCCGTGCTATTATCTTTCGTGGAAGAATCGAGTATAAATTCATGGATCGTTACCTCGTGACCGACAATACGTTCGACGGTTCATCCAAGTTCTCCCCGAAAATACAGATGGGGAACCTTCCCGTCATTTGCGGCGGCGTGGATCGTTTCCGAGGAGAACTTTGAAAGATTCCCAAGACTATCTTTTTTGAAAATCCGTGCCGGATGGGGAAAAACGGGTAATGGTTGGGTCGGAGAATACGGATGGAGAACCTTGTATTCCTCTACCGATTATCAGAATATGCCGGCAACGATACCGAGCCAGATCGGGAATAACGAATTGAAATGGGAGTCGACCAAACAATATGATTTAGGGTTAGACTTCGGCTTTTGAAGAACCAGAGAATAAGAGGTTCCTTAGGTTTCTACAAGAAGACCACGAAAGGCCTATTATACCCTTTCACCATGGCATTGAGTACCGGGATGGAATCAACCAGCGTGAATTTTGCCAACATCGAGAACAAGGGTGTGGAATTTGACATCTCGGCCACGATCATCCAAAACAAGGATTGAATTGGTCTTTCGGTTTCAATATCGGGAAGAACAAAAACAAAATTACCGGACTTGATGCAGAATACATCTCTGCCCCGGGCAGACCTACCTAAGTAACACGGTCATCCGGGGAAGGAGAATCACTGGGATTAATCTATGGATTTGAAACTGACGGGGTATTCCGTTCTCAAGCTGAAATTGACTACTACGAATCACTGAACCCGGACTATCAATACCAAGAGCAATATTCTTACCGGAAAACCATTCCCGGAGATTTGAAATTTGTCGATCAGGACGGTGACGGCCGAGTAAATAAAGTATACGGGAACCACGAGGACAAAATCGTATTAGGATGTTCCCGCCCGGATTTCGAAGGAGGGTTCAACACCCGTTTAAGCTGGAAAGGCCTCACCCTTAGCGTGCAGGGAACATTCAGTTACGGGGCACAAAAGGCATGGACGGCAGAGGCCAATCAATTCTGTTTTGCCTCCACGGGGACAGCGAACGTGCTGGACATTGCGCTGAAACGCTGGACCCCCGGAAAACCCGGATAGCAATTACCCGTGCGTGCGGCTGGATTTCTACAACAATGATTTTACAGACTTCTCCGTCTATAACGCCTCGTATCTTAAAATACAAAACGTCAACTTGGAATACAGGTTCCCCAAGTATATCGTGGACAAGACAAAGATATTCGGGAACATCAGTGTTTCGCCTCCGCAAATAACGTGTATACCTTCACGTCCTATCCCGGCCCCTCTCCCGAATCGTGGAGCAGTGATGCAATCCAAGGAGCCTCGGTCGACACGGAGGCTTACCCAAAACCAGAACGTTCAATTTCGGAGTGAAAGTAACCATTAAATGATTTGATTATGAACAAGATATTTTTATATAGTTTATTGTTTCTCTTTACAATAACGGGATGTGACAGTATGTTTGATGATGAACTTCCCCGCATGAATTAGTCGGGGAAAACGCAATCACGAACGAGACTTCCGCGAAACAGCGTTAAACGGCATCTTTCGAATTTACAGGGTTACGGGACGATGAGTGCAAATTACATTTGCGACAACGAGTACCGCACGGGATTATTAACTGGGACCTACCGGGGACATTCGAGACGGACGGCCTGCTAGGTTTCAAATTGACTGAAGAATACTCGTACGTTGCCGATCCTGGGAATTAGCTTACAAGATGGTAAACGCAGCAAATAATTTCATCTATTACGTGGAAAAATTATCCGAGAACCTATTTGGCGAGAACCGGAAAACGGAAAATGCTGGCAGAGGCCAAATTTGCCCGTGCATTCGGCCATTCCTGTACTAAGAAGATACGGGGTATTTCTGGGATATAAACAGCCCTCTCGGGCCGATCATCCGTCTGGAACCTTCATCCATCTCGAATAATAGCATGGGGACGCAGTTCCGTGAAAGAGAGTTATGAAAAAAATATTCGAGACCTCGACTACGCGATACTGCACGGTCCCCGGTTTTATTCCAAATACCGCTCCTGTGCGACAACGGCCAAAGCTTTAAAGCGGATATTCTAATGAATCGCGGAGAAGAGGGTGACTATGCGGAAGCGGATTCGATTGGCAAATGAAGTGCTTGCCAGTGATGAGTTCGGATTGGAGAAGACAAATACGGAGATATTTTTTAAGCCAACGGTATTCTTCAAAAGAGTTGATGTTCACGTATTATACAAGACTCACCTAGCATGGATGATAACGTGGGCAGCCTGTTCAAAATGTTCGGTGGTGCAACCTATAAACCGACAGAGATGTATTTCGAGATTCTGACCCAAGACGATAAGCGTTATGAGGCGACTTTCCGACCCGTGATGTGGCAACGGGACGGCTGCACGAAAGACGCAGGTGTGGAAAACATTACGTCACGTCCGGCGATTGCCCGATGTACTACATGCGGGTAGCCCAGATGTACCTGATCAAGGCCGAGGCCATGGCTCGCACGAATGCCTCCATAAGGGATTGTCTGGACGTGCTGAATGTCCTGCGTCTTCGTTCCGGTAACACGACTTTTGAGGCGGCCGATTACAGTTCCCCGTCAGACGTGCTGGAAGAGGTGTTCCGGGAGAATGTACGGGAAATCAGGATGGAAAAACGGGGCTATATTCTATCTCGCCGTAAGATATACCGAAAGCGGTCGTCGGAAGTTGAAAGACATGAACCCGAACTTCGAGCATGACGATCAATTATGTTTCCTATTCCGAAAGCCGAATTGGAACACAATTTCGTAGTAGAGCAAAAACCTTTATAATACCAGACAACATGATGAAAATGAATATATATAAAAAACGGATTCCAAGCATTAATTATTATGTCATTGATGGTTGCCTGCTCACTCGGTGACGTGTTGGAACCCTCCGATGGATAAGCATGGCGTTAATGGAAACGGTTGACACGGTGGTAGCCCCTGCCGGGAGACACGATAAGTTTCAAGTTCATAGCGTCGACCAACGGACTACTTTACGTCGCATTGAAATCGTGGAAAAGAGCCATGATTTCAATGAATTGAAGGATTCTATCCGGTTTGCTCTAGTGGATGAAACACTGGAACTGACGGTAGACGAAGAGGATATTTATCCCGTCCTGTTTCCACCGTGATGATGATTTACCCCGTTATCGTACCCAATGACAAAGCCATCGTGGGCGAAGTGCTTAGCATGACCTTCAAAGCGTATAATGACAAGGGAAAATCCGGAAGTATAAAATCACGCTCGTTCAAGGATCGTGAACTATGTTCGAGACACGAGTTGGTTATGGTTGTATAAACTTGCCGGCAAAAGCCCAGAAGTATGTTTTTAATCCGGCAAAATACAAGGCCTATTCGAATAGCAGTTTCGGGACACACAAGGACGAGATCGACGTGGCGGCCTACACGGCAACGACGGGAAACATTTCCTGAACCCGGCCAACAAGGAAACGCAAAAAAGCCTGTTCGTGGCAGACTGGAATGGATTATGATGCATCAACCATGCGAACGACAAGTTCATCCCATTGGATGCTGTCGAATTTTGACCTTGCTGGGACGCTGAACTGGAACGGATGGACTTCTCAAGAAAGCCGTGGATAAAAGTCAGTGACAACCGGAAGTGTCATCAGTTTCGAGAACCAAGACGGACGACGAGGGGAATTATAGACATTGAAATATCATCTTCCATACCCGACGATCAGTGTAAATTTCAAGCGGTGGCTAAGAAACAAGAATGATTTAATCCGAAATATCATGAAGAACATATTTACTAATCATTATTTTAACGTTCTGCCCTCCTCGCCAATCTACTCGCACAGGACAAGTACGAGGTGTTCAGAAAGGAGATGTTATTTCGAGTTTATCAAGTATGCGGATCAATACTCCCGGCAAACAATGTATTGATTTCGAGATGAAAGGACATGATGGGGAAACAATAAAAAAAGCATAAACTTGTTCTCATCGATTTTAGGGTACTCCTGGTGTGGCGCGCTTGTCGGGCAACAATGCCCTCCATTAAAAGATGTATGAAAGTCTATCATGAAAAGGCGTCGAAGTAGTCAGCTGATGTCGCGGCGACATTCGGGAATACCACTGTTACAAGGTACGCCATTAGTGGTGTTATCAGCATGGGATCATCGATCGATAGTGGATTTTATCAATTAGGCAGCTTGGAACAGAAAATAGACGAATATCTTCATTCGCATAAAAATTGATACTTAGGCTGTCCAAAGTAAAATAGACAGCCTTTTTTCCTTATTTTAGAAGGTTGTTCAAAAAAGTGCTTAGATGCAAGACTCCTGATTTTACAAAAGACGAGGAAGCGTACTAAAGTACGTGACCGAAAGAAGAATAATTTAAACTGTGTCAGCAAAAAAAGAAATAAATGATTCTTTTGCTAACACAGTTTTTTTATAAACAAAATTTAATTTCGAAAGCATCAAAAACAAGGCCTGAACAATTAAAATCAGGTAAGTCCTTGTTAGGTAAAGACGGTGCGTTGCCCCCGTTATTGGAAAAAAAGTATACGGGCACTCAAGGTGAAATGGAAGCCCATCTCTGATGAAGAACGAGAAACGGGTAATCGTCGTAACGGTAAAATGCAAAAACAAGTACAAACTCCTTTAGGAGAAGTGACGGTATCCAATGCCCGGAGATCGTAACTCAACTTTTGATCCCCAGTTCATTAAAAAAACGAGACTATACTAGCCGAGGTGTGGCCGATCGGATCATAGGTTTATACGCCCTTGGTAATAGCACCGAACAATAAGTGACTGGATGGAAGAGAATCTAGGAAACAGGGTATCGGCAGAAACGATCGTTCTATAACAGATCTTTTCTTCCCCGAGATTAAAGCTTGGAAATCAAGGCTCCTTGATCCCGTGTACCTGATCGTTTGGTTGGACGCTATTCATCACAAGGTAACAGATGAAAGAGGTTACGCCGTGACTCGTGCCATTTACAACGTGCTGGGGTATAACCAAGGGAGGGGCATAAGGAGCTACTGGGAATGTATCTCTAAAACGAGGGAGCGAACTTTTGGCTGGGAGTTCTCAATGATTTGCAAAACCGTGGTGTGCAAGATATACCAATCGCTTGCGTGGACGGTCTAAAGGGCTTTCCCGAGGCGATCGTGAGTGTTTATCCCGACGCTATAGTCCAGTTATGCATCGTGCATCAAATACGCAATTCTATCAAGCACGTGGGTAGTAAACACCAAAAAGAATTCCTGCTTGACCTCAAGCGAGTTTATCAAGTTGTAAATAAAAGAATCAGCTGAAGAAGAACTGGTTAAACTTGACGATAAATGGGGTGAACAATACCCTATTGTCATCAAATCATGGCAAGATAACTGGGAGAAACTAACTGAATATTTCCAGTTCACGGCAACTATCAGAAGACTGATATACACGACCAATACCGTGGAAGGGTATCATCGACAAATTCTGAAAAAACAAAAAACAAGGGCGTGTTCCCGCACGACACCGCCCTTGAAAAAACTAGTTTACCTGGCTTATCGCAATATCAGGAAAAAATGGACCATGCCAATCCCGAATTGGGCGGTGTTGCTCAACAACTGGCTATTAAATTTGGAGAAAGGTTTAAATTATGGTAATTTTACGCTTCGTCGGGAGTGCTGGTGCACCCCTGGCGCTTGGCCGATCCCCCGACCGTTGAGTTCAAAAATGAAGATGACACAGTTATAGGAGGAGCGTGAAATTTTTTAGAATTGCTTTTTTGAATGTTTTACGCTCCTCCGTTTCTTTTATTTGAATAGTTTATCCAAGCCTTTCAAGAGGTTATTTTTTAATTCTTTACCGGCTTCTTTTTCTATTTTCTTCAATGCTTTAGATAAATCGGGGGTAATTGTCGGTTTATCCAGAGTACCACCAAGTTTGACATCAACGTCCAATGATTGAATGTTGTTGGCTCGGGATGGCTTTCAATACGTTGTCAATGTCTTTCCCGAAGTATTTCCGGGCAATGTTCATGGACATCGTGTAATCCATTTTGCCATCAACGGTTTGGCTGCCGGAGAAGGTGGTCGGGTTTCCTGCGATATTCGTGGTAAACGGTTCCCACGATAATATTTCCTTGTTCAATCTTGAAGTCTATTTTCAAGTTGGAAATACTAAACGGCTTAACTTCGTCATTTTTCAACAGGCTGGCCAGTTGGGTCATGGCCGGATTGTCATTCAGACAAATCCCTGGTTGAGAGGCTACCGCCACCATTGGCCGTTGTCATGATCGGACTCATTTCTGTTGTCCAGATCCGAGCTGAATTTCATGGTAGCGGATATTTTACCGTTGCAGTTCATGGCAATCGGCAGGCTCTGTTTGATGAAAGAGAAACGCATTGTATGCCGAGTGAATGTCAATATCGGTAACCCGTAAATTCAAATCCGCGGAAGGCTTGGCTGGGTTTGCCGTGTTGTAGGCCCCGTTCATGATCAGGTTCCCGTTCAGCATATCCATGCTTAGGTTCTTTTAGTGTGGCGATACCACCGGATGTTTCGATGTTTCCTTGACAGAATTTATCACGAGGCTATCGAACAAAATTTCTTTGATGTTCGTGCCGAAGGCCAGTTCGATGTTTTTCGAATAGCCAGTACACTTGATGTTTTTTCTTCTGCCGGGGCCGAACTTGTGTTGTTACAGCCTGCATCGTGTCGGCCTCGGAGGTCGTCATGTTTGCCATGAATTCATTCAAGTCGATTTTGTTGGAATTCAAGGTAAAGTTACCTTTTAAGGTCTGGTCCTTGAACACGTAAGGCAGGTAGTTGGCAAGATAACCGACTAGGGCAAAGTCTGAAGAGTTGATTTTTACTTTCAAGTCTTTCAAGTTCAGTCGGGCGGGTGTGATGGTTACCTCTCCAGACGGAACAGAAATTCCGGCAGGAAGTCCGCACTTGAACAACACGTTTTGTAGGGCAATCTTACCGTTTGCCGTGAACTTTTCGTATTGTTCTTTCTCTATATATTGGTATTTCCCGTCAAAGGAGAGATCGGTTGTTAAGATACCATTTAACGTGATGTCTTTTAACGGTAAGGCTTTTTCAAACTCTCGAAGTTAATAACGCCTTTCATGCCACCCCTTTAATGTCGGGTCGTCTGGGTTAACTACAAGCAGGTTCATGCTGAACGGGTTGTTGGCAACCGTGAAGGTCAAAGTACTTAAATCTGCCTTGGTTTGTGCGATGGTTCCGCCGGGGTTGGTCACTGCCAGTTTCAGATTGATTTTTCAACCGATTCGGGAAGGTCCGGGTACTTTGATTTGCGTTCAGAATGTTGAAACGCAAGTCAAAAGCGGGAAGATGATTCTCGTAATATTCCCCTTTTGCGATAGGCTGAGTTGGAATTCTCCGGAAGTTTTGACCCCCTCGATTTCTTTCTGGAAATCTTTGGGAATTAGCGCTAACAGACTTTCGAATTTCGTGTCGGGTGCGTTCAGATTCAAGTCCATCGTGTATTTGTCGTCATCAATATCAATGTTTCCGGTTAAATCCAGTTTCAAGTCATTCAATGACATATCATTTTTCTTGATGTTGAATTGGGTTCTTTCAAGTTGGCACCGATTTCGGTCTTGCCAGTTGAAATCCGTGTTGTTTACCCACACACTCTTACCTTGACGCAAATATATGTTTTGAGTTCCAATAACACGTTTAGTATGGTGTTGGTTTCGGAAAATTTCCTTGTAAGGCCATATTCACGGCATCAACCCGGGCAAACGTCTGTGCTTGTTCGTCTTGATAGTTTAACATCAGGTTACGCACTTCAATGTTGTTGAAAGCGATAGCAGTTTCCGAACCGGATTCTTCCGTGGTTTCCACGGGAGTTTCTTCTGTTTTCACCTCTGTCGTGTCGGAAGGAACCATGATGTCCCAGTTGGCTTTTCCTTCGGCATTGACTTTGGGCATAAAATCACAATCTTTTAATAAAATGTTATTGATTATGATTTCTTTACCGGAAATTAAGGAACGTAAATTTACGGATGCCTCGAAAAAAGAGGAATATTGATTAAAGTGTCCCGTGTGTTCGTTTCTTCCTTGGAAATGACCACGTTATCTATCCAGGATACGCTTAGGTTCGGGAAATTCTTGAACATACTTAAATGCACGTCCCCGATAGCCAATTCGGCTTGGATGTATTTTGAGGATTTCTCCTCGATTAGTCGTAGAATGTCACTTTTAAAAAAGACGGGATAACCATCAGTGTGACAATAATTAGCACGATAATAATCGCTAGTGTTATAAATACTTTCTTCATACGCTATAAGTTATGTGTGTTGTTTGCGTTGTAAATGACTAGTGTTGTAAATTATTTACGACAAGCTATCATGTATTGTTCTATACAAAGTTATACAAAATTATTTGAAGTAAGGTTTTATTTTTTTGAGTTTAAATGGTGGTAGAACTTTGGGATTCTAGATGGAGTAGTTGATTTTACCGAATTTCCGTTTGGCATTGAAGATAAGTTGAACATCTTCATACTCTAGATAGGGGTGATGTAAAACGCTTTAAAACTCATGGTGTCCAGTTCCTTTTTCGGATTAGCGCGGGATTCACGGAGAAATGGGAAGTAATGAATCTATGTTCAGGTATTGAAATTTAATTTTTTGAGCTGACGGGTGGCGTGAAAAACCGCCCAGTTGTTCCCGGTAACGCAGGATTTTGTTGGCGTAGTACGGACCAATGTCCCGGATACTGACCAATGCCGTGCTGTCGGCAGAATTGAGTTCGATTACAAGAGGTTTTGGGAGACGGTTTTTGTGTCGTATCAGAAAGTCGGGAATAGGGAATCAGAAAGACCGGGCATTCACTCTTGTGAATAGTTCGTGGTAGCACGAATAATGCCATGGTAAGAATGCCCAATGTTATGATTCCTTTTTCTCCGATTTTCTGATAAACATGGTTGTGATATTAGCTGTATAAACGCCATCACAAGTTATGAATATTTTGCTAAATAGTTGCTATATTGATTTGATTATTTTACGTGAATTATCCGGTTGCTTTTTGATGTCATTAAATGCTTTTGGGAGCATGTTAAATACAGGGGATGTTTCAATGCTTCTGCCTTTTGCTTGCATTCGCCGTGTTCCGAAATGAGGGCTAGGGCCTCTGCCAGTAAGGGGTTCGTTTTCATCGCCAAGTTGGATGCCGTTGAAAAGATCCTCTTTAACCTCGTGTTGAGGTGTCATGCCTTCCAAGGAGTTGGGATACCCGTCGATATTGGTGAATCAGGGAGCATACCGGAAATATTAACCAGTTGGCCAGTTCTTTATCTGCCACTAATTTCCCATTTTCTTCATATTGCGGGGAGAAAGCGTACATGGTGACGTATTTTCCGTAAGTCTTCGTTCCCCACGAGTTCGACATCCATAAAATGCTTTAAGGCAGGCAATCGTGCATACTCGAGGCTGAAACAGTCTCGCCAGAGGTTAAGATATATACTTTCTGGGAAGGTAAATCCAGATTGCAATTGGTTTCCACGAAAAACCTGTTAAGTAAGTTTTCGTATTGGGAGTCACTTTCAAATATTTCTTGGCAGGGCGAATTCCATGTTTCTTTGGAGAGAAGTGTACCTTACCACGGCTTTTTCTTTGGGAACAATCGCGCTGCATAGGAAAGAATGGAGGCGTCGCCTCCGTGATTGTATCTGAGGTCGAGTACAAGATCGGTAATCCCGGCTTCCTTAAATTCGTTGAAGGCTTTACAATACTGGTGTTGAATGTTTTCGTGAAATTGGTGTACATGAGGTAGCCGATTTTGTGGTTTCCCTGTTCGAAGAGTTTGGTGATAAGAACGGGGTCTGCATCCATTTTCGAGAAGTGATGGTGACGGTTTTCCTGAAGGAACTATGGCATCCCCTTCTGTTTCCCATTCCCAAGTGGAGGGTCCCGGGATTGGTAAGTTTGCTGAGGTCGCTTTCTGTAAAAAGCTTTGCGAGTTCAATTTTACGATAATGTCTCCCCTTTCAGTTTTCGGCAGCCGGAGAACCGGGATAAACGTATTGGACGATGGCAAAACATTTGTCACTGTCCTTGAATCGCCTGTGCAAGTCCGCAAGCCATAAAAAGTTTCTCCTGTTCCAGCCATTTCTTCCAGAAGTCCGTTGGCATCATCAGTGATCAGGGACCATTTG
>VOFG01003368.1_pt1 | contig 11916 bp, 15 predicted proteins | sample 5384171 | NCBI WGS metagenome assembly VOFG01 (sample SAMN12384726, study PRJNA508395) | human gut metagenome | isolation source: healthy gut F | host: Homo sapiens | reverse complement strand
CTATCGCGTATTGAAACTGGTATCGTTCACACAGTGATGAGTTGGAAATTATCGGTTTGGGTGCAGATGGAAAGAAAACTGTATGTACCGGAGTTGAAATGTTCCGTAAGATTCTTGACGAAGGTCAAGCTGAATGATAACGTTGGTTTGTTACTTCGTGGTATCGATAAAGATGAGATCAAACGTGGTATGGTATTATGCGGGTTCTGTTAAACCGCACGATAAATTCAAAGCTGAGGTTTATATTTTGAAGAAGAAAAGAAAGAAAAGGTGGTCGTCACCTCCGTTCCACAACAGATACAGACCTCAAATTCTATATCCATTACCTTGGATGTTACTGGTGAAATCACTCTTCCGGAAGGACGTAGAGATAGTAATGCCTGATGATAACGTCACCGTTGAGTTGATCCTCCGGTAGCTTGTAACGTGGTTTGCGTTCCTTTATCCGTGAAGGTGGTAGGACCGTAGGGCTGGTCAGATCACTGAGATCTTAGACTAATACAATTTTAGATTTAATGATTTTAAATTGTGCAAATTCGCAATTTAAAATTTGAAATAATGAGCCGATTCGGTCGGCCACACACGGGAGTGGCTCAGTTGGTAGAGCATCGGTCTCAAAACCGGGGTGGGAGTTTCGAACCTCTCCTCCCGTGCAAATTAAATATAGAACAAAATGAAGATTAAAAAGTTATATATCAGATGTTTTATAACGAGCTGGTGAATAAAGTAACTTGCCTACGTGGTCTGAGTCCCAGAGTAGTGCAACGATCGTGATGATTGCTTCCGTTATCATAGCGGTATTGCATTTTGCAATGGATTTTCCGTTCAGACATATCGTGACCGGTATATATAATTTGTTTTACTAAAAATCTTGGAGGTCTAACATGGCTGAAATGAAAAAGAGATGGTATGTGCTTCAACTGACCATTGGAGGAAAAGAGAAGAAAGGTAAGGAGTACATCGAGAAAGGAAATCGCCAGTTTAGGGCTTCAGGATTACGTTTCACAGGTTTTAGTGCCTGCAGAGAGGTGTATCAAAGTGCGTAACAGGAAGAAACTAGCAGTGAGCGAAACCTTTATCGGGGTACGTGCTGATAGAGTCACCTCTCGTTGGAGAAATCCCCCCACATGCTTCGTGATATCACGAACGTGATAGGCTTCCTGGGGAAACCAAAGGAGGGGGCCCGTGCCGATGCGACAAGCTGAGGAGGTGAACCGGATCTTGGGTACTGTTGATGAACTTGGAACAACCAGAAGAAATAAGTATCCCTTATGTCGTTGGCGAATCGGTAAAAGTTACTGACGGTCCGTTCAACGGTTTTACCGGCGTGATAGAGGAGGTGAATTCGGACAAGAAACGATTGAAAGTAATTGTCAAGATTTTCCGGACGGAAAACGCCCCTCGAATTAAGTTTCATGCAGGTGAAAGAATAACAATTATTTGATTAAAAAACAATCATGGCAAAACAAGTTGAAGCTATCAATGCAAAATTAAAGCCGGGCTGCTAATCCTTCGCCTCAGTAGAGACCGGCGTTAGGTTCCTGGGGAGTCAATATCATCGGACTTCTGTAAGCAATTTAACTGGGAGAACTCAAGAGCAGGAAAGATCATCCCGGTAATTATACAGGTGTATGGTGATAAATCGTTTGATTTTTATTACAAACAACCTCTATTTATTCAACTTGGAAGTTGCTGAAATCAAATCAGTTTCCGCAGAGCCCAATCGTAGAAAGTGGCTTCTATCACTGGGATCAAAGTGAGAGCAATCGCTACGGACAAGATGAAGAATTTGAACGCTTTGAAATCGAGAAAGCAATGAGTGAGTAGCTGGTACCGCCAGAAGTATGGAGTATAACCGTAACCGGTGACAGACCTTTTAATGAACTGTAACACTTCAAGCGTAATGGAAGTAAACTGACAAAAATAAGAAGTTAGCTTTGGCGAAGATCAGAGGTGGAAAAGTATATTCTATCGACGAGGCCGCACAGCTTGTGAAGGAAATCACTTTCACGAAGTTTGTTAATCAGTTGTTTTACGCGGACGTTCGACTGGGTGTAGACCGCGTAAAGCCAATCAAAAATGGTGCGCGGTGTATGTACTTTTACCTCATGGAACCGGTAAACAAGTAGAGTTTTGGTTTTGTGTACGCCTGACAAGGTGGAAGAAGCTAAGCTGCCGGAGCCGATTACGTTGGATTAGATGAATATATCGAGAATTGAAAGGCGGTTGGACCGACATCGATATCATCATCACGATGCCTTCTGTAATGGGTAAAAAGGTGCTCTTGGTAAAATTTTGGGTCCTCGTGGATTGATGCAAACCCGAAGAGTGGTACTGTAACCCGGAAATCTTGAAGAAAAGCAAATTCGGTAACCACTTCTAGGTGAAGGCTGGTAAGATCGACGTGATTTAAAGTTGACAAATTCGGTATTATTCACGCTTCTATTGGTAAAGTTACATTCGAGCCGAACAAGATTATGGAGAACGCTAGAAATTCTTGAACGTGATCAATAAATTGAAACCGGCTGCCGCTAAAGGTACTTATATCAAGAGCGTGTATTTTCTGTCAAGTACGATGAGTCCCGGTATTCAAGTAGACCAAAAGACTTTACTTGATTAATGTAGTAATCTAAAAAGGACTTCAGTAGTATGAAAAAAAGAAGATAAAAAAGTCGTAATAGAAACCTTGACGGAGCAAGTGAATTCTTACAAGCACTTGTATGTTAGTGACATTTCCGGTCTTGACGCTGTGGACACTCAGGCTTTGCGTCAGGGCTTGCTTTGATGCTAACATCAAATTGGTGCAAGTGAAGAACACTTTGTTCAAAAAGGCTTTGGAAAACGCTACCAACAATTACGAGGGAGATTTTCTCCCGTATTGAAAGGTGATAGCGCTATCATGTTGTGCGACACCGGAAACGGTCCTGCAAAACTGATTAAAGAATTCCGTAAGACCAAAGACAAACCGGTATTCAAGGCTGCATTCGTAGAAGAATGCGCTTATGTAGGCGAGGATCAGCTTGAATCGTTGATCAGTATCAAGTCTAAGGAGGAGTTGATTGCAGACATTATCGCAATGTTGCAGGCACCGATGCAGAATGTTATTTCCGCATTACAATCCGGACAAAATACCATCGCTGGTGTTGTTAAGACACTTTCTGAAAAAGAATAATTTTTATAGTTTAGTAAACAAACAATTTTAAATAGTATAGAAATGGCAGATTTGAAAAAAACTTGCAGAAGAGCTAGTAAACCTTACCGTAAAAACGTAAAAAGAATTAGCTGACATTTTAAAAAGAAGAGTACGGAATCGAACCTGCAGCTGCTGCTGTAGCTGTTGCTGCTCCTGCAGCTGGTGGTGCTACTTTGCCGCTGAAGCAGAGCAAACTGAATTCGATGTAATTCTTAAATCAGCTGGTGCTGCTAAATTAGCTGTTGTTAAGTTAGTGAAAGAATTGACCGGTCTTGGATTGAAAAGAGGCTAAAGAAGTAGTTGACAAGGCTCCGGCTCCATTGAAAGAAAAAAGTTTCTAAAAGAAGAGGCTAACTCATTGAAGACTCAATTAGAAGAAGCAGGAGCTGAAGTTGAACTTAAATAAAATAAAACCGGTTGGTTTTTTCCAGGTTTAGAGTCTCATGTGGACTCTAAACCATTTTGTTGTTATGATTGTTTAGGTTCAAAAAAAATAATAGATGTCTTCATATAATTCAAACAATAGAATAAGCTTTGCATCGATAAAGAATCAGCTGGAATACCTGATTTTCTTGAAGTGCAATTAAAGTCTTTCAAGGACTTTTTTCAATTAGGTACCACACCTGAGAACAGAAAGAATGAAGGCCTTTACACGGTTTTCAAGGAGAATTTTCCTATTACTGATACTCGGAACAACTTTGTTTTTAGAATTTTTGGACTATTTTATAGATCCGCCTCGCTATACTATCGAGGAGTGTTTGGGTCAAGGATTGACTTATGGCGCCCCCTTGAAGGCGAAACTAAAGTTGTACTGTACAGATCCGGAACATGAAGATTTTGATACCGTTATCGAGGATGTATATTTAGGAAATGTTCCTTACATGACCCCGAAAGGTACTTTCGTGATCAATGGAGCAGAGCGAGTGGTCGTTTCTCAGTTACACAGGTCTCCCGGTGTTTTCTTCGGGCAGAGTATTCATGCGAATGGTACGAAGCTTTATTCCGCTAAAATTATTCCGTTCAAGGGTTCCTGGATCGAGTTTGCCACGGACATCAATAACGTGATGTACGCATATATCGACCGGAAAAAGAAATTACCGGTAACCACTCTTTTACGAGCTATCGGTTTCGAAACGGATAAGGATATTCTTGAAATATTCGGTCTGGCTGATGAAGTAAATGTTTCCCGTACGGGGTTGAAGAAAGTCGTTGGCAGACGGTTGGCTGCTCGTGTTTTGAAATCTTGGATTGAAGATTTCGTTGATGAAGATACCGGTGAAGTTGTTTCTATCGAGCGTAACGAGATTATCGTTGATCGTGAAACAGTGCTGGAGCCTGAGCATATTGATGCGATTGTTGAGTCAGGTGCGAAGACGATCCTTCTTCACAAGGAGATGCAAAAATTGGCAGATTATGCCATTATATATAACACGTTACAAAAGACCCGTGTAACTCGGAGAAAGAGGCCGTGTTGCATATCTACAGGCAGTTGCGTAGTTCCGGAGCCACCTGATGAAGCTACTGCTCGCGATGTGATCGACAAGTTGTTCTTCTCTGATAAACGTTATGATTTGGGTGACGTGGGACGTTACAAGTTAAACAAAAATTGGGACTTGCAACAGATCCGGATATCCGTGTCTTGACGAAGGAGGATATTATCGAGATCATCAAATATTTGATTCGTTTATTAAACGCCAAGACTGACGTGGACGATATTGACCACTTGAGCAATCGTCGTGTACGTACTGTAGGCGAACAATTATATAATCAATTCGGCGTGGGATTGGCCCGTATGGCCCGTACGATTCGTGAAAGAATGAACGTGCGAGACAACGAGGTATTCACCCCGGTTGATTTGATCAACTCGAAGATTTTGTCTTCCGTGATCAACTCGTTCTTCGGAACGAATGCATTATCTCAGTTTATGGATCAGACGAATCCATTAGCCGAGATTACTCACAAGAGACGTATGTCTGCCTTGGGACCCGGTGGTCTTTCCAGAGATCGTGCAGGATTCGAGGTGCGTGACGTACATTATACTCACTATGGTCGTTTGTGTCCGATCGAAACGCCTGAGGGACCGAATATCGGTTTGATTTCTTCTCTCTGCGTGTACGCTAAGATCAACGATTTAGGATTTATCGAGACTCCTTACCGTAAGGTGAATAATGGTGTTGTGGACCTTTCAGAGGAAGGCGTGCGTTACTATTCAGCCGAGGAAGAGGCGGTGGTAATTGCTCAGGCAAGTTCTGCTATCGATGAAGATGGCAAGTTTACGAATAAATGGGTAAAAGCCAGAAAAGATGCGGACTTCCCGTTGGCAGCCGGAGAGGATGTCGATTTGATCGATGTTGCCCGAATCAGATTGCATCTATCGCGGCGTCTTTGATCCCGTTCTTGGAGCATGATGATGCCAACCGAGCGTTGATGGGATCGAACATGATGCGTCAGGCAGTTCCGTTCTGATTATTTCCCGCAATCTCCGATCGTGGGAACTGGTTTGGAAGCCAATTTGATTAAGGATTCTAGAACGCAAGTTGTCGCAGAGGACCGGGAGTGATCTCTTTTGTTGACGGACGCAAGATTGTTGTTAAAATATGACCGTACGGAGGAAGAGGCTTTTGTAAGCTTTGAACCCGATACGAAAGAATATTACCTGCCGAAATACCAACGTACAAACCAGAGTACGACGATCACGCTAAAACCGATCGTGAGAAAAGGTCAACGTGTGGAAGAAGGTCAGATATTGACGGAAGGATACTCTTCAGAAAAGGGAGAATTGGCACTCGGACGGAACTTGAAAGTGGCATTTATGCCGTGGAAAGGATACAACTACGAGGATGCTATCGTGATCTCCGAGAATATCGTGCGGAATGATGTCTTTACATCTGTTCACGTGGACGAGTATTCTCTGGAAGTTCGTGAAACGAAACGTGGATTGGAAGAGTTGACGGCTGATATTCCGAACGTAAGTGAGGAGGCCACGAAGGATTTGGATGAAAACGGAATCATTCGCGTAGGGGGCTCGTGTTCAACCGGGAGATATCTTGATTGGTAAGATTACCCCGAAAGGAGAGTCTGATCCGAGTCCGGAGGAAAAATTGCTGAGAGCAATCTTCGGTGATAAAGCCGGTGATGTGAAAGACGCTTCGTTGAAGGCTTCTCCTTCATTGAAAGGTGTTATTATTGATAAGAAGTTGTTCCAGCGTACGGTAAGTGATCGGAAAACGAAAGCTGCCGGTAAGAATCATTTTGGCTGAACTGATGAACAATTCCAACGTAAAGTCGGAGATTTGACTACTTTATTGATCGACAAATTATTCGAGTTGGTAAATGGTAAGACTTCGCAAGGCGTGAAGAATTACTTGAACGAGGATATTGTTCCGAAAGGGCGTGAAGTTCTCTACAAGATGTTGCAGAACATGGACTTCTTGCAGATCAACCCGAACAAATGGACGACCGATAAGCAGAGAAACGATATGATTCGTGACTTGTTGCATAATTATATCATCAAGTACAAGGAGATCGAAGGTCAGATTAAACGTAAGAAGTATAACGCTACCGTCGGTGACGAGCTTCCTTCTGGAATTATCAAGATGGCTAAGGTTTACGTGGCTAAGAAACGTAAATTGCAAATCGGTGATAAGATGGCAGGACGTCACGGTAACAAGGGTATTGTATCCCGCGTGGTAAGGGTAGAGGATATGCCGTTCTTGTCTGACGGAACTCCGGTTGATATTTGTTTGAACCGCTGGGTGTGCCTTCCCGTATGAACTTGGGACAGGTGTTTGAAACCGTGTTGGGTTGGGCCGGAAAGAATTTAGGATTGAAGTTTGCAACTCCTATTTTCGATGGTGCCTCTTTGGACGATATCAACAAATACACGGACGAGGCAGGTGTGCCTAGATTCGGGACCACCTATCTGTATGACGGTGGAACGGGAGAACGTTTCGACCAGCCGGCAACCGTGGGTGTGATCTATATGTTGAAATTGGGACACATGGTTGATGACAAGATGCACGCTCGTTCTATCGGACCTTACTCGTTGATCACGCAGCAACCTCTTGGAGGTAAAGCTCAGTTCGGAGGTCAGCGTTTCGAGAGATGGAGGTTTGGGCTCTTGAGGCTTTCGGAGCATCACACATCTTACAGGAAATCTTGACCGTGAAGTCTGACGACGTGATGGGTAGAACCAAAACTTACGAGCATATCGTGAAAGGTGAACCTCTTCCGACACCCGAATTCCGGAATCATTCAACGTATTGTTGCATGAACTTCGCGGGTTGGGATTGAGCGTTAATCTTATATAATTGCAAAATTGATTTATGATTTTAAATTTACATGGATTGTTTTCAAATCTAAAATCTAAAATCTAAAATCTAAAATATGGCCTTCAGAAAAGACAATAAAGTAAAAAATTTTACTAAGATCGCTATTGGATTGGCTTCCCGGAAGAAATTCTGGAACGGTCCAGTGGTGCTGTATTAAAACCGGAGACGATTAACTATCGTACTTACAAGCCCGAACGCGACGGTTTGTTCTGCGAACGAATCTTCGGTCCGGTGAAGGATTACGAATGTCATTGCGGTAAATATAAACGTATCCGTTACAAGGGTATCGTTTGTGACCGTTGTGGTGTTGAGGTTACGGAGAAGAAGGTTAGACGTGAGCGTATGGGACATATCCAGTTGGTGGTTCCGGTGGCTCATATCTGGTATTTCAAGTCGTTGCCAAATAAAATCGGTTACTTGTTAGGGTTACCTTCCAAGAAACTGGATACCGTTATTTACTACGAGAGATACGTGGTTGTAAACCCCGGGTATCATGGGAGATTCCGGTATCAAAACGATGGATTTCCTGACGGAAGAAGAGTATTTGGATATTCTGGATAAGCTTCCGACAGATAATCAATATTTGGATGATGATGATCCAAATAAGTTTATTGCCAAGATGGGGCGGAAGCTATTTCCATGTTGTTGGAACGTCTGAATTTGGATGATCTTTCATACGATTTAAGAAATAAAGCTAACACGGAGACCTCTCAACAGAGAAAGAATGAGGCTTTGAAGCGTCTTCAGGTCGTAGAGGCTTTCCGTGAAAGTAAAGAAATTAATAAGCCGGAATGGATGATCGTGAAGGTGTTGTCTGTAATACCGCCCGAGTTGCGTCCGTTGGTTCCGTTGGACGGAGGTCGTTTTGCTACTTCCGATTTGAACGATTTGTACAGACGGGTGATTATCCGTAATAATCGTTTGAAGAGATTGATCGAGATCAAGGCTCCGGATGTAATCTTGCGTAATGAAAAACGTATGTTACAAGAGGCCGTAGATTCATTATTCGATAACTCTCGTAAATCCAATGCGGTTAAGATTGAAAATAACAGACCGTTAAAGTCTCTTTCCGACAGTTTGAAAGGTAAACAAGGACGTTTCCGTCAGAACTTGTTGGGTAAGCGTGTTGACTACTCTGCACGTTCGGTAATCGTTGTAGGTCCGGACTTGAAGATGCACGAGTGTGGTCTTCCGAAAGATATGGCGGCTGAATTATATATGCCGTTTATTATCCGTAAGCTGATCGAGCGTGGTATCGTGAAGACGGTGAAGAGTGCCAAGAAGATCGTGGATCGTCGTGATCCGATCGTTTGGGATATTCTTGAAAACGTGTTGAAAGGTCATCCGGTATTGTTAAACCGAGCCCCGACCCTGCACCGATTGGGTATTCAGGCATTCCAACCGAAATTGATCGAGGGTAAAGCAATCCGTTTGCACCCATTGGCTTGTACCGGATTCAACGCCGACTTCGACGGTGACCAGATGGCTGTACACTTGCCATTAGGTAACGAAGCTGTATTGGAAGCTCAGATTTTAATGTTGTGTTCTCATAACATTTTGAACCCGGCTAACGGTGCGCCTATCACGGTGCCTTCTCAGGATATGGTACTCGGTTTATACTATATCACGAAACCGAGAAAGGGGTGAAGGGTGAAGGATTGAAGTTCTATTCTCCGGAGGAAGAGATTATCGCTTTCAACGAGAGAGCTGTAGACTTGCATGCTGAAATCGAGGTGAAGATTGATAACGTGGACAAGGACGGTCGACCGATCAGACATATGATCAAAACGACGGTTGGTCGTGTGATTTTGAACCAGTTCACCCCGAAAACTATCCTTATATCAATACGTTGATTACGAAAAAAGCGTTGCGTGACATTATCGGTGACGTGTTCAAACGTTGCGGTGTGGACGTGACGGCTAAATTCTTGGATGATATTAAGGATTTGGGTTATCGTAAAGGCATTTGAGGGAGGTTTGTCTTTCAACTTGGGAGACGTTATCGTTCCGGAGAACAAACAAGATTTGTTACAAGAAGGATATGACCAGGTTGAAGAGGTAATGGCGAACTATAACATGGGATTCATTACCAATAATGAAAGATATAACCAGATTATTGATATTTGGACACACGTGAATGCGAACCTGACCGCCACGTTGATGAAACAATTGGCAGCGGACGACCAAGGATTCAATTCTATCTACATGATGTTGGATTCCGGAGCCCGTGGATCTCGTGAGCAGATTCGTCAGTTGGGAGGTATGCGTGGATTGATGGCAAAACCGCAGAAATCAGGTGCTACCGGGGACAGATTATCGAGAACCCGATCTTGGCAAACTTTAAAGAGGGACTTTCGGTGTTGGAGTACTTTATTTCAACCCACGGTGCCCGTAAGGGTTTGGCCGATACCGCTTTGAAGACTGCCGACGCCGGATATTTGACTCGTCGTTTGGTTGACGTGGCTAACGATATCACGATTACCGAGGAAGATTGCGGTACGTTGAGAGGTATTACCATTTCGGCTATCAAGAATAACGAGGAGATCGTGTCTTCTTTGTCAGAGAGAATTTTAGGACGTGTTTCCGTGCATGATATTTATCATCCGAATACGGGTGAATTGATCGTGTCTTCCGGAGATGAGATCACGGAGGTAGTTGCCGATATTATCGAGAACTCCCCGATCGAGCGTGTTGAAGTTCGTTCTGTATTGACTTGTGAGGCAAAGAAGGGTGTTTGTGCTAAATGTTACGGACGTAATTTGGCTACCAGCCGCATGGTGGAGAAGGGGAGGCTGTTGGGGTTATTGCAGCGCAGTCTATCGGTGAGCCGGGTACTCAGTTGACATTGAGAACCTTCCACGTGGGAGGTACCGCAGGAAATATTTCCAGCGAGAACTCGTTGAAAGCTAAGTATGATGGTTACGTTGAGTATGAAGAATTGCGTTCTGTCGAGTACACGCAAGATAACGGAACGACCTGTGACGTGGTTGTAGGACGTTTGACGGAGTTGCGTATATTGGATAAGAACACGAATATTATATTGATTTCTCATGCTATCCCTTACGGTGCTAAGTTGTTCGTGAAGGATGGACAGGAGATCAGCAAGGGTGAATTGCTTTGTGAATGGGACCCGTTCAATGCTTTGATCATTACCGAATTCTCCGGTACGGTTGGGTTGGAAAACTTGATCGAGGGTGAAACCTATAAGGAAGAATCCGATGAAACCACCGGATTTAGGGAGATGATCATTATTGAGTTCCGTGACAAGATGAAAGCGCCTGCTTTGTGTATCAATGATGCAGAAGGAAACACGGTGAAGAGTTACAACTTGCCGGTAGGCGCCCACATTGTCGTGAAGGAAGGAGCTGAGGTTGTTGCCGGTAGTACCATTGCCAAGATTCCGAGAGCTGTTGGTAAAGCAGGCGATATCACGGGAGGTCTTCCGCGTGTAACCGAGTTGTTCGAGGCTCGTAACCCGTCGAATCCGGCCGTTGTATCGGAAATTGACGGTGAGGTAACTTACGGTAAGATCAAACGCGGTAATCGTGAAATTATCGTGACATCAAAAAGCCGGAGAGGTAAAGAAATATCTGGTTTCTTTGTCTAAACAGATTTTGGTACAGGAGAACGATTATGTGCGTGCTGGAACCCCGCTATCTGACGGTGCAATTACCCCGACTGATATTTTGAATATCGAGGGACCGATCAAGGTTCAGGAGTATATCGTGAACGAGGTACAGGATGTATACCGGATGCAGGGTGTGAAGATCAACGATAAGCATTTCGAGATCATTGTACACCAGATGATGCGTAAGGTATTGATCCAAGATGCCGGAGATACGAGATTCTTAGAGAATCAGGTGGTGGATAAGAGTGAGTTCATGGAAGAAAACGATGCAATCTACGGAAAGAAAGTGGTACTGGAAGCCGGGGATTCGGATCGGGTGAAACCGGGACAGATTATCTCTGTACGTATGTTGAGAGATATTAACTCACAATTGAAACGTAGAGACTTGAAGGTGGTAGAGGCTAGAGATGCTGTACCCGCAACTTCAGCTCAGGTATTACAGGGTATTACCCGTGCTGCTTTGCAGACATCCAGCTTTATTTCTGCCGCATCATTCCAGGAGACCACGAAGGTATTGAATGAGGCTGCAATTTATGGTAAAGTCGATCCGTTGGAAGGCTTGAAAAGAAAACGTGATTTGCGGTCACTTGATACCGGTGGGTACAGGTATGAAAGAATTTAGAAGTCTGATTGTAGGTTCTAAAGGCGGATCTCGAAAGGATGGAAAAATAAAAATAGATAGAGGCGCCGCAAGGCGCCTTTATTGTTTGTATAAACTATTAACCAAGGACTATTATGGAAGAGAAAAACAACAATTTGATATTG
>VOFG01004818.1_pt1 | contig 11917 bp, 21 predicted proteins | sample 5384171 | NCBI WGS metagenome assembly VOFG01 (sample SAMN12384726, study PRJNA508395) | human gut metagenome | isolation source: healthy gut F | host: Homo sapiens | reverse complement strand
CGCTCTGCGGGGAGGGTTGGCCAGAGGGGTTTTGCTGGTGGATTTCGACCCCCAGGGCAACGCCACCAGCGGCCTCGGCATTGGACAAAAACCACTCCCCCAACGTCTATGATGTGCTGATCGGCGAGCGATTGCGCCGAGCCATTGTCTCCACCCCCTATGGCGACGTGCTGCCCTCAACAAAGGCGCTGGCGGGCGCGGGCATCGAGCTGGTGGGCATGGGCATCGGAGAATACCTGCTCTCCAATGCGCTGGACACAGTGGAGGGAGAATTACGACTACATCCTCATCGACTGCCCGCCCTCTCTGGAGCTGCTCACCCTGAACGGCATCGTGGCCGCCCGGGCGTGCTCATCCCGGTGCAGTGCGAGTATTACGCGCTGGAGGGACTCAGCGATCTGATGAGCACGCTGCGGCTGGTGAAAAAACGCCTGAATCCGGACATCGACGTGGAGGGCGTTCTGCTGACCATGTATGACGGCCGCACCAACCTGTCCATGCAGGTAGCGGAGGAGGTCAAGCGCTTCTTCAAAGGGCAAGGTGTATGCCACCGTTGTCCCCCGCAACACCCGGCTTGCCGGGGCCCCAGCCACGGCAAACCCGTCATTACATATGACAAGTGGAGCAAAAGGCGAGGCCTACCGTGCGCTGGCCAAGGAAGTGCTGGAGGGATAATTCATGGCGCAGTCTCCCGATTTCTTTTTTGAGTCGATACAAACGCAGAGGAGCTCGCGAACATCACCGCCGTTCTGTTCAATCCCGCCCTGCGCATCGGTTTATCCGATTATCGCAGTGCTCTGCGCTGCGCTGGCCGTTTCAATGGCGCTCTTTTTTTTCCACTTCTGGTTTTATGCCTTTTTTAGCGCTCCTTTTAGCGTATTTACGGTATATATCAGAGTATTTCTACCCAAACGGTTAGCCCAGCGTCAGATAGGGCAATATCAGGAGAGCTGCGGCACCAACATCATTCATCAGCAGCTCATCTTCTGGCCCCAGGGTCTTGTGGTGGTCAACTGCACCACCCACGCCCAGTTCAACCTGCATTACAGCACGATCCATAAAATCGTCAAGCGGAAGGGCTATCTGATCCTCTACACCGGAGCCAATCAGGTCGTCACCATCAAGCCGACGACGCTGGAGAAGAACCCCAGCCTGCTCCCCTACCTGCTGCAAAGTGCCCCGACGCCAGGGCGGCAGGGGGTGCTGATGCGCAACCAGCTTTTCTCTGTTTCACGTGAAACAGTCAACCAATAAAGGAAGTGTAACAATGGCAAAAAAACGCGAGTCCGGCCTGGGCCGGGGTCTGACGCCCTGATGGGCGGCGGCCTCCTCCCTGCTGGAGCAGAGCGAGGGGCAGCGGCATCACCACCCTGCCCATCGCCAAGGTGGAGGCCAACGCCTCCCAGCCCCGAAAGCAGTTTGACCCGGACGCTCTGAGCGATCTGGCGGAGAGCATCGCCACCCACGGCATTCTCCAGCCCATCACCGTCCGCCGCCTGCCCTCCGGCTACTACCAGATCATCTCCGGTGAGCGCCGCTGGCGCCGCCGCCCGGCAGGCCGGTCTGAACGAGGTGCCGGTGACGGTCGTCGAGGCCGACGACCGCACGGTTATGGAGCTGGCGCTGGTCGAAAACCTCCAGCGCGAGGATCTCAACCCCATGGAGGAGGCCGCAGGCTTCAGAAGCTGATGGCCGACTTTGGCCTGACGCAGGAAGAGTGCGCCGAGCGGGTGGGCAAATCCCGCCCCGCCGTGGCCAACGCCCTGCGCCTGCTGGGTCTGCCCGAGCCCATTCAGGCCATGGTGGAGGACGGCCGTCTCTCCGCCGGGCACGCCCGCACGCTGGTCAGCGTGGCCGACCCGGCCATTCAGCAGAAGATCGCCGAAAAGGTGGCCAACGACGGGCTGTCCGTCCGACAGACGGAGCAGCTGGTCAAGCAGCTCACCCGCCCCGTGAAGGAGCCCGTCGAAGAAAAGAAGGATCCGCTGGCGGTGGACTATGCCGCCGTAGCCGCCAAGGAGCTGGGCGACAAGCTGGGCCGGAGGGTGAAGATCGTCACCGGCAAGCGTAAGGGCCGTCTGGAGCTGGAATACTACGGCGTGGACGACCTGAATGACCTGCTGGATGCGCTGGCGCTGCTGAAAAGCGAGGGCAGTAATATGCCAGAATATCTTCCGGTCGGTCTGGAGCTGGACGGTGGAAAGCTCCGCGTGTCCATCTGGGACGGACAGAAGCCCGGCCATTTCCCCGGCATTTCGGAATTCCCGGCGCTGGTCGGCGTGTGCGCCGGTCAGATCGTGTGGGGCTTTGAGGCGCAGAAGCGGCAGCTTGATTCTCCGAAAGCGTATTGACGCTGAGGGAATGCCTTCCGGGAAGGGGCTTACCACCGCAGACACCGTCTACACCTGCCGAACTCTGCTGTCCTCCTATTGGGCCGCCCTGCGCACCACGCTGGAAGCCCAGCTGGAGCTGCCCTGCACCCTCAAATGTATCGCCGTCGCGTGGCAGATCAGCTGCCGGGAGCGCGCGCTCCTGACGGAGACGGCGGGAGTGGCCTGCCACGGCGGCCATGTCCGGGTGGTGGACAGCGCCGCCTGTATTCTCTACCACTATCAGCACCACGCCAACTATCGGCTCAGGGGAGCCACGGTGCTCTGCCATCTGGGCGAGGATGGAGCGGAGCTGACGCTGGCGAAATTGGACGGCGATACGCTGGAGATCTTAAACTCGATCTGGATGCCGGACTGCTCCGCACAGGCCATTCAGAACGAGCTGGCCAAGCTATGTCTGATCCTGACCCGGCAGCCGCCGGAACAGCTCCCCACCTGCTCCGGCAGCTGCGCTATCAGTTTGACGCATTGGCGGCAGTGGACCGCGTGCCCCTTTACCCACAGGCGGTGAGACGGAGATCTCCCGCAAAGACGTGCTGAGCGCGCTGGAAAGCCGCGTTTCGCAGCTCTCCGCCGCGCTGGATCGCCTGCGTGAAGAGACCGGGTTCCCGCCCGATCGGCACGGCGTGATGATCAGCGGCGCGCTGGCAAAGCTGCCCGGTGTGGAGGACACCCTCTCCCGTCTTTGGCGGCCGCCCCATCGTGCTGGAGGGCGACTTCCGCGCCGCCGACGGCGCATGCCTGATCGCTGCCAAAATCTGCATATCAAGCTCGTGTGCCGGGCTGCTGCTGAACTGTGCCGGTACGGACTGCTTTCTGATGGAGGTCAACACAGGACGCATCCTCGCCACGGTACACCATTGGGACACGATCCCATGCAGAGTGCAGATGTTGGAGCCGACAAGACCGGGTGCGATCTATCGGAATCGTGTCCGCCAGCGGCACACGATCTGGAGCTGGTTCCGGCCACCGCTCTGCTCGCAAAGACCGCCGACCCCCTCTGCATCCGGCTGAATGCGAATCATAACATTGAATTGGAACTCTTTGAATAAGTTTTAAAATTTTTTTATTTTTCAGCAAAATAGTCTGTATATCAAAAAAGGAGAAGTTAGAAATGCTGGACATTAAATTTGTGCGGGAAAACCCCGACATCGTGAAGCAGAACATCAAGAACAAGTTCCAGGACGAGAAGCTGCCGCTGGTGGACGAGGTCATTGAGCTCTACGGCCGCCAGCTGAAGGCCAAGCAGGACGCCGAGGCCCTCCAGGCCAGCCGCAACGCCCTGTCCAAAGCAGATCGGCGCCCTGAAGGGCAAGGCCAAGAAGGAGCCGGAGAAGGCCGCCGAGTACGAGGCTCAGGCCGCCGGATCCAGGCTCAGGTCACCGCCGAATCCGAGCAGCGCGAGCAGCTGGAGAAAAAGGAGGCCGACGAGCTGGCCGTCCGCGTCCGGGATCATGATGAAGATCCCCAACATCATCGACCCCAGCGTGCCCATCGGCCCGGACGACTCCTGCAATGTGGAGGTTCAGCGCTTCGGCGAGGCCAAAGTGCCCGACTTCGACGTGCCCTACCACGCCGACATCATGGAGCGCCTTCAACGGCCTTGATCATGACCAGCGCCCGCCGGGTCAGCGGCACCGGCTTCTACTACCTGCTGGGTGACATCGCCCGGCTCCACGAGGCCGTGCTGGCCTACGCCCGGGACTTCATGATCAACAAGGGCTTCACCTATGTCATCCCCCCCTATATGATCCGCGGCGAGATGGGTGGAGGGCGTCATGTCCTTCCCGGAGATGGACGCCATGATGTATAAGATCGAGGACCCGGAGAGGATCCCCGCAACAGCCTGTATCTGATCGGCACCAGCGAGCACTCCATGATCGCCCGGTTCAACGACCAGATCATCCCCCGAGGATCAGCTGCCCCAGACCCTGACCTCCTACTCCCCTGCTTCCGCAAGGAGAAGGGCTCCACGGCCTGGAGGAGCGCGGCGTCTACCGCATCCACCAGTTTGAAAAGCAGGAGATGATCGTCATCTGCCGCCCCGAGGACAGCATGGACTGGTACGAGAAGCTGTGGAAAAACTCCGTGGAGCTGTTCCGCAGCATGGACATTCCCGTGCGCCAGCTCGAGTGCTGCTCCGGCGACCTCGCCGATCTGAAGGTCAAGAGCTGCGACATCGAGGCGTGGAGCCCGCGCCAGCAGAAGTATTTCGAGGTCTGCTCCTGCTCCAACCTGGGCGACGCCCAGGCCCGCCGCCTCGGCATCCGCTTCAAGGAGAGCTATGACCGACAAGAAGGGCAAGACCGTCACCAAGACCCGCACCGTGCTGGCCCACACGCTGAACAACACCTGCGTTGCTCCTCCGCGTATGCTCATTGCCTTCCTCGAGAACAATCTCAACGCCGACGGCACCGTGCATATTCCCGAGGTCCTTCGCCCCTATATGGGCGGCAAGGACCACCTGGAAAAAGGTCAGCACCTATATCCCGCCTCAGAACTGAGGGATACGGCGCAAGGGGAGTGGGAACCGCCAAGCGGTGGGAGAATTGTAAGCCTCCCACCCTGCATGAAACAAAAACCCATTCCCACCAAAATCAAAGAGAAATGGGGTAATTTCCATGAAAAAGCCCGGCTGGATTGACGATTTCAAACAGTTCATCATGCGCGGCAATGTGCTTGACATGGCCATCGGCGTTGTCATCGGCGGCGCGTTTACCGCCATTGTGACTGGCGTGGTGAACAGCATCATCAACCCCGTCATCACCCTCATCAGCGGTCACACGGATTTCTCCGGCGTGTCCATCGGCATCTTCCCCATCGGCGAGCTCATCAGCGCCATCATCAACTTCCTGCTCATCGCCCTTGTGGTGTTCTGGATGGTGCGCCTCATCAACAGAGCCTCCGATAAGCTCCATAAAAAAGGAAGAGGCGGAGGCCGAGGCGCCTGCTGATCCCGAGCCCTCCAACGAGGAAAAGCTGCTCACGGAGATCCGCGACCTGCTGAAAGAGCAGAACAAGTGAGTTTGAAAAGCGAGTGAATGCAATATGCCTGGCGTTGTTCTTGCCGTCATCATCGCGCTGATCGTCAGCGGCTATCTCAAGCGCAGGAAGAAAAAGGAACAGGCCCGGCTCTCCCCCCGCGGACGAGCGGAAACTGTCCGCCCGGCCTGAACCGGGCGGGCCCGTCCTGACCGACCTGGAGCTGGACGAAATGGAGCAGCTGCTCCGCAAACTGCACCGGAACAGGAGGCGTCGGACGCTGCCCCGGCGCACGCCGCGCCGGACGAGACCCCGCCCGGCGGGTGGTGGACTACTACACCGGGATGTGGAACGGCACGGACGGCACCCTGTTCACCGACCCGGCCATGACCATCGACCGCTTCGGCTTCCGGCTGGAGGCCGACCACCTGACCGACACCGTCTGGCTGGAGGGCAGCACCCAGCCGCTCATCAGCGACACCGCCTACTCCGCCCTGCCCGGCCAGTCCCGGACGGTGCGGCTGGAGGACGGCCAATACGCGCCGCTCTATGCGCGCGTAAAGGACACCCTGCTCCAATTGGGCACCGTCCGGTGCAGAAACGAGCTCTTCTATCCCATCCATACCGCCCCGGAACACGACTCCAAGGCCGATCTGGAAGCCCAGATGCAGCAACTGCTGAACGCGAAAAAAGAGACAGCGGCGGGGTGATACTCTGGCCCGAAACGGATTCGCAAATTGGGGTTTGGCGAATAGCAGAAAGTTCTGAAAGCCTTCCCCTTGAGGGGAAGGTGCCGAACGTAGGAGGCGGATGAGGTGGCGACGAGAGGAAAGCTGTCCTAGACCTGCCCCCCTCATCAGTCGCGGCTCCGCCGTGCCAGCTTCCCCCAGGGGAAGCCTTCGGCAGTCTGCACCGCACCAAAGCCTCCCTCCCAAGTGGAAGGCTTTGTTAGGTGCTTTTTGCAGACCTACAAACCCCAATTTGTCCCCCAGCGCCGCTCCTTACCCAACCCATAAAACGAGAGAAAAGAAGTGAACACCATGGGAAAAATCATCGCGATCATTGTCATCATTTATATTCTCTACAAGCTCTTCTTTAGTGGCAATAAGAAGTCCGACAACTCCGGGCAGAAGAGCGCGCCGAAAAAGACGCCCGCCGCCCAGGTCAAGGCTCAAGCCCCGAAGAGCAGAACTCAGCAGAGCAGGGGCAAGTCCTCCGGCGGCGGACAGAACCGCTGGCGCGGCCAGTCCACCGCCACGCCCCATGATAAGGAGATGCCCACCGACGGCACGGAACAGGACGCCCGGAACTATGTGAACTATCTGCTCACCATCAATGACCTGCTCCCCGCCACCGGCGGCAACCGGACGACCTTCCGTCAGAAGGGCTTTCCCAGTACATCTCCCAGAAGGTGACCGAGCTTTGGGATGACCCCAACCTGATCAAATTTGGCGAGCAGGACAGCATCGTCCTCATCGAGTTCCATGTGGCGGCCGACGCGGTGATCCTCCTGCTCAAGACCAGTAACGACGCCTGGTTTACTAACAGCGATCTGTTCGCCTCCCGCCGGGAGATGTTCGACAAGATCGCTGCCGCCCACCCGAGCTGCCCATGGGCCTCTCTTTCCCGACGCTGACCAGCCGCGCCCAGGTCAAGTGGCTGGGCGAGATGATCGCCGAGGAGGCCGCCAAGGTGCCCGCACTGCAAAAGTATCCGGGCTCCGGGAACGATCTGATCTACTTCGTCGACGGCAGCAAGTGCGGCCAGATGGCCGACGCCAAGGAGGCCGAGCGGAAGAAGCAGGAGGCCGAGCGCCGCGCCGAAGCGCGCAGACAGGCCGACGCCCACACCCCGGCGGCCCCAAAGGCGCGCCGGGCAAGGACGCCCCCAAGGGCGGCAGTCTGGAGGAGCAGATCGCGGCCATGATGGACAAACAGAGCGGCGCGAAACCGCCGGAGAGCCCCAAAGCCGGCCCCAAAAATCCCGAACCTCCGAAGCCGGACGCCGACCCCGCGCAAGAGCAGGCCCTGATCTCCCGCATCGCCGTCTACTACACCTCCATGTGGGACAAGCACGGCAGTCTCTATAAAGAACTGGACACCTCCATGCCCATCGATCACTTCGCCATCCAGCTGAAGGGCGACCGGGTGGTGGACTCCGTCTGGCTGTCCGGCGACGAGGTGCCTCTGGTCAGCGAGACCGCCTATACCGACCTGCCCGGCGAATCCCCGGTGGCGGAGCTGACCTCCGGCCAGCTGAAGGGTGCCTATGCCAGCGTCACGCGCACCCCTGACCAGTCTCGGCACCCTCACCTATGACAAGGACTCCGACCTCTTCTACCCCGTCCACAAGGGCAAACCTCAGGAACCGCCCAAACCGGAAAGCACCATGGCAAGGAGGGCAAAAAGCCCATGAGCGACCTGGAGGCTCAGATGCAGGCCATGCTGGACAGCAAAAGAAGTAAGTCCCTTTGAAGGAGCACATTATGACCGAACCTGAACAGAATCAGACCCCCGGCGAAGAGCAGAAGGAGCCTACGTCCCCTCCCCGGTGTCCCGCCGCATCTGGGCATGGATGGGCGTGGCGTATATGGTGATCCTGATGGTGCTCATCACCTACTGGATCGCCACTTCGAGCTTTATCACCGGCATCACCGGCATCATGCTCTTCCCCCTGCGGGGGCGCTGAGCGCCCAGGGCTTCAACAACGCCCGGCTGTGCAAACAGGGTGAGCGGGGCGGAAACCCCAAATTGCTCACCGCCACCGCCGCCATCGCAGCCGTCGTGGCCGCCGTCACTCTTGCGCTGGGCGTCGTCCAGCTGATCGGAGGGCTGAGTCATGGAGATCCAGACGATTTTGAAGGACGGCCTTGCCGCCCTCGGTTTATCCACAGACTGCGTGGAAAAGCTGGAGCGCTACGGCACGGCGCTGGTGGAAAAAACAAGGTCATGAACCTGACCGCCATCACCGACCCGGCGGGCGTGGCTCAGAAGCATATGCTGGACTGCGCCGCCGTGCTGGGTGCGGCAGAGTTCGACAAAAAGCGCGTCATCGACGTGGGCACCGGCGCAGGCTTTCCCGGCCTGGTGCTCAAGATCTGTGACAGCAGCATCGACCTCACCCTGCTGGACAGTCTCCGAAGCGGGTGGACTGGCTGGCGGAAATTTCGACCGGGCTGGACGCCCCCGCCCGCACCGTCCATGGCCGGGCGGAGGAATTCGGCCGGGATCCTGAGTACCGGGAGCAGTTCGACGTGGCCACCGCCCGGGCCGTGGCCGACCTGCGGATGCTGTGCGAGCTCTGCCTGCCCTTCGTCAAGGTAGGCGGCGTGTTCCTGGCCATGAAGGCCGGGGACTGCCGGGAGAGCTGGACGCCGCCGGCCGCTGCATCACCCCTGCTGGGCGGGCGGCTGATGAAGCCCTATCGCTATACTATCCCCGGCACCGACCTCACCCGTCAGGTCATCCGCATCGAAAAGATCGCCCCCACCCCGGAGAAATACCCGCGGAGATTTGCAAAAGATCCAGAAAGCGCCGTTGTGAGCGGGCAGGATTAGGACAGCTTTCTTTCATCGCCACCTCATCCGGCCCTTCGGGCCACCTTCCCCTCAAGGGGTGATTCCCCACTGCATGGGGTGAGCCCGAGAAAGAAATATGCCTGTGGCATATTTCAGGGCGAGTGGGATAACCGCCGAAGGCAAACCACAATAAAGATGGCAAGCGAAGCAGACAAAAGGGTCGGAAGGCTCTGGTGCGATGCGGACTATCGAAGGCTTCCCAAAAGGGGGAAGGCTTTGGTGCCGCGCAGAGCCGACCGCACATCACATCCCCAAATCCCCACCGATCCGGTGTGATCGTCAAAAACTGCGCCCGTATGCGGAATTTCCCAGGAAAAACCATTGAAACCCGGGCAGAATTATGCTAATGTTAGCGTTAGGAAAGTAGGTAAGCCCATGAGCATCGGCACAGCCATCGTCATCACCTCCGGCAAGGGAGGCACCGGAAAGACCTCCACCGCCGCAGGCGTTGCCGCCTGCCTTGCGGCCATGGGCAAGCGCACCCTCTGCATCGACGCAGACATCGGCCTGCGCAACCTGGACCTGACCCTCGGCATGACCGATCAGGCCCTGATGGATTTCACCGACGTGATTCAGGGTCGGTGCAGTCTGGAAAAAGGCCGCCGCCGTCCACAGGGGGCTTCAGAACCTGTACCTCATCACCGCCCCCCGTCACCCTCCCCGCCGGTGTGGACGAGGACGGAATGCGCCGCCTGATGCGCCAGGTGCGGGAAACGTTTGACTACTGTATCATCGACTGCCCCGCCGGTGTGGGCACCGGCTTCCGGCTGGCCACCTGCGCCGCCGACCGGGCCATCGTGGTGTGTAACGCGGACGCCGCCGCCCTGCGGGACGGTCAGGCCGCCGTTCAGCGTCTGGCCGGACTGAACATCCCCATGCATCTGGTGGTCAACCGAGTCAAGCCCCGGCTGCTGCGCAAGCTCCGCCTCAACGTGGACGACGCCATGGACCAGACCGGCCTGCCCCTGCTGGGCATGGTTCCGGAGGACGAGGCCGTCACGCTGGCCGCCGCACGGGCGTCAGCCTCATCACTGTGGCCCGGAAGGGCGCAGCTCAGGCATACTACAATATTGCAAGACGCATCACCGGGCAGCGGGTGCCCCTGATGCGGATCTGACCCACAAAATGTCCGACACTCTCCGCGCCCGCCGGGCGTGCCATATAAAAGAAAGGATGTGTCCGACCCATGAATATCGCGCTCATCGCCCATGACGCCAAAAGGAACTGATGGTCCAGTTCTGCATCGCCTATTGCGGCATCCTTGCGAAACACACCGTCTGCGGCACCGGCACCACCGCCCGTGTGGTGGCTGAGGCCACCGGTATGCCCGTGAAACCCTTCATGGCCCGGGCCCACGGCGGCATCCAGCAGATCGGTGCCCGCATCACTTTACGATGAAATCGATATGGTCATCTACCTCTCTACCCCAAGGACGAGGATGACGAGGCCAATCTGTCCTATATTCGCCGCCTGTGCGACGAGCACAACGTGCCCATCGCCACTAACCTCGCCACCGCCGAGATGCTCATTCAGGGCCTCGCCCGGGGCGACCTGGACTGGCGCGGATCGCCCATCCCGCAGCGGAAAAAGCGCGCTGTAACCTTTTCCCCACATTTGCGCCGCAATGACGCCGCATGAGTACGTCTCCCCCTTCGGCCAGAGAACAGGGTCACAGGCTGGAAACCCTGCCACGAAAGGGACGAAGGCAGCGGCCGAGCGGGGCCGGAGACGGCCGCGGTCAGCCTTCCCCACCCAAAGGCCAGAGGACGCCCGCTCTTCGCGCGTTGAATTTGGTGGCCCACGAAAGCACTGCACAAGCCTGCTTTTCGTCCCAAAGCTGACAAGGCTGGGAGAAAAGCAGGTTTTTTGCGCCTGGAGACCTCCCACCTCTGTCATTCTGAGGCCGGAGGCGAAGAATCTTATAGCACCAGCTTCCACAAGGGGGAACACTTTCTGTTGGAGACAGGTGTTTTAAGATCCTTCGCTCCGCTCAGGATGACAATAGTGCAGAAGTCATTCAGATAGTAGGGCGGGTGCTTGCCCCCGCCCTACATTCAATCCTGTAAAACCCTTGTTTACTGTCATCTTGAAACACTCCCCCACCATTACCCCCATCCACTAGAAAGGAATGTTTCAATTATGATCAAACCCCGGACGCTGTCCGGCTTTATGGAGCTTCTCCCGGCGCCCCAGCAGCAGATGGAGCGCATTATGGAGGTCCTCCGCAAGACCTATTCCCTGTACGGCTTCACGCCCCTGGATACCCCTGTCATTGAGAATCGCCCAGGTGCTGCTGGCCAAGGCCGGCGGCGAGACGGAAAAGCAGATCTACCGCTTTCAGAAGGGCGACAGCGACCTCTCCCTCCGCTTTGACCTCACGGTACCTCTGGCCAAGTATGTGGCCCTCCACTACAATGAGCTGTCCTTCCCCTTCCGCCGGTATCAGATCGGCAAGGTGTATCGGGGCGAGCGTGCCCAGCGGGGCCGGTTCCGTGAGTTCTATCAGGCGGATATTGACATCATCGGCGACGGCAAGCTGGACATCACCAACGAGGCGGAGATCCCCTCTATCATCTATCAGACCTTCTCCACTCTGGGCCTGAAGCGGTTCCAGATCCGGTGAACAACCGGAAGATCCTGAACGGCTTCTACGCCATGCAGGGCCTGGCGGACAGGTCCAGGACGTCATGCGCACCGTGGACAAGCTGGACAAGATCGGCGCCGATAAGGTGAGCGAGCTGCTGGTGGAGGACTGCGGCGTCAGCGCCGAGGCCGCCGCCGAGATCCTCAAGTTTATCGCCATCCGGGGCAGCAATGCCGAGGTGCTGGCCGCCCTTGAAGGCTACCGCGGCAAGAACGAGGTGTTCGACGCCGGTCTGGACGAGCTGAACACCGTCACCAAGTACCTGACCGCCTTCGGCGTGCCCGAGGCCAACTTCGCGGTGGATCTGACCATCGCCCGGGGTCT
>VOFG01004530.1_pt1 | contig 11919 bp, 23 predicted proteins | sample 5384171 | NCBI WGS metagenome assembly VOFG01 (sample SAMN12384726, study PRJNA508395) | human gut metagenome | isolation source: healthy gut F | host: Homo sapiens | reverse complement strand
GGCAAATAATAAGGAATCCACTTTCTTCCCACGGGGAGAAAACGAATTAGATTATATTCCTTTAGGCCTATGCAAATCCGAATATTCCCATTTTCATACACTCGTTACTCTATGTTTCATAACAAAAATAATAGAATCATTGCAGATAAAAAAAACGGTACAAAACCTGTGGCCAAAGCTTGTGGCCAAAAAATAGGTGTATTTTCATTACATTTTTTGCTATCTGTCTTCTTTCGAATTTTCAACCAATTTATTAAAAACAATGTAATTAGATGTACACGTAACTACATGAATATCGGCCCAATATAATCCCAACCGGATCACAATTTGATGTCATAACCCGCTAAAACATAAAAAGTTATAGCGGGTTTATTTTTTATGGCCAAATATTTACTCCCCCAAATGCTTGTATTTTTGTCCAGCATACCTTCTACAACTCAATGTCCCTCCGACTTGACACCAAGAGTATTGGTATCCGTTTTTAACTCGACAATGATTTTGGAACACTGGAAAGATTATGTCCTTGTTCAAAGATGTACCTTTTGTGGTCTTATTCCAAGATCGTAAAGGCAACAGGCTAAGGCGCAATTGGAGGTTCCTGTTGCGGCCTCTTCGTTGGATACCATAGAGGCGAAGTTCCTGCAAATGGCTGTGGGGTATTGTTCATATCAGATCCTGTGAGGGCGAACAGTGAATACCGATACATTTCATTTCTTTTTGCTCAAAATAGATATTGCTTTGAAATCTGGAACCATGATTTCCAATGCATTCGATGCTGAAATCGGTAATTATATCTCTCAATCCTGTCGAAACTATACGTGCCGGAAAACGTTCATCCAAGGAAAGAGGATGAGTTAATGAGGTTAGTCGTTCGTTGGGAATGATTCAAAAAAGGAGGGGCTGTTCTGTTCCATGAAGACAAGGCCATCACCATCTATCCATACTTTTCATTAGCCTGCGGCAGTTTCCAATGAGTGTACTCTGATTTTTTTAGTCTTCCAAGATCCCGAAAGAACGATAAAGAAGCGATAGTAGCATGATGACCGCAAAGAGGACTTCGCCTTTAGTAAAATACTCTAATTTGAAGTCAGCTTTGCCGGAATCGGACAGAAATACCGTTTCAGAATAGCCGAGACGCCGCTAATGCGATTTTTTTTACGTTAGAGTTGGGAATGAACTCATCGAGAGTACGACACCGGCTTTGTTTCCTCCGGAACCATTCATGCAGAAGGCGCTTACTACATACTTTTCATCGTATAAAAATTACTTGGTATCTGTTTGCGAAGTTAAGAAACTTTTTAGTATCGATGCAATTGGAAAAATAATCTCATACATATGTTAAATATTCTTTATAATCTTGTATATTCAAATGTATGTTTTATATATTTGTGTGTTCAAAAAGGAGAATATGGAAACAGAATGTTTACACAAGAAGAATTGGAAAAGTTAGCTTACGTGTTGAAAGCGGTAGCACACCCGAATCGGTTGAAAATTATATGCTTGCTCTCGAAAAACGGAGAGATGAGCGTGTCGGATATATGTGACCGGATGGGATGTAGTCAGGCGTTGATTTCGCATCACCTGACAGATATGCAGGCGAAGGGAATCCTATTGATTCGGCGGGAGGGGCGTAATGCTTTTTATAGTATGGCGAGTGATCATGTCACGGAGGCCATGCGGTGCATGATGAAATGCACGAAGTAAGTCCGTGAACTTTACGGGAGAACGGACGTTATAAGTAGTATAAATTAAAACGTGATATTATGGATAAATTCAATGAGTTGATTAATGGAGAAAAGCCGGTATTGGTGGACTTTTTTTGCCACGTGGTGCGGGCCGTGTAAGATGATGCATCCGATTTTGGAGGAGGTGAAAAAGAGGCTAGGTGATAAGGTAATCATCTTGAAGATAGACGTGGATGTGCCAGCTAACCGACAACCGGTGTATTTGTATCATATCCAGTCGGTACCCACGTTGATGTTATTTAAACAGGGAAAGGTGTTGTGGAATAATAGCGGGTAGTTCAAGCATCACAGTTACAGGAAATAATTGAAAAGTATATATAACCCTAAAATCTAAGCGTGTATGAAATATTTGATTGTTGGTGGTGTGGCCGGTGGTGCCTCGACGGCAGCCCGTTTGCGTAGGCTCGATGAGAAGTGCTGAAATTATTATGTTCGAGAGAGGTGATTATATCTCTTATGCCAATTGCGGTTTACCTTATTATATCGGAGAGGTGATTTACGAACGGGAGAAACTTTTCGTGCACACACCGGAAAGTTTTGCCGCACGATTTAATATTGAGGCTCGGGTGCGTTCGGAGGTGGAGCGTGTAAATCCGGAAAAGAAAACAATCACGGTCCATAATTTGGATTCAGGGAGGACTTTATGAAGAGACGTATGATAAATTGATCTTGTCGCCGGGAGCGGCTCCGGTTCGTCCACCGTTAGAGGGGATTGACACGGAAGGAATTTTTACCTTAACGTGAATGAATGATACGGATCGGGTGAAGGGGTATATCGAGGAGCATGACGTGAAACGGGCGTTGATCGTGGGGGCCGGATTTATTGGGTTGGAGATGGCGGAGAACCTGCACGAGTATGGAATTCAAGTATCGGTCGTGGAAAATGGCAGATCAAGTGATGACTCCGGTGGATTACGAGATTGCTACTGCAGTACACCAGCATTTTAAGTCGAAAGGTGTTGGGCTGCATTTGCAGGAGGCGGTGACAGCGTTCCGCCCGTGGAGGACGGTATTGACGTGGTGTTGAAAAGCGGGTTGGTGTTGCAGGTTGATATGGTTGTGCTTTCTATTGGGGTGCGCCCGGATGTGAAACTGGCACGTGAGGCTGGGTTGGAGATCGGGGAGATGGGGGAATTAAGGTGAACGAGTTTTTACAGACTTCCCATCCGGATATTTATGCCGTGGGTGATGCAATTGAGTTCCCGAATCCGGTGAGTGGTCATCCGTCTCTGGCGTTTTTAGCGGGACCGGCCAATAAACAGGGACGTATCTGTGCAGATAACGTGGTGAATGGTAATCATCAAAAATATAAAGGTTCTATCAGTACGGCCATTGCCAAGGTTTTCGACTTGACCGTGGGGGCAACCGGGTTGTCTGCAAAGATGTTGGATCGTTTGCAAATTCCTTTATAAAGAGGCTATCGTGCATGGAGCATCTCATGCCGGGTATTATCCGGGGCGATTATGATGGATATAAAGATTAATTTCTCACCGGAAGATGGGAAGTTGCTGGGCGCCCAAGCCGTGGGTATTGATGGGGTGGATAAACGGTTGGAAATGATGTCAGCCGTGATTCGGAATGGTGGGACTATTTATGATCTGATGGAATTGGAACAAGCCTATGCGCCACCTTTACTCGTCGGCGAAAGACCCGGTGAATATGGCCGGATTCGTGGCGGATAATATGCTGAGTGGAAAAGTGACGCTGATTAGTTGGCGGGAATTGAAAGATATGGACCGATCCAAAGTAATGCTGGTGGACGTACGTACGGCCGAGGAGTTTGCCATGGGAAGTATCGAGGGAGCCGTGAATATTTCCTTTGGATGGTTCACGGGAGAATACCAAAATTACCGAAAGATCGGACAATCGTGGTGTTCTGTGCCATCGGGTTGCGGGGGTATATTGCAGCCCGGGTATTGATGCAACACGGTTATGATGTGGTGAACCTGAATGGAGGGTATCGGACATATTCAACTGCGATGGCGGAACAATGTAACCCGATAAAATATTCGGAGCCGGAACCTAAAAAAGCCGATGGAAGTGAAAGCCCGGAGAAAGTAGTGGAGAAGAAATCCCTCACGATAGATGCTTGCGGCTTACAATGTCCGGGACCCGTGATGAAGTTGAAAGGGTGGGATGGAGCAATTGAAGGCTGGGGAACGTTTGGAGATTAAAGGTGACCGACCAGGGATTTTCCCGGGATGTGGCATCGTGGGCAAAGATGACGGGAAACCGGTTGGTGGATGTGAAGGAAGAAAAAGGGTATAATTACGGCTGTGTTGGAGAAAGGGGCAGGAGTTTGTCCCGTGGTGAAGGAAGGAGCGGGGAACAACAAGACGCTGATCGTGTTCAGCGATGATCTGGATAAGGCCTTGGCGTCGTTTGTTATTGCGAATGGGGCGGCATCGACGGGACGGAAGGTAACGATGTTTTTCACCTTCTGGGGGTTGAATGTGATCCGGAAAGAGCGTGCCGATGCAGTGAAGAAAGACACGATGGGCAAGATGTTCGGAATGATGATGCCTGCCGGAAGTCGTAAGTTGTCTTTGTCGAAGATGAATATGATGGGGATGGGAACCCGGATGATGCGGAAGGTGATGCGTAATAAGCAAATCGATTCGTTGGAGAGTTTGATTGAACAGGCCCGGAACAATGGGGTTGAGTTCATTGCCTGCCAGATGTCCATGGACGTGATGGGGATCACGAAAGAGGAGTTGATTGACGGGGTGAATGTTGGCGGTGTGGCGACTTATCTGGAGCGGGCGGAGGATGCAAACGTGAATCTGTTTGTTTGATGGAAGGTTTTATTATAACAAAGGGGTGTGTCAAAGTCATTTTTCAAACTCCTCCCCCCTTGCATTGAGCAAGGGTCTCGAAACGCTTGACAACGAGTAAACTCTCTCTGTCCTCGCTTACTCGCCGATTTCCCTCTATAAACAGAGGGAGAGCTGAAATGTCTTCGGGAAGAGATCGCCAGCTCCTCCTCTGTTTATAGAGGAGGTGGCACGAAGTGACGGAGGAGTTTTTTGAGGATAAAAAGATGTTGACGCACCCTCTTTATTTATACTTAATCTACCATACTCTGCCGGATTTACGCCACCCTTTTTTATAGTAATTTTCGCTTAGGTGGTTGACCATGACTCCTTTTGATGTGCTGGCATGAGCGAAGTAACCGTTTTTGAGGTAGATACCCATGTGGTTGAGGTTCTTTTTTTCGCTTGGAGAAGTTGAAAAGACAAGATCACCCGGTTTCAAACGGCGTTTCCCGATGCGCTGGCAGTCTTTATTATAGATATTAACAACCGTGCGTTGTAGGGATTTATGGTAAACATTTTTATTCACGGCTCCCACGAAACCCGAACAATCGGCCCCGTGCGGGTGGTTCCGCCGTAACGGTAGGGGTTCCCAGCCATCGACTGACTTCTTCCAGTAGGGGTGGGTCGTCTTTTCGATTCACCGTGAAGCCTAGCTTGCGGGATAGCTGTGCAGTTTTACTTTTTCTGGATGGCGAGTTGTTTGGATGAGGTGCAGGACGAAAAGGCGAGGGCCAGTAAAAGAATCCCGATATATAGCGTGTTAAATTTAAATGTTCGATTCATATTCAATTAGTTACCAATAATGTCAACAAAGATAGGGAATTCGGGAGAAGGGTTCGTCTTTTTTTGTTATTTTTGCTTTTGGATTGGTGTTAAAAAAGTCCGAAAAACTTGAAACTTGTTATTAGATAAAAACGTAGACCAAAGAATGAATTATTTAGCACATATATTCCTCTCGGGAGATGATCGGAGAGTTCAGATCGGAAATTTTGTCGGGGATGCTGTTAAGGGACGGGCTTACGAGAATTATCCGTCGGGTTTTCGGGAGGGTATTCTGTTACACCGGGAAATTGATGATTACACGGATCATCATCCTGTGGTTCGGGAGGTGATAGATATGTTGCGAGGTGATTTCGGACGTTATTCCGGCGTTTTGACGGATATTTATTTTGATCATTTATTGGCAAGGGATTTTCGACGTTATTCTGGGCGGTCGTTGAGGTGGTTCGCTTTTAGTTTTATGGGGCGTTAGTCTTGAATTATCGTTATTTACCGGAACGCTTTAAAGGAGTTCCTTTGGCATTTTATCCTGACGAATCGGTTGGTGCGTTACGCGTCCCTTTCCGGGATTAAGCGTTCGCTGGAAATCATGGTGGAGTACAAGAATCTGGGAGTTGACCCGGGGCGGCCATCGTTTTTTCGAGAGGAATCAGGATCGGTTACAGGAGTTGTTCGATCGTTTCCTGCCGGATGTTCAAGAGAAATGTCGTATGATGTTGGAGGCGGATATAAGTTGTTAATCATTAATATAAATTAGGTGTATGGAAGAATTATTGACAAGTCCTTCTAATGTGTCATTAGATGTGTTCTTAACTAAGATGATCGATTTGGGAATATCGGTCGGTTCTAAGATTTTGTTGGCTATCGTTGTTCATTGTGGGACGCTGGATCGTTCGGCGATTGAACAAGTTGTTGGCGAAGATATTGGAAAAGCGTCACGTGGAGGCTTCTTTGTCGACATTCGTGAAGAGTTTGGTGAATATCACGTTAACATTGTTGTTGATTATCGTGGTGATCGGGGTGTTGGGTATCGAGACCAGCTCGTTTATAGCCTTGTTTGCATCTGCCGGTGTTGCCATTGGTATGGCATTGAGCGGTACGTTACAAATTTTGCCGGAGGGGTGATGATTTTGTTGTTCAAGCCGTTTAAGGTTGGAGATACGATCGAGGCTCAGGGACAGAGTGGTACGGTGAGGGAGATCCAGATATTTAATACGATTTTAGCGACTCCCGATAATAAGATTATCATTATCCCGAATGGCGGTTTGTCAACGGGGTTGATGAAAAACTATTCACGGGAGGCTACTCGTCGGGTGGATTGGGAGTTTGGAATTGCTTACGGGGATGATTACACGAAGGCGAAGGCCGTGATTGCCCGTTTGCTGGATGCGGATGGACGTGTGTTGAAGGACCCGGCTTATTTTATTGCCTTGACTTCTTTGGGGAGAGTTCAGTGAATATCGTGGTTCGTGCTTGGGTGAACGCCGGGGATTATTGGGGTGTTTATTTTGATATGAACGAGAAGGTGTACAAGACGTTCGCCGAGGAGAATCTGAATATCCCGTTCCCACAGTTGGATGTACATTTGCTCGGGAAGACAGAATAGGATTCTGTCGTTACAAGTTAACGGGTTACAGGTTACAAGTTATTTAAATAGAGGGCTGTCTAAAAAGTCATTTCATTTCAAAAACTCCTCCGTCACCACTTTTCCTCTATAACAGAGGAGGAGTTGGTGACTTTCCCGAAGACAGGGAGTTTTCAGCTCTCCCTCTGTTTATAGAGGGAGTACGGCGAAGCCGGGAGGGAGTTTGAAAAATGACTTTTTGGACAGTTCCTTTTTTGTGTTGTTCTGGAACTTTTTTTCTTATGGAAAAAGCGTTAGCTTTGCGGGGTAGGGAAGGAGAGGGGAAAGGAACTTGTAACTCGCCGGAGGCGAACACTTAAAATTGAAATTGTTATGTTACTTCTTTGGTTGGATTTGAATTCTTCGTATGCTCATTCTTCATTGGCTCTTCCGGCTATTCATGCCCAAGTGGAAGGAAAGGAGGGGAATGTGGAATGGAGAAAGGTTTCAGCGACGATCAATTCAAATGTGGGGAGTGTGGTGGCCGAAATCGTGGCGGCCCGGCCTGATGTGGTGGCGGCTACGGCATGGTTGTTCACGCATGAGGTGTTGTTGAAGATCACGGCTCGGGTGAAGGCGTTGTTACCGGAATGTACCATTATATTCGGGGGACCGGAGATGCTGGGGGATAATGAGGAGTATTTGCGTCGGAATCGGCACGTGGCTTGCGTGTTTCGGGGAGAGGGTGAGCTGGGATTTCACGAGTGGCTAGGGGTGTACGATTGTCCTTCCCGGTGGAATGAGGTTGTGGGGCTGTGTTGGTTGGATGCGGAGGGTGTGTATCATGATGGGGGATTGGCGAGGGTGATGGAGTTCGATCAATTGATGATTCCGGAACACAGTCGTTTTTTCGATTGGACAAAGCCATTCGTGCAGTTGGAAACGACAAGGGGATGTTTTTAATACCTTGTGCTTTTGCGTGAGTGGAGCGGAGAAACCCGTGCGGGTGTTGTCCGTGGAGCGTATTCGGGAACGCCTGACTGTTATTCGGGATCATGGTATTCGGGATATTCGGTTGTTGGATCGTACTTTTAACGGGTCTTCCCGGAGGGCGATCAGTTTGCTGGAGTTATTCAGGGAGTTTGCTCCGGGGATGCGTTTTCATTTGGAGATTCATCCGGCGTTGCTTTCCGATGAGGTGAAGGAGTTGTTGCGGGAGTTGCCTGCCGGGTTGTTGCATCTGGAGGCGGGGATTCAGAGTTTACGGGAGAATGTGTTACAGGCTTGTCGGCGAATCGGTGATTTGCAGGCGGCTTTGGATGGGCTGCGTTATTTGGCGTCATTACCTAATTTGGTGGTACACGCAGATTTGATCGCCGGGTTACCATTGTATTCTTTGGAACAGATGATCGAGGATGTGCGAGTACTGGCCGGTTTCGGAACGGGAGAGATCCAGTTGGAGTTGTTGAAATTATTACCCGGAACGGCGATGCGTGCGGAGGCAGAGGCTTTGGGAATTGTCTATTCCCCGGACGTGCCGTACGAGGTGTTGCAGACGAAAGCGATGTCGGTGGAGGATTTGCGCCAAGCCCGGTTGTTGTCTCGCTTGATTGATGGTTTTTATAATGCTTTGGCATGGCAGGAGGTGACCCGTAAGTTGATCGGGCATGATGAATGTTTCCTGTCGGATTTTCTACGCTGGATGGAGGAACGGGAGTTGTTGGAGCAACCGCTTAGTTTGGAACGACGGGGGCGTTGTTGTACGAATTTTGCGAGGAACGGTACCCGATGTTTCTGACTGATATTTCGGTAGCGTGGATTGTTGCGGGGATTCCTTTTTGCTAAGGAACCGAGTAAGCGGCTGAAACCGTGGAGTAAAGAGATTCCGGGGATGTGGTGAACGTGATGGGGAATACGAGAATGTGATGCGGGTGTATCATTTACCGGGGGAAAGGAGGAATTCTGGTTTGGTTTCGATCGGGGAAAGTCAGCATCAAGACCATTGTACGTGGGGAAAAAAAATAAGGATTTTAGATTCTTGCGGGGGCAAATTATTTACCCAGTTGTTAAAGTCATTTTATAAGCAACCCTGGTGTCCTTCGGACGATGATGGATTCAAGGGGTGACAAAGGACACCTCCATAAACCTGGGGAGAAACTTTATAAACCTTATAAACTCTTTTCTTCGTTTATCCAGTTGTTAATCATTTGGCGGCCTTGGCGGGTGATGATGGATTCGGGGTGATATTGAACGCCTCGGATGGGGGAGCGTGTGAAGGTTGTGACCTTATCCATGAATGGTAACGTCCTAACTCTTGCACGGGATAGGTGAGGTCATGGTAGAGAATGTCGGTGGGATCGACGATGGTGAGGGGACTTTCGTGGCCGTGTTTGGGGAGGGGCAGTTGTTGCAAGCTGGCACCGAAGGATTCAGCTATGGCTTGGTGGCCGAGGCATACACCGAGGATGTCGTGAGTGGTTTTACAATGCTCGATGAGTGCGAGAAGCTCTCCGGCCTCGGCTGGAATTCCCGGTCCGGGGATAACAGGAGCTTGTCGTAGCGGTCGAGCGAGGAAAATCGATTTGGTCATTATAAACGATGTCGAATTGGCAGTGTTCGTTTTCCCGGAGGATTTGGACGAGGTTATAGACGAACGAGTCATGATTGTCAATGACAAGTATATTTTTTATTTTTGAATTCTCCATGCCGTGGCTTTTTCTTTGTGAGGTTGATGACCTGTTTTCTCCCTTCGCGAAAGTAGGAATTCGGGGGAAAATAAACTACTTTTTGGCTGTTGTGTTTTTATCATATAAGTTGTGATTATGGCGAAGAGAAAGAATTGGTTTTCCTGTTTTTCACGAATTATCTGGGAGTTTTGAATGATAATTTCCTGAAGACGCTGGCGTGTTTTATTTGCATTGCTTGGGTGGGGAAGGAGAACGAGTCGATGGTGGTGACGCTGGCATCGGTAGCATTGGTGATACCGTATTTGCTGTTTTCCCCCGTTGGCGGGACGATTGGCGAAGATATATAAAAAGCGAAAAATTGTTGTTTGGGCGAAGTTTGCCGAGATGCTGATCATGGTCGTGGCTGCGGCCGGATTCCTGACGCACTCGACGGGGTTGGTGTTGTCATCCATTTTGTTGATGGGGTTGCAGAGTGCGCTGTTTTCTCCTTCGAAGTACGGGCTGATTCGTGACATCGGGGGATGAAGAGGGGATTTCTTACGGTTCCGGGGCTATGGAGATGTTCGCTTTCGTGGGTATTCTGACAGGGACGTTGATGGCGGCCTTTTGTCGGAGAGCGTGACGATCCCGGTGCTGTGCGTGATCCTGTTCGGGGTGGCGTTGTTGGGTTGGTTGTCTAGTCTGACAATTCGGGCGCACGAGAGTGAGCCGATGAAGGAGAGCCACGAGACGTTGAATCCTGTGAAGTTTGTGAAAGACATGTTTGTGCGGGCGTTAGGCGTTCAAAGGAGTTGAATCTGGGTGGTTGTGGGACTGGCTACATTCTGGTTTATCGGTTCGATGATCCAGATGGTGCTTATCGTGTACTGCCGTTCGGATTTGGGGATGAACGATTCGGAGACGGGTATCGTGATGTCGTTGGCTGCCGTGGGAATCGGGGCGGGATGTTATCTTGCCGGGGTGTTATCCCGCCGGGATGTGGAGTTGGGATTGGTGCCTTACGGGGGGATCACGACGGGGTTGACGTTGCTGGCAATATTCCTTTTTGACGCTCATGGGGTAACGTTCGCTATTCTCGTATTTTTGGCAAAAGTTTTTCAGCGGGATGTTCAAGGTACCGCTGGATGCTTGGATTCAAGCGAACGAAGGGGCGAGAATTAGGAGATATGCTGGCTTATTCGAATTTGATCACTTTTTGTTTATGTTGATGGCATCAGGGGTGTTTTGGGGGATGACGATGCTTTTTGATACAAAATATGTGTTTATTTTTTCTTGCCGTATTGACGTTTACGATCACGGTTGTTTTGTTTTTGTGTGTGGAGGAAGTGAGGATGAGGTTTAAGAAGTTTAGATTAAAGAATTAGATATGGGTTATAAGAAGGTATTGGCGGCCTTTTACCGGGGTGTTCTGAGTTCCCGTTACCGGGTGCGCCTTGAGGGGGCGGGGTTACTGACCGAGCGGCGGGCAACGTTGTTTCTGCCTAATCATCAGGCGTCGGTCGATCCGCAGATTGTTTGTTCTCAGTTGTTGTGTTACGTGGATGTGTCCCCGTTGGTAACAGAGGGGTATTTTAAAATTCCGGTGGTTGCGCAAGTGTTGCATTTGATGAATGCGGTGCGGGTGCCGGATTTGGAGAAGAGCCGCCGGGGGGTGGAGATCGTGGCGGGGTTGAACCGGGTGGTGGTCGATGCTTTGGCGGCGGGGCATAACGTGTTGCTTTACCCGGCGGGGCAGTTGACGAGTAGCGGGTTGGAGCGTGTGGGGAACAAACAGGGGGCTTGGCAGGTGTGCCACCAGTTGCCGGAGGGAACTCGTGTCGTGGGTATGCGTATCCGGGGTTTGTGGGGGAGTATGTGGTCAAGGGCTAGGACGGGACGTTCACCAAATTTTGCATGGGCTTATTTGAAAGGAATTTTTTACGTTCTGGCAAACTTGTTATTTTTCGTGCCTAAACGTGATGTAACAATTATTTTTGAAGATATTACGGACGGTGCGGTGCGTTATGCCGCGGAGGGACGGCAGCCGTTCAATCGTTTTTGGAGAGTTTTTATAATGCTCCGGGTGAGGAGCAACCTTTGATTTTTAAAACATTTCTTTTACGTGAGGGGACGACAACACGGTTCGTCATCGGAATTATGAATATGATTGCAGCTAATGAGGTACGGGTATGCATGAATGAGGCGGGAGCCCGGCGGCAACCGTTTTTGTTTGGTGTTGATTTCGAGTTGTCGGAAGGTTTTTCGTGTTGGATCCGTTGGGGCAGCAAGAGATTCTTTTTGAAGTTGAGGAGTCTCGAATTCTCCGATGGGGGAGGGGAATATCGGGG
>VOFG01001897.1_pt1 | contig 11929 bp, 18 predicted proteins | sample 5384171 | NCBI WGS metagenome assembly VOFG01 (sample SAMN12384726, study PRJNA508395) | human gut metagenome | isolation source: healthy gut F | host: Homo sapiens | reverse complement strand
CTGTGCGATCAACATTGGTGTAGCAAACTTTGTGTGATGAACTGGTTGACGGATGCTGCCATTGCAAGCCAGGTTGTGCAGCATGACATGAACATCAGCACTTGGAGATCCGGTTGGACTTTATCCGGTTTAAATGAAAATATCTGTCGGCAGACGAAAAGATTTTATTCCTGTTATTGAAAATGTGTGGCAAGCGCGGGCATCAATCATAAAGTCGGCAATAATGCTAAACGGTGCATCTTTTCTCGTCAAAGGAGCACCAAGAACCATCTGCACGAGCAGTTTGGTGCCATTGCAGGAGAGATGGAAGGCGGAAAGTATCGGACAAGCATGTTAAGTGTCAATCAAGTGCCATTTGCTATTTTGCGCAGTATTTTCAGATGGAAAAAGGCGCAGAAATGGACCATGCTACTTTTGCAGAAAAGGCAGCACAGGTTTGGCATTGAAGCTCATCCTGATGCGATCGCAGAACTTGCCTAAGACAAAGATAGCATAGATAGAAATAGAGAATACGGAGGCAACAACATACGAAAGTGAAAGGGAATTTTAGGTTATGGCAATCTGGGACGTGGTGTAGAAAGTGCGCATCCGTCAAGAATGAGTGACACTGGAGTTGACCTGGACACATTACAAGACGAGATCCAAAGTCCATCACACCAAGAATGAGGGAGTAAAAGTATATTCTGTAGACGAGATCGAAGATTTAAAAGCGACTGACATCGATGTACTGGTGCTCTGTGGTGGTTCCGCAACAGACCTGCAAAACAGACACCGGAATATGCAAAGAAGTATTTTAACGTGATCGACAGTTTTGATACACGTGCAAGAATCCCGGAACATTTTTGCAGCAGTTGATAAAGTGGCAAAGAGAAAGAGCGGACATGTGGCATCGATACTCTTGGTGGCTGGGATCCGGGCATGTTCTCTTTGATGCGCTTATATGAGCCAGCGTCTCGCACCGGAAGGTCAGGACTATACTTTCTGGGGCAAAGGGCGTATAAGCCAGGGACACTCTGATGCGATCCGTCGTGTTTGCAGGTGTAAAAACGGCAAACAGTACACGATCCCGGTAGAGGAGCGCTTTAGAGGCGGTTCGGTGCAGGCAAAGAATCCGGAACTCTCCACGCGCGAGAAACATACCAGAGAATGTTTTCGTCGTACCGGGAAGAAGGGCGAATCTGCAAAAATCGAAGAAAGAGATCGAGAGACGATGCCAAACTATTTTGCGGATTATGATACACGGTACATTTTATCACGGAGGAGGAATTTGCGCAAGAGATCATGCTGGGCATCACACGGTGGATTTGTCTTCCGCACAGGTGTGACCAGGGCTTGGAAAGAGACCGTGGCATTGCAATCGAATATAGTTTGAAATTGAGTTCCAATCCGGAATTTACATCTTCTGTTATCCTTGGCATTTTCCAGAGCCATCATCGTTTGGTCAGAAGAAGCGGGCAAGCGGATGTAAGACCGTATCGATAGTGCTCCGGCATATCGAGCCCACTTTCACCTGCAGAAGAATTACGTGCACATATATGTTATAGAGAAGATATTGCAAAACGCTCTGACAGGTTTATCCGTCAGGGCGTTTTACAAAGGAAAAATATTAAAAAGATGTGAAATTAGCGAAATACTTTAGAGAAAGAACGCCGATAAGCATCTTTCGCACAAAATTCTCCTTTGCTATCAACCGATCGCAATAATCATAGCGCTCAGTTTTTACCCACTCAGTGAGTAGGAGCATTGAAACTCAAGTTCTGACAAACTCATCGATATGTACACTCACAGTAAGCAGGTACCAAACATTCATCGATCTTCCTGCAGCTGTTGAACCTCTTTTCTGTTTTATATCTATATTGTAGCACAAGAAATAGAGAAGACCATGGGTTGAAATCTTGAAAAAGCAAGAATTTTGTACGATGGCACAAAAAGCTGTGCCATACTATAGCAAGCAGGGAAAACGCAGGACAAAAGAGACGATCTTTGGGAGGCGCAAATGGGATTTACAGTGGAGAATGTGCTGATCGTTGCAGAGACAAGTATAAAATGGAATTGGTGGCAGGGCAAATGGCTGGGCAAATTCGATCCTGGCTCTTGATGGTAGAAGATACGACCATTATGGAATTTTAAGGCAAAGGAATTGGCGGTACCATGGGGCCGGGCTTTCGCACGGAGCAAGATCTGCTTTCGTGGAGATCTTGGACAGGCATCATGCAACCAGGACTTGTGAAATACCGGATATTATGTAAAGGAGATACCGGCAAGTGTGCGCCTACTGCAATGCCATGATACGCCTTTCGTTCCCCTGGGTGATCGAGATGTCGAGATGATCGAGGATCGACGGTGCGGATCTTTTGCGAACGGAGACAGATGAACAGATTTCGTCTGCCTTTATCAAATCCATCGAGAGTCCACAGCGCATCGAAGAATATCGTGAAAGATTATCGGCATCCTTTGATGTAGACGGGAAATTTCAAGTCGTGCTCATTACAACGGAGGGCTTGGACAGCATGGATCGCAAAATTGGCTACCATTTTTATATGAAAATATATCACATAATGCGCATTTCTTTTACTACAACGGCTATTTTGCCGTCATCATGAACGAAGTTAACGAAACGCAGAAGAAGACATCATACAGGGCTTTCTCAATACGGACGAGACACCGTAATGCCGGATAAAACGATTTATTGTGGGGAAGGATACGCCGTTTTGGATGTGGCAAATGTGCATATTTCGGCTTCAGGCCAGAGCGGAATATGCCCCCAGATCGATATGAAAACAGACCTTTTTACAAATTTGACAAACTGGGCGTCGAGCGGATGCTGTATTCGGCAACGAGATGAACTACTCATGCAGCAGATGGGGAGTCAGACGTACAGCCTCTTTTGGACTATGATGCAGGACATCAGCCACCGCAGAATCTTGTGGGAGCACTCTTTTCGTTATCTGATAATGGTAGTATGAAGGTCGCGGATGAGATGTTCATTGCGATACCATCGCGTTTACCGTATGAACAGATCGAAGGAATTGCTGCAGGCTGATGGAGTTGGGTGAGGAGCGCATGGCTTATTATCCTGGCACATGCCCGATCGTCGAGATCATTGACACTACTCTCGTGATCAGACGATCGAAGATGATCAGAAAAAGATGAATTTTGGTATACGAAATGTAGAAAATGTGGCCCTCGTATTTCATTTGCCTGCGTTGCGATGCTAGAAAACGAAGTGCAGAGGAGGAAAAAGATGCATGATTTAAAAGATGGCGCTGATATTGTGCAGTTGATCAAAAGAGAGGTGCCGGAAGTCATTCTTCATACAGGTGAGGAGTTGAACTTTATCTACATTATCTCAGTATGCATATGGTAACCTTGTGGTTGCAAAGCCTCGAGATTCTTCTTTGAGACAGCATTGAATGCTCTGAGGAGGACGCAAAGATTTTGGCTGACTGTAGAGGCATAATCAGACACAGTATGGAATATCATGCGCAGGATCGAAACTCCCAGGCGGTACATGTGCATGTGCAATGCTTTTGTCATTTAGTATAGAAGCATGCTATATAATTCAAAACATGCTTACACTAGACGAATTTATCAAAGAATTTCATATTATGTTAAATGCATCAGCAACTGGCAGCAGTGCGAGCCATAGAAGAACCTGGACCCTGCTCACTGGCGGTTCCGGGATCGGAGCAAGACGACGGTCCTGTGACCCGCATCGGTTGAGTATGGTCTACCGCAAGCGTGACGCACCGGAAGATAGTGATTGGTCGTTACCTACAACGTTGCCGCCAAGAGCGACATGCAAAAGACGCTGTAAAAGATGTTTGCGAGGATTTATCCATGCGCGTGAATTTCGTACCATCGCACATTTGTGCAAAGGCAGGGTCGCCATGCATAGCCGTATGGTTAGGAAGCAGGACAGGCCTGGAACTGCTGAGTGATGAGGGGAGAAAAGGCGCATCCTGCAGGATCTATCAGCATCGAACACGATTTTCCAAGTGAAATAGACTTGTCGATCTGGCAACCCCGCATCACCTACATCAAGAACCGCATGCTGTCTAAGGAAGAAATTGCCCGCCCGAACGCAGAAACTATCAGATCTGGAAACATCTATGAGGCATAATAGTGAAATGCACGCAGTCCAATGGATTTTAACGACCAGTTGCCTACGCCTACACCATTTTTCGCAGTGCCCCGGCACTCTTGATGCCTGATCGTTATTCTTATATCATGGTGGATGCCCAGTATACCTCCCAAAGATCCAGCATGCCATCATAGAACTTCTGGCAGTCAGGGAAATCATCTCTTTACGGCAGGGGATGAAGATCAGAGATCTATGGATTTCAAAAGCCCATCATCCGAAGCACTGCCTTTTGAAGACGCTATCCGCGCAAATCCTCGATGACACCAACACCGGTCGGATTATTGTCGTGCGATGCCTCATCCGGCAGAATCACTGCGTCACGAAAAACATATCGTCCTTGAAAATCCGTACGACATAGCCCGCAGAAAAAGGGCAGTAAGGATATCCGCTCAGCGAAACCGATGGAAAAGGATGCGAAGCATCAAAACGACTTAAGCGGTAATTTATCGCGATAATGAGACAACTGCCTCCCACCATCACCTTTATCCCTTAATCAAGAAGCGATCTCTTTTCTCTCACCACAAATGATACTATCCTCTTTGCAGATTACTATAAATTACTCAAAAAGGCGATGACGCCATTCGAGCCCAGCAAAGAGTATATCAGTGTCTTTGATGCGAGCACTTTCTTATTATGGCAGTGGCGATTGGACGGCAGGAAAAGTCAAAAGCCTATGCGCACCCATATGGTAAATATGACGAGCCCGCAGACGGCACCGTGTCCGTATCCCAAACTCCCATGTGGGATATCTGGACTATGTCGAGCGTCTCCAGACAGAAAATGCCAAGACGGAGCATCTCACAGATGCTAGGCACAGGGAGAAAGATCACCTTTGGCATTGGCGTAGAACGCTGGATGCATTGGCAGACATCCTGCGCAATGCAAGGAAGAGGATAAAGAGGCAAAACTGGTCTTATCCACGACACCCAGCAAGCGGGCTTGGAATATGATCACACGCCCACCTTCTGATGGTGGCGGATGTGGGATCTTCCCGAGACAGTCCCGACATCTCACCGGCAGTGCTGACAAAGAGGGAGATTGCGGCGTGCTGAGGAAAGAAAGAAGGCTCTTATGTGGGGGTCACGCGCAAAAGCAGTAACCGATCCTCTTTCATGCAGACGAAATCGACTTTTAGAGCGCAGTTTCTGCCGGGATCTGCGTGGAAGTAGAGGCGGAGGCAGAACACAGCAGGGCAAAAAGACCCAATCTATGTTGTCCGCAGAAAAGTCCCAGTCCACAGGCAGATGGGCATCATCCCTACCGTGCATCCGCGCGACATCAGTGCCCAGCAAAGCAGGCATCATCGTGCGCAGGGCGAGGTTGGAGCCCTTTTGAAAAATCAGGAAAGCATCCAAAATTTCTGATGGCATCAACAAACATCTTTGCTTACGCTTTTGAACGGCAATCTGGTCGTGGAGTGAGGACGAACTATAGTATATCAGGAAGGTCGCAGGCACTTTTCTTCCATAAATTCGTTAAAATTTGCAAAGTTCTGCTCGATCTTCTCTGCAACCGCATATTTATCGGCAAAATGATTACGATCCAATAGAGTAGAGAAATCCTGAAAATGTGAAAATAGTGTTATCATAGTTATAGATGACTAATTCGAAATGGATTAGAGCAGCAGGAATATGTGAGTATCATAGGCGGTCTACTGGTGTCCCTTGCTGTTTTCGCACTATACATAAGATGAGGAAGCTGACAAACGGTATCAGTGGAAAGGTTTGAAACCTGGAAATCGAGGCAAGTACGCGTTGCAGAGGTAAAAGAGAGATTTCCACCCATCTCCTACCCTTAGTATCGGCAGTTCTTCGCAGATATTGCGAAAAGTTGTTTGAGTATGCGGCGAGAGAACAGCGTCTGGATTATCTCTTCGCGCTTGCGTATACATGATGGAGAGTATTACGCCCGCGATCGACTGTGTCAACGCGATCAGTTGTGGGCATGAGGGTATCAAATACCAGTTGGCAACGCAAGAGTATGGAGTTGCGGCACGGACATACAATGGTACTGGTGTATGCAATTTTTGTCATGGGAAATTTTACCAAGGCGGTCGGATTATTATTTATCCAGCATTGATTACAGCAAGGAATACCGTCGCAAAGCGCATCCATGGGATGGCAGCATCCAATCTGGCTGCATCTTTTTCCGCTACAACAATGTCTACGAGAGAGCCATGTTCTATTATGCAGAGGCTGAGGAGTACATCATAAAAGAGCTGGAAGCGGAGACCAAGGAAACGACCCTTTAATAATATGAACTGCATGCTTTGTAATAAGGGCTACTGCCTTTGAACATCGGCAGATCGATGAGGCGACTGGAATGCGGTGAGCGCATCATAGACAATATTTTTACAAGAACCCGGATATTCCTTTATGTCCAGTTTGGCGTACACACCTTTTTGGCGACTCTCTATCTGGCGCGTGATGAGCGGGAGCAGCAGAGTTTCATCTTCGCATGGCGCAAAAGGATTTCCACCAGAGTGATAATTCACGGATTATCTGATGATATCCGCGCCTATATTCAGGTATATATGTATCTGGAACAGTACGATGAAGTGACAAGGATCCTCAATTATTTCATCAAAAAGCGCGAGCAGGACAATGCGTCTTCTCTTTTATCTATAGTATGTTTATGGAAAAAGCGCATCCGTTGTGCCGCTATCCTGCAGCGACCAGGTCATTATCTGGAATATACCGCCGTTTTCTGAAAGTTACTGGGAGCGTGGCATCTACAATCTGGAAGCCGTCGTGCAGGCGGAGATGCGCACAATGAGCACAAGCGCATCATGCATATGCAAAAAGGAGCATCACAGAGCAGAATGAAAAACTCAGCGATCAAGTCCAACCATGATGCCCTGACTGATTGCCCAACCGTGCTTATTGGCACAGTTATGCAGAAGATGCGTTGGCAAAGGCGGATCTCGTAATGGTACGACTTTTGGCGTTGAGATCTTGATATTGATTTCTTCAAATCGGTCAATGATACTTACGGACATATCGATGGCGCATCATTATCTGGCATGTGCGGATGCTCTCAGCAGTCTGGTGCAGGAAAATGAGGATGTATTTGCCGCACGTTACGGCGGATGAATTTGTCCTTGTCTATACCGGCAAGACAGACGAGGAGCATCTGTCAGATGATGGCACATCTCAAAAGCAACATGGAGCGTATCGCACTGAGCCGCACATAAGCCCTGTGGGCGTAGATTATATCACCTTATCGCAAGGATGTTGTCACTGGTGCCGGAGACAAAGAACCGTTTGTAGATTATCCCGGCAACGGCGGACAAAACTCCTGTATCAGGTCAAAAGACGGCAATAATTATAAAGTAGGACGTTGGATAACAGAGTAGTTTCTGACGAGAAGGCGCATCCCTTATTTGGGATCGCCTTTCGTTAATGTATTATGCAATAATTTGAACCAGTTGGTCGGACCCATGGCAATAGCACTCTGCCGGTGATATGCAGCGCATGACGACCGGCAGGGATTCCAGGTTGGAAGATGGTCTGTATTTTGATTGCCTGTTTTCGCAAAAGCACGATAGGAGATCATTGCCTCAGAGACCTTGGTATCCTCGGCGTCGTAAGGTCGGTGGGATGCGTTCAGGGTTCCAAAGACATAACGAAGGTCGCTGGAAATGGAAAAGCACCATTATGGTCATTGCCGGGAGCATCAATGTCAAAGTAGTAAAAGATAGGCGATTTGTCTTGGCATATTTGTGGGAGATATGTCCCATGATGATGGCATACATATCATTATTGGTGTAGCCCAGCATGTAGTCGATCGGCAGAGGCCATCGCATCAGAGTATCCAGCCAGGTGCGTCGATCAGAGGCCGCCGTCCACGACCGGCATGTGGTGTTGTAGTGGTGTTGTCCTTTGGTGACGGGATTTCAGTTCCTCGATCGCGGTAAAGATGGTCTTGGTATCTAAGACCTTTAGTTCATCTAAGCTGTTGAAAACATCCGGCGGTCGCCATCGTATCTTCTCCCAGTATTCATGGGTGTTTTCCGATGGGCGTGGCAGGCAATCGGAAACATGCCGCCACCTGGACACATGATGGCATCGTTGCTACAGAAGTCCCTGGCATTTTGGACTGAGGCGCTAAGTACTGGATGGAAATAGCACCGCACTCTGCTGTCCTACGACAGTGATGTTGTTGGCATTGCCCTTTGTAATCAGCGATTGGTTTGCTCGATCCATTGCAACGGGCGGTGAACTCGATCGTCTGAGTCCAAAGTTGCCGTCACGTCCGATCCCGGATGTCTGGACGCGTCAGGATAACCGAAGATGCTGACACGGTAGTATCGATACAAAAACAATGCCGCGTCTGGCATAGGGCAGTACCGTCGATCGCACTGTCGTATAATTGGCACCGGAATCAAAGCCGCCTCCGTGGATAGCAAGACCAAGCCAGTACCGGGAAAGGTCCGTCGCCGGCAGGGGAAAAAGATGTTGAGGTTCAGGCAATCCTCGTCATAGTGGAAGGTCTGCCCCGATCGAATTCATTGTGATAGAAAAGCCGTTCCGGATTTCTAAATGTTCGTAGTGCGGTTCTACGGACACACATTGCCGTAATGGGTGGCATCGTAGTACGTCGTCCCAGTGTTCTACCGGCTCGGCATAGGCAAACGCTCGGCGCTTGCGTAGCGGATACCACAGAGTCATCAGCCGTCGCAGTGGATGCCACGTGAATTTCTGACTGCATTTGCTTGGTCTGCTTGTGATAAAGTTCATAATCGTCTCCTTTATTTATACTCCTAAATTCTGGATCTGTCTGTATTCTAGCACGAAAAGCCTAGTGTGGACAGGATTTTTAAAAGAATTAAAAATGTTAAAAATGCACAAAGTAACTTTGCCATATGGAAAGAAACGTAGTAAAATATAATAAATTAAATGAGTTAAATAATACAAATCCTCGCATGACATTATATTATTACAAAAAGGAGAGTTATAATGGAATAAACATATGTCTGATTGACCAAGGAGAAAATGTGCCTGCGGTGACTCGTGTGTGTTTTAATTTTTCTCTGATTTCATCTAACAATGTTTTATATGGATTGCCACATATTCCGTTGGCACAGATTACCATTCTGATGTGTGTAAGAATTTGGGATGCAAATCTAATGATCCACTCTGCTTCTGACTCGATTCCAGAGAGCAGACAGAGCGCGCGCTTCCTCTGTCCTTATGCGTTATGTGGGCATCCATCCCACCTGGCAGTAGCAGCGGTGTACTGATCGTCGGCAGATCCCCGGACTGACGACCAACCAGCATCCGATCGCACGCATTATGTGACTTCAATCTCGCGGCGGTATGATGGCCACAGGTGTCAACATCCCTCTACGCATCTTTGGCATCCGTTATGGCACCTGGACGCATCCGATGGCTGCGTCCGTCTCTTCGTCATGGCGCGTTCCGTAGGTGCAGGATTCTGGTAATATCCATCCATGATCTTACTGCCGCTTTTGGTATATTCTACTGTGATCGGGATTGCAGATGGTGCCGAAACAAAGGTCTTAGATCAGGCCAAATTAGGATTTGCCGTGCTGTATCGCAGTGGTATCTATTGGTATTTACAGCCTACATTTAGAAATGTAGCGAACGTATCTGGTTCCGCCAAAGCAGAAGCAGGAAGGTATGCATGTATTTCCGGTACCGTTGGGGATGCTTTTTAAGAACCCGCCGTTCATTTTCATGTCTGGTATCCATGCTTTTGACCGCATTCCAGATGTACACACAGACGACTTACAACTACCTCTTCCTGAACTTCTATGAGAAGCCGGGACTTACAGTTTGTGACCGTTTGTACTTATGTACTGATGGCATTGTTCTTACCGATCGTTGGTAAAGTTGGTCCGCAAGTTTGGTAAAAGGGAGTATCTGTGCATTTGGTCTTGCTTTTGCCGCTGTTGTAAACTTTATTATGTATTTCCTCAAGTTTACACCGATGGTAAACAACATATAATCTTTATGATCCTCTCTTATTCTTCTCAGGCGCAGGGACAGACATTCCTGACACTGAAGCATGGGCATTGGTTATGGATGTTATCGATTACCATGAACTTCTTTCCGCGGGCGTGAAGAAGGTACATCTTATGCATTGTATTCTTTCACCAGAAAGTTAGGTCAGACCTTAGCAGGTGTTGGTGTACCCCGATCTTATTTGCTTTATCGGCTATGTATGATGCAAGCAAGCAGTCAGCAGAAGTTAAGTTGCAAAAATTATATGATATGGCAACACTGGTTCCGGCGATCGTGCTTTTGGTTATGTTCTTATTACTGACATTTGGCTATGCAACTTCGCTAAAAGAAAACTGGCTGATGTCTACGCGCAAGCAGAACTTGCAAAGCGCAGAGAGCAGGAAAAATTACCAAATCTGAGGCAGTCCCGGAGTGAGGTATCTCACCCGGGGACTTTGAGTGTAGAAGGGAAAAGGAGGAAGGGCGAGGCATAGCCGGTCTGCATCCCCCTCCTTCCTCGCTTTCCCCACCGCCATATTTATGCCATCGACTTGACAGCCTCATTTCCTTTGGTTATACTAGCACGTGAGTAATACGTCAATAAAATATCAAAAGTGAGGCATAAATACCACATGATTAAGATAATTACAGATTCCGGATCGGGAGGCTTTTACAGGAAGAATGCGACAAGGCGTGTCCTTCCAGACATGTTTCTTTCGAGAAGAACATTACCGCGATGGCGCCGATCTCACACGAGACCTTTATGATGAAAACCGATCGAGACTGATGTTTTCAGCCAAAGACTGTCACGATCAGTCCTCATGAATTTATGGAGGCTTATCCAGCAGGAACCGATGCTGATGCATCGGCAGGAGAGCAGATGAGCGACAAGCGTATCCTCTGTTATCACGCTTTCTCCTCCAGGTTAATATCCGCTGGTACTTACCAGAGCGGCCTGTATCGCGGCAGAGTGAATTTGAAGCTGTCAGGGTCTATGTCGTAGACAGTGAAAAACGTCACGGTGGGACAATAAAATGCCTCGTCATGCGCGGTAGAACTGGTCGAGGCTGGACTATGGACAGATGAGATCGTAGGGATTTTGGAGGAGGAAAAGAAAAGCAGTGTATCCAACGCATCGCATTGTTGGATACACTGGAATACCTGGAAAAAGGGTGGATTTCGATCTCTGGCAGCATCTGCTGCACTTGGCAATGCATTATCGGATCAAGCCGGTTGTGAGTAGGTGCAGGAGAAATCCTTTTGTACTTGGAAAAAGCGCACGGGATCAAAGAATGGAAAGAAACCTGCTGATGCAGCGGACCGCTATAAGTGAGGAATTGATTTTTCACGTCCTTTTATAGGGATATACCGCGCTCGGATAAGTCGCCGCATTCGCAAGTATATCGAGGATAAGCCGTATGCTTTGGGAAAAGGCACACACACAGAGGAAATGCTCGATCAAGTCAGCCTGTCGGGGCGGCTATCGCACCCATGTAGGACCGGGAGCGATCGCGCTGGCATTTTTCGCGTATCGTTAGAGAATGTGCCAAAGCACATACTTTTTATACATACTCCTGACGCCGCCTGGTATGAGCTTCCATATTCTTTTGGGCAAAACAAGATTTAAAATGATGGAAACGATAACACGACGGCAACGCAGTTTTCTGCAAACACGGTCTGACGATCCATGCGAAAATAGCAAAGATTTCCGGTACCTAGGTAGCCGATGCCGACACTGAGTGAGAGTGCGGCGATCGTGATATTTCGCTGCGGTAAAAACCGGCTTTTGCCCATCATTTTGCAGAGACGACCGCTGGAT
>VOFG01004162.1_pt1 | contig 11934 bp, 30 predicted proteins | sample 5384171 | NCBI WGS metagenome assembly VOFG01 (sample SAMN12384726, study PRJNA508395) | human gut metagenome | isolation source: healthy gut F | host: Homo sapiens | reverse complement strand
GCTAGCTGTGCCATTCCATGTTGTATTAGATAAGCCGCCAATAGTATTAGCCGTACCGTTAACAGTAACACCCACTGATATTAGCCGTTTTACCTGTAATGGCCCCCGTTGTACCATCAACAGTTACAGCATTAGCACCAAACTACCAACGTGTCACTCATCATTGAGTTTTACATCATAGATAAGTATGACCATCAGCTGCCGTAGTAGATGTTAATGTCACATTACCTGTTGTTGCATTAGCTTTGCTTCACACCTGTATTAGCAGTGATTTCAGTTTTGGACGCCTTTTAGCTGCATTTCGATAGCATCTGCTACGTTTTTAGCAGTTGCCAACCATCATTGGTAGGACCTGTACTTGTGCCATCTGCACCAGCCGTAATAGATGCGGAATTAACAGCAACTTTCACCCCTGCTGCCGTAGCAGATGTGCTCACAAGATGCCATCACCGGTGCGGCAAAGGATGCGTCCCCATCTTTAAAATTATTTATTACCTGCGGGAACCAGTGTCAGCAGTGAGGCCAATCCCTTTAACGCGGTAGCATTAACTGTGTCAGCATTCAAACCAACTGTAATCGTTTGTTATTAACAGTCGCCGTTACGCCATTGGCACCAGCCATTGCTTTTTGGTTTTTAAGGTCTACAGTGCCGTCATGTGTGCCATCAGTAATATTGAGGTTTTGAGACAAGTTAGCCACTGCATTTTGAACATCGCCAATATTCGCAGCATTCGTCCAGTTGTACCACCGCTAGCCACATTGCTAATGACCTTATTACCAACATGATGCCAGCCGTTTTATCGATGGAAATGGCTCACCACCAGTCACATTATCTGTTGTTAAGCACCAGTGCCTGTAATGGCCGTCTGTACCATTCGTTAAACCATTTGTATTGATAACCGTATTGCCTCAAGCCGTGAAGGCGATGTACCTGTAAATGATGTGCCTGTGAAAGTAGTACCTGTGAAAGCTTTACCCGTTACAGAGCCATCAGTGCCATCCAAGGTAATTTTATTCGCACCAGAACCAACGGTTACTTTATTATTAGCTGTTACAAAACAATCAGGTAATATCTTTCTTAGTAGCAACAGTGATTTTCTTTTTTATCTGTACCATCTTGTGTAATCTCGATGTTATCACCATTAACAAGATCTACTGTATCGCCGCCTTTTAACAGCCGTTTTATCAGTTGTGCTGGAATTCGTTGTAATATTCAAGCCGCACCTGCTTTTGCTGCATCAGCCGCTTTGTTGATAGCATCAGCTACATTTTGCGCAGTTGCTAAGCCATTACCAGTTACAGATGCTTCACCTGTCGGGCATTACTGTTAATAGTCGCACGCTTTGTGGAAATCTCAACCGGCTATTACCATTCATATTAGTAGATACAAAGTCACCTGTTGCACCTTTCACATTAAATGCCACATCAGCAGTGCTCAAGATTGGCTGGACGCAGTGCCAGTATCTGCACCAAAGGAGATATTTCTAGCTAACGCAGTTGTATTGGCTGCGATATTAGTTGTATTAGTCGCAATTTTACCTTTATTAGCAGCAATATCTGTGGTATTCGTGGTGATTTGATTCTTAGTTGCTGTATTAAGATCGAAAGGATACTTTGCCATCATTATCAACTGTAGCAACAGTGGATCCACCATCTACAAAGTTAAGACCTTTAGATAAAGAAATCTTCTTCGCATTAGCATCAGCAGCACTATTAGCACGGTATGTTAAATCCGTTTTAGCCGCAAAGTTTTGTTGTATCGATACCAATTGCATAATCTTTTAGAGTTAGTACCCACTGTTGGAGTTACTGTAATAGGATTATCTGCTTGAGCAGCTTTACTTACTGTAACAGCATCTATAGCTAAATCTTTTACCTTAGCTGCATCAACAGCAACTTTCACACCAGCTGCAGTAGCAGATGTGCTCACAAGATTACCATCGCCAGTTACTGCAAAGGATACATCGCCATCTTTAAACCTATTTATTACCTGTGGAACCAGTGTCAGCAGTGAGGCCAATCCCCTTAGTGGTAGCATTAACTGTGTCAGCATTCAAACCAACTGTAATCGTTTGGTTATTAACAGTCGCCGTTACGCCATTGGCACCAGCTACATTAAGTTTTTGGTTTTAAGGTCCACAGTGCCGTTATTAGTACCATCTGTAATATTTAAATTTTGAGACAAGTTAGCAACAGCTTGCTTTACATCACCAATATTTGCTGCATTAGTATCAGTTGTACCGCCACTAGCAACGTTAGAAATGACTTGATTGCCTGCACTGATACCATTCGTACCAAAGGAAACCGCACTAGCACCTGTACCACTTGTTAAACCCGTCGTATTGATAACTGTATTGCCTGCAGTTAAGGAATCAACGGTCATATTCTTAGCTGTTTTGATGGTGAAAGTCTTACCAGCTTGGCTAATTTCGATGTTATCACCATTGTTAAAGGTAATAGTGTCACCACCTTTTACCTCTTCTTCAGCATGAGCATTCGCTTTCACCTTGAAAGCAGAAGCAGACTTAGCAGCATCATCCTAATCGCTTGTCATTAACCGTCAATGTTACATCATTACCAGATGCAGCGGTAGAGAATATACTTGTTATCCCCTTTAATATTGAAAGATACATTACCATCCTTTAAGGACTTAGCAGTCGTAGATGTACCTTTATCGTCAGCTAAAGCAATTGTATTAGCGATGTTGGTTGTGTTTGTTGCAATATTTGTTGTGTTAGTAGTAATTTGATTTTTATTCGCAGTGATATTTGATGTATTCGTAGCAATATCTTGTGCATTTTTTGTAATCTTATTACCTAATACAGTATTTGTATTGTTAATTGCAGCAGCAACCTCTGTGGCTTTAGCTACCACCCTCAGTAGTACCCGTTACAGTACCATTCGTTGTATTTGGTGGTAATGGCACGTACTTCTGCTAAGCATCAATAGTAATTGTTTGATTATTAACAGTAGCTTTCGCAGCACCTGTGCCTGCAACTGTTAAAGTTTGAGACTTAAGAACTACAGAACTATTATTTGTACCATCACTGATATTTAAGTTTTGAGATACATTTTGCTACTGCTTTTTTACATCACCAATATTTGCTGCATTAGTATCTATTGTACCGCCACTGAAAACACCTGTAATTTGTTTATTTCGGCATTAATTCCTGTGGCAAGCACAGATGGACCATTTGTAATAGTAAGCCCATCATTATCAATCAGAGCTTCAGCCTTAAAGGAATTTCCAATAAACTTGTTTTCCTGAATAATCCCTGAAGAACCATTCATTATAATTTGATTAGGGTCCGAAGCACCCACAGTTGCAACAATCAACGTGCCATCTAATGCGATTTGATTTTCCAGTACCAACTGTTACTTTTTTCTCTTAGCATTAACAGAATCCACTGTAATAGTATCATTTAATTTAGTAGTAATCTTCTTACCAGTTCTACTACTTACAGTAATATTATCGCCGCTAAAATCTACAGTGTCACCTTTATCAATGGTTTCGGTTGAAGTTTGACCATTAGCAGACAATTTAATTATACTTCACATCCGATACGGTTTGTGTATAGCTTTTGCTGCATTATTTTGCATCAGCCATACCTGAACTTGCTGATGCCACACCATTAGATACAGTAATCTCCTGTTTTTTTCCCTGAAATTGTTAATGTCTTACCATCACCAGCTTTTGTCGTAATGTATTGATTATCACCATTTAATGCTAATTTACTTTGTGAAAGATTAACATCGCCATTACCAGTATTGCCTGTAAAAGCTAAATTAACACTCTTTTAGTTGTGCTACGTTTACCGCATCTGTATCATTTTACCTGCCGCTACACCTGTAATTTGACGAGTTACTTTATTAGCTACATCACCCACAGATGATACAGCACCAGCAGTAGACGTAAAAAGCCTCATCCTTTAATCCAGCATAAGTGTCAGTACGACCAGTTTTTCGATCAAAGCCTTGTTTATTTTTATCAGTATTTGCAACAGATCCACTACCTAATGCAACACCACCGGTAACAGTAGCTGAACTTCCTGAACCTAATGCAAGAGACTTATCAGAGTAAGCCTGCTTCATGACCAAATGCAGCTGCATCCTCATTATTGGTTCTCGCCCCAAAACCTACAACAGTTTGAAAATTACGACCACTTGCGGTAACAGTCGCTGTACCAACCGCTACAGTCCCAACTCCATTAGCAGAAGCACCCTTATAGAGCCATTGCCACTGCCCAAAGCAACAACAAAAAATCACCAGTAGATTCAGTTCTATAACCTATAGCAACACTTCCTGCTGGAGATGTAGCAGTTGGTTGAGCCTTTACTCTTTTCACCAATCGCAATAGAACCAAATCCATTGATTCGGCATTAGTTCCTAATGCTATAGGGGCCTCAGACAATGCCTTTGTATTTGTCCCCATAGCCAATGTATTTTTAGCAGATGCATTAGCAGTATTTCCTATTGCTACAGAATTTTCATCACTAGCATTTGTATTTAAACCTAATGCCATTGTTTTTAATCCAGTTGCATTTAGCAGTATTACCTAATGCAACCGCACTAATACTAGTAGCTTTCGATGAATTACCTATTGCAATTGTATTTTTATCTGTACCACTTGCTGAAGTACCAAGTACAACGCTTGATGTTCCACTACTTGTTGCACGGTTTACCGATAACTACAACATTATCTATGCTATTTTGAGCACTACTATCTATAACTTTAGCCTCCTTACTAAGCATAACAGAGTTGTTTGTATAAGTAGTTCTTTTTTTGGATCATTATCAACAGAGTTATTTCCAGAACTACTACCAATGCTGATATTATTATCACCACTAAGTTTGCGGCCAGCATCCGTCCCGATACCAACATTATTTTTACCATCAGCTTGATATCCAGCAGCATAACCAACGGATACAGTATTATTTCCAGCAGCTTGTGCAGCTGGTCCAACAGCAATAGCATTTGTACCGGTAGCCTTATCATTATTTCTATTGTCACCAACTGTAGAGTTTACAGAAAATATTTTACAGTCGCCGCTTTTAATTGTGATACATTAACAGCATCATTATCGTTTACACCATTAGCTACATTGCCAAGAATTTGTGGTGTTGTTGTCCGTAAATTTACATTCGGTTGAGCAACATTAACTAGCGCCAAAGATGTTGGTGTTTGTTCTTGAGTACCATTTGGAACAGTTCCATCTTCGCTAATATCACTTGTCCGATAATATTTTTCAACTTTATTACCACCTACAGTCGTTACAACCTTTGAAAGTGGTTGACCTAAGGAATTCACATTCACAACCGAGCCGGATGCCATTCATGATGTTCGTAACTTTACGAGCCAAGGAGTAAATTTGAGAACCATTGACTGCATCTGTACTTGTTGCGGACACTTCACCTGGGGCTACATTTTGAGCTGACGTTCGAAACCTTTTTAGCACCAAAGGAAACAACGTCACCAGGATTAATATCTTCGCCACCTTTCCAAATAACCTCAACACCATCAATCACAGCTTTTACCTGGCTAGTTGCGGCACTATCTGTATTGAGCCACCACCAATAGCAATAGAGTTATCCATTGTGGCACGAGCACCCTACCAATTGCTACAGCATTTGTGAGTGGATTATTTGCATTGCCTGCTCGAGTTGATGAATCTGCTGCCATACCAATTGCAACACCACCATTACCAGCTTGTGCACTTACACCATAGGCAACACCACCATGACTAGCTGTTGTAGCTGGATAGCCTGATATATTTTTTACCGGTAAGAGTACCATATGCATCTCGTAATGTTTTATTAGTTATCAGATTACCACTTTTATCAGTATAAATAACTGATTGGTTTAGAGCTTTAACAACATCATCGCCACCGATACCAATTGCACTATGTACAGTAACCTTTACATTACCACCAATACCAATTGACTGGTCACCAGTTACAGTTGCACGCTTCACCCTCCAGATTACCACTACCAATAGCAATACTTTGAGCTACTCCTTTACCCACAAAAGCATTAGAACCGATTGCAATACTTTGAGTAACTGAATTGTCTTCAGTTTTAGCACCACGACCAATAGTAATAAAGCATCTGAGCCATTAGCAATCGAATTAGTACCAAGTGCAAAGGAATTATTACCTGCAGCCACTGCTGTATTACCCAATGAAATCCCATTTGTGCCAGTACTTTTAGCTTTTAGAACAATAGCTATCGAATCGGCTCCGGCCGCGCCATCATTATTTGAATTACTGTCCGTACCAGTTTCAGATGACTTTATGGATACATATTTCAAAGGGGGGCTAATTTGGCTAGCAACAGCAAATAATTGAGAACCATTGACTGCATCTGTACTAGTAGCTGTTAATGCACCAGGTGCTACATTTTTAATTTGACGTGTCGATGTAGCCGTACCTACAGATACTTGTTGTCCTGCATCACTTTGAGAGCCTGCAAATGTATATGTAATACCATTAATCGTAGCAGATGGAACTGCGGTAGCACTCGTATCTGTTGTAGAGCCTTCACCAATAGCTACGGAATGCTCCTTGCTTGCATTTGCGTTCATACCGATAGCAATAGACTTCCCTGCTGTGGTTTTTGCACTAGAACCAAAGGCAATACTATAGTTACCACCCGCTGAAGTTGTACCACCATATGTACCAATAGCAATAGTACCAAGTTTATCAGACGTAGCATTAGCACCTAATACTACATTATTACCACCTTTGCATTGACATTAAGACCAATAGCAACATTATTAAAACCAGAAGCCTCTGCACTCTTACCAATTGCCACAGATGCATTTCCAGTCGCTTTAGCAACTTTAGCCAACAGCAACAGCATCGCCACCTGTCGCTTCAGATTCACGACCTACTGCAATTTACCACCTGTAGTACCATTACCAGCTGTAATTAACCCCATTGCGACATTGCCGTAAGAGCCGGACTTAGCTGTAGCTGCTGTACCAATAGCCACACCACCGCCGGAAGCAGTTGTATTATTACTACCTATAGCTACAGAATTTTTATCTGTTGCTATAGCATTAGAACCAATAGCTATAGTAGATTCACTTTTAGCTTGTGTTGATGTACCAATCGCAATAGCAGAATTACCACTAGCATTTGCCCTAGTATTATCTGAAAATTATTACTTGTATTACCTCAATCGCAATTGCACCACTGCCACTAGCCACTGCATTAACACCGCCTGCAAACGCACCATATCCAGAAGAATTTGCATAACTACCTAATGCAACGCCACGATCTCCAGCATTAGCATTAGAACCTATAGAGATTCCCATCTCACCGGAGGAAGTAGTAGTTGTACCAATAGCTATCGAATTATTCCCTGTGCTTTTGCAGTTTTTCCTGCAAGGCTACGCCATTATTACCTGATGCAACACTACCATTACCTATACGAACGGTGTCCGTATTATCAGTAACCCAACCAGCTTGTACACCAGGTGTAATTCCACCTACCATCGCCAACGCCGCAAATATCCCGGCCACTACGATTTTCTTTTTTACCTGTTTTGTTCTTTTTGCAATTTCAGATACTACGATGTAGCACTGTTTTTGACTTAGACCAAATTATTTTAAAAATCTTATTCATTCGTTTTCCTTTTACTAACTATCTCTCAAAACCATATCTTATATAAATCAATTTCTAGTATTTGTATTTCGTTATGCCTCAAAATATACCCATTATATTCTAAAGCTCATTTCATAATTTTATCATATTTTATCTATATCAAACAATGAAATTTGATGCGTTATACGAATATTTAATTGCAAATCAAATATTTTCAAAAGTCAAAAAGATATTGATTCAATCTATTTCTTTTTATATTTATCTATGTATATTTTTTATCTTTTTGGATAAATATTTATGAATGATTATGCAACCTAATTGTTAACAAACTTCCAACGAAATATTTCTATCTATTTTCAATATGCGTATTTTTTATCTCGTATTTACTAATTAATGCAATATTTTATTTTTTTAAAGTATATTTTCTTAATTTATTTTATGCTTAAGATAATATTTTAATAAGAGATAATTCTAAACGCAAAAAAAGCCACCACTCATAAGGAGTGGTGGCTTTCACCATATACATATTCATACATGAAGATATACAAATATATAAATTGTGTATGCACCTAAAACTATGCTTTAGAAGCAAGCAATTGATCAACAGCTGCTTTCAATGCATCGATTTCAGATTGTTGTTTATCCAAGCTTAGCCTTGTACGCTTCATTTTCAGAACGCAATTGAGTCATTTCATCTTGCATTACATAAATGGAGCTAATAGGGCCTGCTTTATAACGATCAGGAATGTTTTTCTTTTCAGCGCTAATGCCAAATTTGTGAGTTACGCCCGCATTAATCATATTATGGTTGCCACCTACAGACACGCCTACGTTAAACATATAGTATTGTCATTTGTATAGTGTGCAATACCTAAAGCTGCTGCGCTTTCACCACGATAGTTACCTACACCAGCCATGATTTGTGTTGGAGCCAATGGATCGTATTGAATTGGTTTCAACGCCGCCATCGCAGCCGCATGAGCACCTACACGTTGCGTTTCGGTAGCAACCTTGCTAATTTCTTGACGAAGTTGCGTTGTATTACCCGAGTTATTTTGGGTCATTTGATTAATCGCATCGGCCACATTATCTGCAGTTGCGAGATCATTACCACTAGACGTAGCATGTCCTTTTGCAACGGAAATAGTCGATGTTTTAGCATCGTATTTCACTACGCCACTAGCTGCTACAGTTGCTTTTGTACGATCACCATCAGTGAAATTAAATCCGCTTGCCAGACTCGTTGTTTGACCATTCAAACCATTCGCAGTATAGGCAATATTAACTTTTGATGTATCAAGAGATAAACCAATACCATTAGTATTTGTTGTAGTCTTAATCATCGTATCACCAGTGATAGCAAATGTATTACCTTGCAATGTCATAGATTGTGCAGGATTCGTATCCCCTTTGAAAGTTAATGCTGTACTACCAACCGTAGCATTTACTTGATTAATTGCTTGTTGCAATTGACTTTCAGTAGCTGCACGATCGGTTTGAATACCACCTGCTGGAGTCCATGTTGTATTGGATAGACCTGTAATGGTATTTGTTGTGCCACCTGTAATTGTTACATTACCAGCTTTCACAGTATTACCTTGAACAGTGTCACCTTTCACAGTACCTGCGGCAGTCACATTACCAGATGTAGTTACATTTTAGCAGTTACATCGCCCGTAGCAGGATATCCTTTAGCAGTTACCGTGCCAGTATTGCCGTCTAATTTAACCTCATTAGCGCCTGTACCAGCTGTTACCGTTGTGAAAGCAACATTGTCTTTTTGTCTTATATAGGTAATATCCTTGCCAGTACGAGATACTTCCATATTGGATCCAGCTTTGAAGTTGACAGTGTCACCACCGGAAATCGTTTCTGTACCGGTCGTACCATCTGCAGCAAGTTTCCATGCGCAGATTGAGATACTGCTTTTTGCAGTCGCCGCATTAATAGCGTCAGCTACATTTTTTTGCAGTTGCAAGGCCATCATCTCCAGTTACGGGAAGCTACACCTGTAGCGGCATTACTATTGATGGTTGCACGTTTTGTAGAAATCTCTACAGTGCTACCATTCATGTTTGTAGAGATATAATCCCTGTAGCACCTTTTTACCGCGAAGATACATCACCATTTTTTAAGGATTGGCTAGATGTAGTACCTGTATCTGCAGCAAGAGAAATATTTTTATTCGTTGCTGTGCTAGCATTGTTAATCTTATCCTTAGTAGCTGTATCTAAACCTACAGTAATAGTTTTACCATTCACTTCAGTAGTAACACCATCTGTACCTACAACCTTTCAATGCGTCATTTTTAAGGTTAATAGAACCATTATTATTGCCATCTGTAATATTAAGTACTTGAGCACCTGTCGCTTTAGTAACAGCCGTATTAATCGCAGTACTAACAGCATTTTTTTACATCATCTGTTGTAGCTACACCTGCTGTATTTGTGATGTTACCATTGCCATCCGTAGACAATGAACCTTGCGTTACATTGAACTTCACAACACCATTAGCTGCTACTTCTGCAGTTGTTAATGTACCATTAGAGAAGTTAAAGCCATCTTTTTAAAGATACCGTTTGACCTGAAGCATTACTATTTGCCGTGTATGCAATATTAGTATTCTTAGTCAAATTAGTAGTTAAATCACTAATCGCACTTGTGATATCACCAATATTTGCAGCGTTTGTAGCAGTCGTACCACCACCAGCAACATTGGTAATCACTTTATTACCCGCATCGATACCTGTTGTTGTCACAGATGGACCACCTGTTAAACGGAATCCAGTCGTATTCATAGATGCATTACAGCTGTAAATGTATTACCACTCACCCACCTGTTGCACCATCCAAGGTAATAAGGTTAGTACCCAGAGCCTACTTTTACAGTATTGGCTGCAGTTACAGAATCTAATGTAAGATCTTTTTCGTCTTAACCGTAATCTTCTTACCATCTGTACCATCTTGTGTAATCTCGATGTTGTCACCATTAATGAGATCAACCGTATTACCACCAGATACTTTTGTAGCTGTACCACCATTAGTAGAAATATTCCATGCAGAACCATCTTTAGCAGATATCACAGCTTTAGTAATCGCATCATTCACAACAGTCGTCATGTTATCTGCTGTTACTACGCCATCTGCAGCTTTATTAATTGTACCATCTGTATTTGTAGATAATGTACCTTTTTTACAGATACTTGAATAGTATCTGCTGTTGTTGCCTTCTGTAGTTACTTGTCACCATCACCGGCTACTTTAAATACTAGACCACCAGACTTATTAAGAGCTTGAGCCGTGGTATCTGTAGAATCCGCTTTAATGTGAATGTATTATTACCTAATGTGCCCAACGAGGTAGTTGCATCAGTAATTTTTGACTTAATGCTGTATTAGCATTATTAATTGCTGTGGCTACATCAGCGGCTTTTAGTTGGCACCAGCTAGCTGTAGTTGTACCATCTCGACTTATTAGTGAATGTACGCTTCTGCTACATTTTTTACGGTGATGGTTTGACCAGCCACACTGGTTGTAGCAGCACCGGTACCAGTTACCGTTAATTTTTTGTGTTTTAAGGTTAACAGAACTATCTGTACCACCTGCGGAGATATCTAATTTTTGATTCCCTGTCGCATTGGTAACAGCCGCAGTCACTGCACTATTAACAGCACTTGCTACATCACTCGTTGTTGCCACGCCAGTTGCCAGCAGATACAGTACCATTGGTATCCGTAGACAATGTACCTTGAGTAACATTGAACTTCACAACGCCACCAGCTGCTACTTCTGCAGTTGTTAATGTACCCATTAGAGAAGTTAAAGCCATCGTTTAAGGAACACAGTTGACCAGGAGTAGTAGTATTTGCTGTGTAACTAATACTTGTGTTCTTTAGTCAAGTTAGTAGTCAAATTATTAATCGCATAGTAACCTTATCATTTACATCTCCAATATTCGCAGCATTCGTAGTCGTACCACCACTAGCAACATTGGAAATCACTTTTATTACCCGCACGATACCTGTTGTTGTCACAGATGGACCACCCGTTAAACGGAACTAGTGTATCTTATAGATGCATTACCAGCTGTAAATGTATTACCACTCACTCCACCTGTTGCACCATCCAAGGTAATAAGGTTAGTACCAGAGCCTACTTTTACAAAAGTATTAGCTGCAGTTACAGAATCTAATGTAAAAGATCTTTTCGTTTTAACAGTTTTTTTTACCATCAGTACCATCTTGTGTAATCTCGATGTTGTCACCATTAATGAGATCAACCGTATTACCACCAGATACTTTTGTAGCTGTACCACCATTAGTAGAAA
>VOFG01000045.1_pt1 | contig 11958 bp, 21 predicted proteins | sample 5384171 | NCBI WGS metagenome assembly VOFG01 (sample SAMN12384726, study PRJNA508395) | human gut metagenome | isolation source: healthy gut F | host: Homo sapiens | reverse complement strand
AAATATGTACAGTTCTTAAAGAGGTCATCTACCATTAATGTAGATGCAGTCAAGTTCAAGATGGACGACACAAACTTCGTCACGCTGGTGCAGCTGTTCACCATCGGACCCGTGGGCGGCGCAGTACCTATTATCATGGGTACCAGTTCCGGCTTTATTGGCGTGTTCAACAGCGTTGTGGGCACGATGGGCGGCGGGTGCTGGCCTATGGCGCGATTATGGGCGCATCCATCATCGGCGGCATCTTTTGAAAGTGTGCTGGGCTTCTTCCTCAAGCCTCTGCGCAAGTTCTTTCCGCCTGTGGTCACCGGTACCGTGGTGCTGTCCATCGGTCTGTCGCTGATTTCGGTAGGTATCAACTCCTTCGGCGGCGGCAACAAGGCCAAGGACTTCGGCTCGGTGGAAAACCTGCTTCTGGCTCTGTTCGTGCTGGTGGTCATCCTGATCTTCAAGCACTGGACCACCGGCTTCCTTAGCTCTTCTGCCATCCTCATCGGCATTCTGGCCGGTTATGTGGTTGCTTTCATCATGGGTCTGGTGCTGCCCACCACTGGTGTGACTGCTGATGGCGTAGAGTTCACCAAGGCATGGGTGCTCAACTGGAGCAAGGTGGCACAGGCCTCCTGGTTCGCAGTACCCAAGCTGATGCCGGTCAAGGTGGTATTCGACGCCCGTGCGATCCTGCCGGTGCTGATCATGTTCATCGTTACCGCAGTGGAGACGGTGGGCGATATCTCCGGCGTGATGGAGGGCGGCATGAACCGTGAGCCCTCTGATAAGGAGCTGTCCGGCGGCGTCATCTGCGATGGTCTCGGCTCTACCTTTGCCGCACTGTTCGGCGTGCTGCCCAACACTTCTTTCAGTCAGAACGTGGGTCTGGTCGCCATGACTAAGGTGGTCAACCGCATGGCACTGGCCTCCGGTGCTGTGTTCCTGATCCTCTGCGGCCTGATCCCCAAGCTGGGCGCGCTGATCTCCATCATGCCGCAGGCCGTTCTGGGCGGTGCAGCCGTTATGATGTTCTCTTCCATCGTGGTCAGCGGCATTCAGCTGATCACTAAGGAAAAAGATGACCCCGCGCCACCTGACCATCGTGTCGGTGGCGCTGGGCGTAGGCTACGGCATGGGTGCCAACAGCGGCATCCTGGCACAGGCACCGCAGGCTCTCCAGCTGATCTGCGGTGAGTCCGGTATTGTTCCGGCTGCCTTCGTAGCCATCCTGCTGAACGTCCTGCTGCCCAAGAACGATCAGGCAGAGTAAGCTTTAGCCTTTTTGCCGGGCAATGGTCTCCAGCTGCTGCAACACCTCCGGAATGTCTGCATCCAGCAGTTCTGCGCTGTCTGCAATGCAGATCGTGCGCACCTGCGCAGGGTACTTTTTAAGCAGCACGTTGCCGCCTTTGTTTTCCGGCAGGGTGAGCAGTTCCGAAAAAAAACTGCTTCCAAACAGAACGGGACTTCCAACAAGAGGTGTCGGGTCGTTATCGGCCACGGCACCCAGACGGAAGATCTCCCGTTCTGTTTCTTTTTGCCATTCTGTCGGGGATGACTGTTCGCGGCAAAAGCGCTCTGTCATAGTTTCTATCGTCTCCCAGCGCAGCAGGGGCTGATCCCCGGGCAGAAACATACAGCCGCTAAGCTCCGGCAGCTGCTCCAGCAGCGCTGAAAGCCCCAGCCGAACGGTATCGTTGCGGCCAGGCAGACTGTGCAGCAGCACCGGGACGCCCTGCGTCCTGCACAGTGCCTGTACATCTTCCGAGCGGGTCACCACGATGCGGGCAGTGATACCGGGTGTGGCGGTAGCGTCAAAAAGCACGGCAGAGCATGGGCTGCCCGCAAAAATCCGCCAGCAGCTTGTTTGTGCCAAACCGGCGGCTCAACCCGGAGGCCATGATCACACAGCCGACCGTAAGCGACTTCTTCATACAAATATACCCCTTCAACAGCATTTTATAATAGTATTATATCGAAAGCTGTGCTAAAATAAAAGCAGAGATATCGCAGCGATAGAAAAGAGAGGTACTGCACATGATGACGATCCGAGAATACAAGCGGGCAGAAAGTCTGGAGGAAGCGTGGCAACTGAACCAGAAAAACCAAACCGCATTTTGGGCGGCATGATCTGGCTGAAGATGGAAACCATCAATGTCGGCACCGCCATCGACCTTTCCGGTCTGGGACTGGATACCATTGAGGAGACCGAGGATAGTTTTTCCATCGGCGCTATGGTCACCCTGCGCCAGCTGGAGCAGCATCCGGGGCTTGCTGCCTACACCCATGGTGCTATGCGGAGACTGTTCGCCATATCGTGGGCGTACAGCTGCGCAATCTGGCGACCGTGGGCGGCAGCATTTACAGCCGGTTCGGTTTTTCGGATGTACTGACCATGTTCCTTGCCATGGACTGTGATGTAGAACTGTACAAAGGGCGGCATCCTGCCCTTGCAGGAATATGCCCAGCGCCCCTACGACCGGGACATTCTGGTGCGGCTGATCGTAAAAAAGACACCGATGCAGCTTTATTACCAGTCGGTGCGCAACAGTCAGACCGATATTCCGGTGCTGACCTGCGCCGCTGCCCGGTTGGAGACCGGAGATTACCGCATCGTCATCGGCGCGCGTCCGCTGCGCGCCGTGCGGTTCGAGCTCCCGGCAGAGCCTGCCCTTGCGGCAGAACATCTTGCCGCACAGTTTGCCGAAGGCGTAAAAGCGCAGATCGGTACCGGCTCTAATATGTGCGGCAGCGCCGAATACCGCAGGCATCTGGCAGGCGTGCTGACAAAGCGCGCGGTGCTGAAACTGGAACAGCGTAAAATGCAGGAGGAAAAGTAAATGCAGATCACACTTACATTGAACGGTGTCCGGGTATCCGAGGAGATCGCCCCGGATATGCTTTTGATCGATTTTGTTCGTGCACACGGCTGCAAGAGCGTTAAGCGCGGCTGCGAAACTTCCAACTGCGGTCTGTGCACCGTGTTTATGGACGATGAGCCTGTGCTGTCCTGCTCCGTGCTGGCAGCCCGCGCCGCTGGGCATAAAATCACCACGTTGGAGGGCTTGCAGCAGGAGGCCGCCGAGTTTGGTGCCTTTATCGCAGATCAGGGCGCAGAGCAGTGCGGCTTCTGCAACCCGGGCTTTATCATGAACGCGCTGGCTCTGTTCCGGGAGCAGCCGTACCCCACTGAAGAGCAGGTGAAGGAATACCTTGCCGGAAACCTGTGCCGCTGCTCCGGCTACGAAGGCCAGCTGCGCGGCATCATGAACTTTCTGGCATGGAAAAAAAGCAGAAGGAGGGCGCACAGTGAAAACCGTCAACAAACCGTTCCGCAAAAAAGACGCGATGCAGCTGGTCACCGGCCAGCCTGTTTATATGGATGATATCATCCCGCAGGACTGCCTGATCGTCAAGCTGTTGCGCTCGCCCCATGCAAACGCCATCGTCCGCAGCATCAACACCGCTGTTGCCAAAAAGGTGCCCGGCATCGAAGCCATCTTCACTTGGGAGGATGTGCCGCAGAATGCCCGCCGCTACACGCAGGCCGGCCAGACCTACCCGGAGGCCAGCCCCTACGACCGTCTGCTGATCGACCGCCACGTCCGCTTTGTGGGAGATGTGGTGGCCATCGTAGCCGGTAAAGATGAAAAGTGCGTAGATAAGGCGCTCAAGCTCATCAAAGTGGAGTACGAGGTGCTGGAAGCCGTGCTGGATTTCCATACGTCAAAGGACAACCCGATCCTGGTTCACCCAGAGGACAACTGGGAGAGTCTTGCTCCGGTCGGCGCAGACAACAAGCGCAACCTCTGCGCGCACGATGAGTGCGGCAGCGGCGATATCGACGCTGTGCTGGCCGGGTGCGATGTGGTCATCGACCATGTGTACCATACCAAGGCCTGCCAGCAGGCCATGATGGAAACATTCCGCACGTATTGCTCCATTGATACTTACGGGCGGCTGAATGTGCTCAGCTCTACCCAGATCGTTTTCCACGCCCGCCGCAACATTGCCAATGCACTGCACATTCCCAAATCCATGGTGCGTGTCTCCAAGCCCCGCATCGGCGGCGGCTTTGGTGCAAAACAGACCGCCGTCAGCGAGGTGTACCCGGCCTTTGTGACCTGGATGACCAAAAAGCCCTCCAAGCTCATCTTCAGCCGCGTAGAAAGCCAGACGGCGTCTTCGCCGCGCCATGAGATGGAGATGCATGTGCGTCTGGGCGCTACCAAGGACGGCATCGTGAAGGGCATCGACCTGTACACCTGTCCAACACTGGTGCTTACGGTGAGCATGGCCCCACTACCGTGGGTCTGTCTGGTCATAAGTCCATTCCGCTGTACGGCAAGGCCGAAGCCTTCCGCTTTGTCAGCGATGTGGTGTACACCAACCATATGTCTGCCGGTGCCTACCGCGGCTACGGTGCGACCCAGGGCCTGTTTGCTGTGGAATCTGCCGTGAACGAGCTGGCCCACAAGCTGAACATGGACCCCTTTGCCCTGCGCCTGAAGAACACGGTGCAGGAGGGCGATGTGATGCCCGCCTACTACGGTGCGGTGAATACCAGCTGCGCACTGGACCGGTGCGTAGCTCAAGGTACGCAAGATGATTGACTGGGAGCACAAGTACCCCGCCCGGGATATGGGCAACGGAAAGGTCCGCGCGGTCGGCATGGGAATGGCGATGCAGGGATCCGGTATTTCCGGCATGGACGTGGGCAGCGCTACCCTCAAACTGAACGATGACGGGTTCTATACCCTGATAATCGGTGCCGCCGACATGGGAACAGGCTGTGACACCACGCTGGCGCAGATCGCCGCCGAAGTGCTGGACTGCCCGCTGGACAACATTACCGTCTTTGGTGCGGATACGGATTCTTCTCCCCTATGATTCCGGCTCCTATGCTTCCAGCACCACCTATGTCACCGGCAAGGCCACTGAGAAGTGCGCCATGAAGCTGCGGGAACAGATCTGCAAACTGGGCGCAGAGCTGCTGGGCTGCCCGGCGGATGCTGTGGAGTTTGACGGCAAAGTCGTGTTTGAAAGCGCCGACCCCACCCGGCAAAAAGACCCTGTCCGAGATCGCCTTTGCTTCTCAGTTCGGCCATAAGGTCCCGCTGGAATTCACCGAGACCCACACCTCGCCTTTGTCGCCGCCGCCGTATATGGTGGGTGCTGCCGAAGTGGAGGTGGATACCGAGACCGGCGAGGTGAGGGTGCTGGAATTTGATGCCTGCGTGGACTGCGGAACCCCCATCAACCCCAACCTGACCCGGGTGCAGGCAGAAGGCGGTATCTTGCAGGGCATCGGTATGACCCTGACCGAGAACATCACCTACGACAGAAACGGATACCCGGAAGAGAACTCGCTGTTCCAGTACAAGATCCCCACCCGCAACGATATCGGGCAAAATCCACGTGGAGTTTGAGAACAGCTATGAGCCCAACGGCCCGTTTGGTGCAAAATCCATCGGTGAAGTGGTCATCAACACGCCGCTGCCCGCCATTGCGACGCCATTTACAACGCCATCGGCACCCGTTTCTATGAGCTGCCCATCACGCCGGAGCAGATTGCCATGGCCGCCGCAGAAAACCAAAAATGATCGGGGAAAAGCAGTTTCCGTTTCTGGCAGAGAAAGGGCATATCGATTTCTCTGGTAGGCGGCGGGGGAAAACCACCCTGCTGTATGCCATGGCCAGCCATTGCGCGCAGAAAGGCTGGCGGGTGCTGGTGTCCACGACCACCCACATCCGGCAACCGGAAAACTGGCTCTGGGCAAAGCACCGGATGACGCCGAAATACAGGAACTCTGGGCCCGCGGGTCACTTATGCCGTGGTGGGCTCCCGGCTCCCAAACGGGTAAGTTGACCGCACCGCCGGAAGCAGACCTTGCCCCGGATGGCGCAGGCAGACGCCGTGTTTCTGGAAGCCGACGGTGCAAAGCATTTCCCCTGCAAAGCCCCGGCGGCGCACGAACCTGTTCTGCTGCCGCCGCAGCGATATCGTTTTGGCGGTGGCCGGGCTTTCGGCGCTGGGCAACCCTTTGAAGGAATGTTGCTTCCGCTTGGAACATCCGTCCGCATGCTTTTGGGCGTTCCGCCGGATGCGCCCCTTACGCCGGAACCATGTTGGCGCAGCTGCTTGCAAGTGAGCAGGGCGGCCGGAAACGCGGTGGGCAGACCGGCCTTTTATGCTGTGCTCAATCAGGCAGATACGCCGGAAGCGCAGCTGCTCGGGCATACAGACGCTCATGTTCTGCGGAACGGCATCGTGTGAACGGCGTTCGACACAATTTCAAAGAGGAAGAACGCGCATGAGCAAGGAAGATAAGATCGTATTCTGTACCGGGGGCGGCTGCACCGCAAAAACTGGGTGCCGGTGTGCTGAGCCGCATTCTGGAAAAGCTGCCCCGCGGCGAAAAAGACCCGAATCTTCTGGTGGGGTATGACAGCCGGGATGATGCCGCCGTCTACCGCATTACAGACGACATCGCGCTGGTGCAGACGGTGGACTTTTTCCCGCCGATGGTGGATGACCCCTATACCTTCGGGCAGATCGCAGCGGCCAACGCCCTGAGTGACGTGTATGCCATGGGTGGCGAGGTTAAAACTGCCCTCAATCTTGTGTGTTTCCCGGAAAGATGGACCTGAACATTTTGGGCGAGATCCTGCGCGGCGGAGCCAAGAAAGTGGCCGAAGCGGGCGGCAGCCTTGCAGGCGGGCATTCCATTGCAGACACCGGCGTCAAATACGGCCTGTCGGTGACCGGCCTTGTGGACCCGAAAAAATGTATACGAATGATTCCGGCAGGCCCGGCGACAAGCTGATTTTAACAAAAGCTCTGGGCGTGGGCCTGATCTGCACGGCAAACCGTGTGGGCGAAGCGGCACCGGAAGATATGGCCGGTGCCATTGCGTCCATGACAACGCTGAACAAAAACGCTGCCGAGATCAGCCGAAAGTATACGGTCCACGCGGCAACCGATGTGACCGGTTTCAGTTTTCTGGGCCATCTGCACGAGATGATGGGCGGAAAGCTTTCCTGTATCATTGATGCACGGATGGTGCCGGTTCTACCGGGCGCCGAAAAAAGCGGCAGATGATTTTTTGTATACTGCTGCCGGACAGCGCAACCGCAACCATACCGGCCCATATGTCACTTTGAAAATGTGCCGTTTGCAATGGAAGAGGTGCTGTTTGACCCACAGACTTCCGGCGGACTATTGCTGGCCGTGTTGCCAGAAGAAGCAAATGCGCTGGAAGCAGAGCTGCAGGCCGCTGGCCTGCCCGCAAAGATCGTGGGTGAGATCATACCCAAAACCGAACAGGAAATCACTGTAAAATACTGATGGAGACCTACAATTATGATGCTGAAAGTTGATGCCCGTGGTGACACATGCCCGCTGCCCGTTGTCAAAGCCAAAAAGGCGATCTCTGAACTGAAGGGTGCCGGTGAGGTGGAAGTGCTGGTGGATAATGAGATCGCCGTGCAGAACCTTACCAAAATGGCCCAGCAGAAAGGTTATCAGTACAGCGCCGAAAAGCTGGCCGAGCGGGAATACCGCGTGCTGTTCACGGTCGGCGAAGCGTCCGAAACACCCACTGAAGAAGCACCGGCCTGTGCACCGGACACCCGCACGGACACGGTGGTTGCCATCAGCTCTGATAAAATGGGCATTGGCGCAGATGACCTTGGCAAGTCCCTGCTCAAGGCCTTTGTGTTCGCACTTACCCAGCAGGATCAAGCTGCCCAAAACAGTGCTGTTCTATAACGGCGGCGCGTCCCTGACCTGTGAGGGTTCGCCCATGCTGGATGACCTGAAGGCACTGGAAGCACAGGGCGTGGAGATCATGACCTGCGGCACCTGCCTGAATTTCTATGGCCTGACCGAAAAGCTTGCTGTTGGCAGTGTGACCAACATGTACACCATCGTGGAAAAGCTGACGCAGGCAGGCAACGTGGTGAAACCGTGATCTATCTGGATAACGCCGCCACGACCCTGCGCAAGCCGCCGCAGGTAGAGCAGGCTGTGCTGGACGCAATGCGCACGGCAGGCAATCCGGGACGGGGTGCCCATGAGCCCACGCTGCACGCAAGCCGTCTTGTTTATGCTGCGCGGTGCGCAATGGCAAAGCTCCTCCACGCACCAGACCCGTCCTGTATTGCCTTTGCGGCAAATGCAACGGAGGCCTTGAACATTGCATTGGGGGCCTTTTTGCACCGGGCGATCATATCATCACAACGGTATGTGAGCATAACTCTGTTCTGCGGCCGCTCTACCGGCTGCGGAAACAGGGCTTGCAGTTCAGTTTTGCGGGCGTGGATGAGCGCGGACGGCTGCAATATGATGACTGGGATAAGCTGGTTCAGCCCAATACAAAAGCGCTGGTCGTAACAGGTGCTTCCAATGTGACCGGCAACGGAACGGATCTTGCAAAAGCAGCGGGTTTTGCGCACCGGCACGGCCTGCTGCTGATCGTGGATGCGGCCCAGACGGCGGGTTCACAGCCCATTGACGTACAGGCACTGGTGGGCATTGATGTGCTATGCTTCACCGGGCATAAGGCGCTGCTTGGCCCGCAGGGAACAGGCGGCTTGTATGTGCGCCCGGGCTTTCCATCCAGCCATTGGTAGTGGGAGGCAGCGGCGTACACAGCTTTGATGAACAGCATCCTGCACAGATGCCCACCGCTCTGGAAGCGGGACGCTCAATGTTCCGGGTCTGGCGGGCCTGTGTGCCGGTGTGGAATGGATTCTGGCTCAGGGCGTGGAAACGCTGTGTGCAAAAGAAACTGCACTGGCGGCGCTCTTTTATAAAAACATTCGAGATCTGCCGAACGTGAAGATCTACGGCGACCCGAAATGGCGCTGCACGCTCCCATTATCTCTCTCAACATCGGAAACGAAGATTCAGCCCGCATTGCAGATATTCTGTGGGAGGACTACAGCATCTGTGTGCGTGCCGGTGCGCACTGTGCACCGCTGATGCATAAAGCGCTGGGCACGGTGGAGCAGGGCGTGGTACGGTTCAGCTTTTCGCATTTCAATACGGAAGCCGAAGTGCTGCAGACCGCAGCCGCTGTTCAGGAGCTTGCACAGGAGATCTGATATGCGCATCAAAAAACTTATATTGTTCTTTCATTCCGCACAACGCTGGATGCCATGGAATGGGAAAAGCAGTGCCTTGCGGAGAAGGTTCCGGGCAGGCTCATCCCACTGCCGCGCGAGATCTCCGCAGGCTGCGGCCTTGCCTGGCGGATGCTGCCGGAAGAATTTGAGCAGTGGCAGAACCGGCTGGACCCGGCACGTTACGATCAGGCCGCAGCAGTAGAACAGTAATAAAGATAAAACAGGAGAATGACGCATGGGTAAAATGCCGCTTTATACAATGCTGCAAAAAGCCCGTTCTATGGGCGGCTGGACGATGGTGGCCCAGTTAGAGGGCGATGCCGCGGGGAGCCAGCTGCTTTTGGTGGAGGGCAGGCCTGTGTGGCAGAGGGGGGACAGCACCGTACTGCTGCAGCACCTGACAGAACTGCAGGGCTGCACAGCAGCTGGTATCCACTCTGTTGCAGGCACAGACATCTTTGCGGAGCGCTTTGGCGCGGTGCCGCAGCTGGTAGTCTGCGGCGGTGGACATGTGGCTGCAGCCGTTGTGCAGCTTGCAAAGCTGCTGGGCCTGACGGTCCTTGCAATGGATGACCGCGAGGAATATGCACAGCAGCTGCGGCTGGCCGGAGCCGATAAAGTGCTCTGCCTGCCGTTTGATAAAGCGCTTGCGCAGGTACCTGACGGCGCAGAGACTTATTTTGTGGTCGTCACCCGGGCACATGCATTTGATGTGGACTGCCTGAAGGTGATATTAAAAAGCCTGCAGCCTATGTTGGCATGATGGGCAGCCGCGGGCGTGCCGCACTGGTGCGCCGTCAACTTCTGGAAGCCGGTATCGATGCCGAAAGAGTGGAGGCGTTGTACGCCCCCATCGGGCTTTCCATCAGCTCACAGACGGCAGAGGAGATCGCACTTTCCATTCTGGCACAGATCGTATCGATCAAGAATGCGCGTCCGCAGACGGAGGGCTTTTCATCTGCCCTTCTGGAAGCCATGGCTCAGACAGATGCCGCCGGGCAGCAGGCGGTGCTTGCCGTGATTGCGGCGCGGCACGGCTCTACGCCGCGGGAAATCGGCGCAAAAATGCTGGTTCGCACAGACGGCTCTATTGTGGGCAGCGTGGGCGGCGGTATTATGGAGCACCGCACCATTCTGGCTGCACAGGAAATGCTGACGGGAGCTGCTCCGGCGTATCAACGGCTGCATTTTTTTCGGCAGACGGCAAAAATGATGATGCAGCAATTGCTGCCTGCGGTGGGTCTATGGAGATCGTATTGACTCGACTCCAGCCCGGAGAGGAGATCAAATGAAGAAGGATGCACTGATCCTTGTGCGCGGCGGTGGCGACCTTGCTACCGGCACCATTCACCGGCTGTGGAGCGCAGGCCTGCGTGTGCTGGTGCTGGAAGCGGAGCATCCGGCGGCGATCCGGCGGCAGGTTTCTCTGTGCGAAGCCGTTTATGAAGGTGAGACCACCGTTGAATGTCTGCGTGCGGTACTGATCGAAACTCTGGCGCAGGCAGAAGAAATCTGGAAACAGAATGCCGTTCCTGTTCTGGTAGACCCGCAAGGCAAAAGCATTGCGCCCGCAAAGCCGGATGTCCTTGTGGATGCGATCCTTGCCAAAAGAATCTTGGCACAACGCGGGATATGGCACCCCTGACCATTGCACTCGGCCCCGGTTTCACGGCCGGACAGGATGTGGATGTGGTGGTGGAGACCAAACGCGGCCATCGGCTGGGACGCATCATTTGGGAAGGCAGTGCCATCCCTGATACCGGCATTCCCGGAATCATTGGCGGCTACGGCAAAGAGCGCGTGATCCATGCCGACACGGCCGGTATATTTATGGATCTCCGCAAAATTGGAGATATCGTGGAAGCGGGTGAGACCATTGCGCAGATCCGCACGGCAGATGGTGCCATGATCTCTGTGACCACGCAGATCACGGGCATTCTGCGCGGACTTCTGCGCAGCAGTTATCCGGTAACGCCCGGTTTTAAGGTGGCCGATATAGATCCCCGCAAAGAGGAACTTTCCAACTGTTTTCTCCTTTCGGATAAGGCCCGCTGCATCGCGGGCAGTGTGCTGGAGCTGCTGGAGGAGCAGACCGTGCGCTATTGCCTGAGCCTTGCCCACGACGGTGAGGAGAAGCGGGTCAAGGAGCTGACAGAAGATTTTGTCACCGTGACGGCCAAGGGCCGCCCCATCCGCCCCAAAACGCTGGGGCAGAAGGAGTACCTGAACGCCATCCGCAAAAACGCCGTTACCTTCGGCGTCGGCCCGGCGGGCACGGGCAAGACCTATCTGGCTGTCGCCATGGCCGTAAAGGCTTTTAAGGCAAAAGATGTGTCCCGCATCGTGCTGACCCGCCCGGCTGTGGAAGCGGGAGAGAAGCTCGGTTTCCTGCCCGGAGACTTGCAGCAGAAGGTAGACCCTTACCTCCGCCCGCTCTACGATGGCCTGTTTGATATGCTGGGCGCTGAAACGTATGAGCGTTTGGTAGAAAAGCAGATCATCGAAGTGGCACCCTTGGCTTACATGCGCGGCCGGACGCTGGACGATTCGTTCATCATTCTGGATGAGGCGCAGAATACAACCCCCGAACAAATGAAGATGTTCCTGACCCGCATGGGCGTGGGTTCCAAAGTCGTTGTCACCGGCGATGTTACGCAGATCGATCTGCCCGACCGTACCCGCAGCGGCCTTGTGGACGCGCTGCAGGTCCTGAAAAATGTGGACGGCATCGCGCAATGCTACTTTACCGAAAAGGACGTTGTGCGTCACCGTCTGGTTCAAGAGATCATCAAAGCCTACGAAGCGGCCGCACACCCGGCCAAGCGTTGAGGCAGCATA
>VOFG01004068.1_pt1 | contig 11960 bp, 12 predicted proteins | sample 5384171 | NCBI WGS metagenome assembly VOFG01 (sample SAMN12384726, study PRJNA508395) | human gut metagenome | isolation source: healthy gut F | host: Homo sapiens | reverse complement strand
TCGAGGTGCCAAACACCGCCGTCGATATGAACTCTTGGGCGGTATCAGCCTGTTATCCCCAGAGTACCTTTTATCCGTTGAGCGATGGCCCTTCCATTCAGAGCCACCGGATCACTAAGACCTGACTTTCGTACCTGCTCGAGCCGTCACTCTCGCAGTCAAGCTAGCTTATGCCTTTGCACTCTTCGCGCGATTTCCGACCGGATTAGGGAACCTTTTGAGCGCCTCCGTTACCCTTTAGGAGGAGACCGCCCCAGTCAAACTGCCTACCATGCACGGTCCCAAGACCCGGATCACGGCCAATGTTAGAACCTCAACGTTACAAGGGTGGTATCCCACCAGTGACTCCTCGAAAACTGGCGTCCTCGTTTCTCAGTCTCCCACCTATCCTGTACATGCAACAGGCCGAATCCCAATATCAAGCTACAGTAAAGCTCCACGGGGTCTTTCCGTCCTGTTGCGGGTAACCGGCATCTTTACCGGAATTTCAATTTCACCGAGTCTCTTGTTGAGACAGTTCCCAGATCGTTTCGCCTTTCGTGCGGGTCGGAACTTACCCGACAAGGAATTTCGCTACCTTAGGACCGTTATAGTTACGGCCGCCGTTTACTGGGGCTTAAGTTCTGTGCTTCTGTTTCGTTACACTTCCCCTTAACCTTCCAGCACCGGGCAGGCGTCAGCCCCTATACTTCAGCTTTCGCTTTCGCAGAGACCTGTGTTTTTGGTAAACAGTCGCCTGGGCCTTTTCACTGCGGCCTCCCGCTTTCAGGGACTTCACACTACAGCACCCCTTCTCCCGAAGTTACGGGGTCATTTTGCCGAGTTCCTTAACGAGAGTTCTCTCGCTCGCCTGAGGCTTCTCGCCTCGACTACCTGTGTCGGTTTGCGGTACGGGCACCTACGGTTCTCAACTAGCGGCTTTTCTTGACAGTGTGAAATCAGTTGCTTCGGTCCTTATTTTCCCTCCCCATCACGCCTCAGAATTGAAACTCGCGGATTTGCCTATGTTTCATCCCCTACGCTTGGACAGGAACAACCAACAGCGCCTGCTCTGCCTATCCTTCTGTGTCCCCCTTCGCTCAAATGACTTTCGGTGGTACTGGAATCTCAACCAGTTGTCCATCGCCTACGCTTTCGTGCCTCGGCTTAGGTCCCGACTTACCCTGAGTCGGACGAACCTTCCCCAGGAAACCTTAGACTTCCGGTGGGCCGGATTCTCACCGGCCTTACGCTACTCATGCCAACATTCTCTCTTCCCATACAAGTCCACCATGCCTTTCAGCACAACTTCAACCCTGTACGAACGCTCCCCCCTACCCCATGTACTTTCGTACACAGCCACAGCTTCGGTTCCGTACTTTTAGCCCCGGTAATCTTCGGCGCAGGGTCTCTCGACCAGTGAGCTATTACGCACTCTTTAAATGGTGGCTGCTTCTGAGCCAACATCCTGGTTGTTTATGCGAGACCCCACATCCTTTTCCACTTAGTACGGCATTTGGGACCTTAGCTGTAGGTCTGGGCTGTTTCCCTTTTGACCACGGAACTTATCTCTCGTAGTCTGACTCCCAAGCTCTGCAGTATAACCATTCGGAGTTTGACAGGGTTCGGTAACCTTTATGGCCCCTAGCCCGATCAGTGCTCTACCGCCTATACTTACTACTTGAGGCTAGCCCTAAAGCTATTTCGGGGAGAACCAGCTATCTCCGCGTTCGATTGGAATTTCACCTCTACCCACATCTCATCCTAAAGCTTTTCAACGCTCACAGGTTCGGTCCTCCACGCAATTTTACCTGCGCTTCAACCTGGACATGGGTAGATCACTGCGGTTTCGGGTCTACCTACACTAACTAGCCGCCCTCTTAAGACTCGCTTTCGCTTCGGCTCCGTGTCTTCCACTTAACCTCGCTAGTGCACGTAACTCGTTGGTTCATTCTTCAATAGGCACGCCGTCGCTTTCGCTCCGACTGCTTGTAGACATACGGTTTCAGGTTCTCTTTCACTCCCCTCCCGGGGTTCTTTTCACCTTTCCCTCACGGTACTATGCGCTATCGGTCGCCATTCAGTGTTTAGCCTTGGAGGGTGGTCCCCCCTGTTTCCCACAAGATTCCTCGTGCCTCGTGGTACTCTGGATTTCAGCCTCGCCGCTCTGCCCTTCGTCTACGTGACTTTCACACTCTCTTGTTTACCTTTCCAGGTAATTCGACTGGGCCTGACTTTGATTATGCTGATCCTCAACCCCAAAGAGCCGTAGCTCTCCGGTTTGGGCTCTGCCCTCTTCGCTCGCCGCTACTGTGGGCATCTCGTTTGATTTCTCTTCCTCCGGGTACTTAGATGTTTCAGTTCCCCGGGTTCCCTTCCTTTCGGATAACTACCCATAACGGTAGTTGGGTTTCCCCATTCGGACATCTACGGATCAATACTTGCTTGCAGTTCCCCGTAGCTTTTCGCAGCTTACCGCGTCCTTCATCGGCTGATGGCGCCTAGGCATCCGCCGTATGCCCTTAGTAGCTTGACTTTTCAGCTTACTAAGAACATCTACGTTCCTAGTTCTCGTTAACTCTTTAATGCTTTCGCATTGAATAGAGGTTTGATCACTTCTGATCATGCCTTGTCATCTCATCAATAACAAGGACTTTTTATTCTTCTGTGTGAAGTTTTCAAGGTACAATATTTGGTGGGCCTAAGTGGACTCGAACCACTGACCTCACGCTGCGCTCTAACCAGCAGGCCCGAAATTGGTGGAGACGAGGAGAATCGAACTCCTGACCCCCTTTGCAAGAGCTGAGCTAAACTTCGAAGGTGTGAACCTTCAAAACTAAACATTAACCTTAAGCGAATGTGCGTCGACTTGTCGTACGTAATGCTTCCGCATCACATGTACTCCATAGAAAGGAGGTGATCCAGCCGCACCTTCCGATACGGCTACCTTGTTACGACTTCACCCCAATCATCGGCCCCACCTTAGACGGCTGGCTCCTTTCGGTTACCCCACCGGCTTCGGGTGTTACCAACTTTCGTGGTGTGACGGGCGGTGTGTACAAGGCCCGGGAACGTATTCACCGCAGTATGCTGACCTGCGATTACTAGCGATTCCGACTTCATGCAGGCGAGTTGCAGCCTGCAATCCGAACTGAGATCGAGTTTCTGGGGTTTGCTCTGCCTCGCGGCTTCGCTTCCCTCTGTTGTCGACCATTGTAGTACGTGTGTAGCCCAAGACATAAGGGGCATGATGACTTGACGTCATCCCCGCCTTCCTCCAAGTTGTCCTTGGCAGTCTCCTATGAGTCCCCACCATTACGTGCTGGTAACATAGGATAGGGGTTGCGCTCGTTGCGGGACTTAACCCAACATCTCACGACACGAGCTGACGACAGCCATGCACCACCTGTTTTCATGCTTCCGAAGAAGAAATCTTATCTCTAAGACGGTCATTCAATGTCAAGCCTTGGTAAGGTTCTTCGCGTTGCGTCGAATTAAACCACATACTCCACCGCTTGTGCGGGCCCCCGTCAATTCCTTTGAGTTTCATCCTTGCGGACGTACTCCCCAGGCGGGGTACTTATTGCGTTAACTCCGGCACAGAAGGGGTCGATACCTCCTACACCTAGTACCCATCGTTTACGGCCAGGACTACCGGGGTATCTAATCCCGTTCGCTACCCTGGCTTTCGCATCTCAGCGTCAGACACAGTCCAGAAAGGCGCCTTCGCCACTGGTGTTCCTCCCAATATCTACGCATTTCACCGCTACACTGGGAATTCCCCTTTCCTCTCCTGCACTCAAGTCTTCCAGTATCCAGAGCCATACGGGGTTGAGCCCCGCATTTTCACTCCAGACTTAAAAAACCGCCTACATGCTCTTTACGCCCAATAATTCCGGACAACGCTCGCCACCTACGTATTACCGCGGCTGCTGGCACGTAGTTAGCCGTGGCTTCCTCGTCTACTACCGTCATTACACGTCATTGTTCACAACATGCACATTCGTCATAGACAACAGAGCTTTACGGGACGAATCCCTTCATCACTCACGCGGCATTGCTCCGTCAGGCTTTCGCCCATTGCGGAAGATTCCCCACTGCTGCCTCCCGTAGGAGTCTGGGCCGTGTCTCAGTCCCAATGTGGCCGTTCATCCTCTCAGACCGGCTACTGATCATCGCCTTGGTAAGCCGTTACCTTACCAACTAGCTAATCAGACGCAGGCCCATCCTTCAGCGATAGCTTATAAATAGAGGCCATCTTTCATCACATCCTCATGCGAGGTTGTGATCACATTCGGTATTAGCACCCCTTTCGGGATGTTGTCCCCATCTGAAGGGCAGGTTGCCTACGCGTTACTCACCCGTTCGCCACTAAGATTACCGAAGTAATCTCCGTTCGACTTGCATGTGTTAGGCATGCCGCCAGCGTTCGTCCTGAGCCAGGATCAAACTCTCCAATAAAATTTATTGAAGAACCGATTTGGCTCTTAGTTATTAAAAAAGAAATTTATTTGACTTGGTCTTGCGTTTACACGCTCGACCCGCACATTCGCTTTTTATAGGTTATTGTTCAGTTTTCAAGGTTCACTGTCTAGCGATTTGGGCTTTTGCTTTGTTGCCGTATCGCGTCGACTTGTATATAATAACACCCACTATAATGTCAACACTTTTTTGAAGTTTTTTTTTTTTCGTGATACGCTAGTAAGCAAACTTGCCTTCAGGCATCAAGCGGTCGTCATGTGCTAATGCACCTTTATCCCTAGAAAGCCTTGTCATCTGATAAATAAGACTATATTGAGGGGTCTTTTTCATAAACCTTATAGTCTCTTTCGATAACAGCCTGATTAACAATGAGTTTATGACGCATCATAACAGGCTCTAAAGTATCAATAATACGAGCCTCTTTTTGCATAACAGCTGATTTACCATCTTCAATAGCACAGCCTTTATAAATTTCGTCATAAAAGGTCTTAGAGTTGAGCAAACATACCACTACCAAAGTTAGGTTCTACAACTACTACATTAACATTGAAAGCCTTGCTCTCATAGCAAGTGTCTTTAAGACATTCTCAAGAGTAGCCTTCTTTAAAACCATCCAGCATCCAGCAAGAATAAATAGCCATTCAAAAGGCTACAATAGCATAAGCTGTTTCGTCCTTCACTAGCCTATGGATGCTTTCCAACCTTTAGAGTGCTTTCCGATTACGCTGGCTACTTGTGCTTAAATTCTGAGAATTTAATCCATGTTCACGACAAAAAATAGTAAAAGAAAAAGTTATATACAGTTCCATCAGGAGAGTTAGTTTATACTTTCTCCTGTGCCATAATTAAAAGGCATATTACCTTTAGCAAACTTTGTCCGGTTTACAATCAGCACATATAGTACCTCTTTTCTTTTTGGCCAAAGGCTTTCCACACACACAGGGCATACAACTGTAGCTCTATCACCACCAACTCTAACATTCCACCTAAGTTTACATCAGGTCTAGCTGATATTCCATCTCTAAAGCTGCTTCTTTTAGGGGGCATTGCAAGCTGGTCTATCTCTATCTCTTTACCTTTGGCGCGTAAGATAGCTCCAACAGGTCTTTACTACAGAAATGTTGTTCCAAACGATAAGAAAGACTACGTCTAGTAATTCAACGTAACCTTCATTTATATTTGTATTTCCTTTTTCGTGGATATGATAAAACCTTATATAATCTTGTTTTTTCTCTATACATTTGTCAAAACATACCTTCTTTCTTTTTTTAAGTGTTGCGGTGTTTCGTTAGGACACCTCACTATGTCATAGTGGTCAGACTATATCTTCTTTATACTCCTGTTTCCACCGAACTTTTGCGGTGTACTGATAGTCGTTGGGCCTTCCTCATTATGAAACCCAGTTGCTGATTGTCTTTAGTTTCTAAAGAGTTTCCAGCAGTTAAAAAGGAGTTGTTTTTTTAACGTCGAGGCAAGGACAATCTACCACGACCTGATGGGTCTATAAACATCATAATGTGTTGATACTTTTTAGGGTCTGTTCAGACCTACTCAGAGTGCATAATAATAATCACCTTTAGAGCCACACAAGGTAACTCAGTGTGTCTTTTTGCTGATTACCACTAGCCCAAGCCCAAGTCAAAGAGCTTTCCTTAATATCCAAGGTTAGCTGTAAGGTCTGCTACTTTCAATAGGTACTTCTCAGCATCAGAGATTAGTATTGAGCATGAATTGAAAAAGCCAGCCTTACCATAGGAAAAGCCTACGCTTCCGCCAATTTCTTCCTCATTGAAACGTAAAGGGTCAGTAGGATAACCAGCATACGCTAAAAGGGTTCTTATCGTATTTATCGGCAATAATCTTAGCTAGTCTATTACCATAGAAGTTTCTAGCAATATCGTTCTCAGGGTACAGAACAGGATAAATGATACAATCACTTAACCTCTGTTTTGTAATTCATTATACAAAGACATCTCATTTTGAAAAGTGCCTGATAAAAATACGACCCCCAGGTTTATGATAGCATCAAATTCTCTTACAGCTTCAGACAGTTTATCACGTTGTACCTGAGTACCACTATTGTTTGGTTACTTCAACGTCATCAACGTAAAGCACATCAGCACGAGAACCTGTAATTTGACCTGTGATACCTACAGACTTAACACTCGGAGAAATATCAGGTACAGCAGGAGCAACATCAAAGATATTTTTGAGTATCACGCTGGTCTCTATTAGGCTTCAAAGTGTTGCAAGAAACTAAAGTAAAAAGATAATACGTTTGATAAAGATAGCGTTGGCATCTGCCTATCTTTAGAAGCTGAGACAATCAATATCTTTTTTCTGTTAGGTCTCTCCAAGTAACCAAACAGAAAAAGCACATGCTCAATAAAGTTGCTTCACCACGAAAGCCTTCAATTATAAAGCAGTCATTCGGAGGTTTTGGATGTGTACCATATCCACCTGAATAGGTGTGGATTTGGGGAGACCTATTTCTTTTCCATACGATAACAAAAAGGCTCTAAAGTCATCCCTAGCTCTATCAATTTGTTCATTATCCCAAAATATCATTGAAATATAACACTATCCCTTTTCTTTATCAAAATCAGGGATTGTCATAGTAGCTCTCTTAATCTCTTGTATACAAGGGGGGTCTCAGGAGTAGTCATCATTTTATTATCTTTCAGAAAACTACGTGCCCTTGCTAAAAATAGAGGGTCTTTTCTAAGTTCAGGGTCTTTAAGGACCTCAATGAGAGCCTTTACTTCTAATTGAGCAATATCATCAATAAGCTCTTCATTTCATTTCTTTACCATCTAGCTGCGTACCCCTGACATCAACGTACACCCCATTCGTATTGTCGATACCATCAGCACCAGCTTGTTCTGCAATATTATATAAATTATCTGGTAGAAATATTCATCAGGTACTTTGTACATCAGCAGCAGTGCCATAAATATGTTGAGAATTAGAGACACCACCTACCTCAGCATTATGTTTAGACATCTATAGCACAAGAGAGTACTAAAGGCTTTCCAGCTAAAACTCTCATTTTCTAAGATTCTACAAGCTTGTAGTTACTATTCAAACCATTATTCAGACCACCACAAATCTCATTAATCTTTACAAGCAAACTCACTTGAATCAAAGTGTTCAGATAATTTCATAATAGTATTAATACCCCTTTTATAAAGAATTAGACCTCCCAATATATGAGAGGTCTTTGATTATTTAGTTGTCTTAAGGTCTTATATAGATAGTAATAAAGTATCTGTACTAAGATGTAAATAATAGTCATTATGTACACCATATCCGACAAGGGGACACCTACACACTTTTAATGTACTTACCCGACAGGTGGAACATTTTAAAATTTCTCCTGTAGTGTTATTCCTTGCATCTATGTCATTATCCCATATAGTGATGGAGAGCACCAAATGCAAAAGACGCAGCAACTACTACCCAAAAGTATTTATTGGTTACTAATTCTTTCATTATTGAATCACCTCCGTATCAAAAAAGTAACAGCATTCACCATCAGCTGTTTTCAGTTTATCAATATAATCACACAGTTTACGATAAGTATCATGCAGTTGTCCGCTTCGCTGTGCTGCTAGACTGTTGATGTTTTTAAAGTCCTCAACAGTCAATTCAATGTCGGTATTGTCAGCACAAGTCCACATTTGGCTAGGCAGATTGTTATCTTCAAGTGCTTGTCTAGCAATGTTTGAAAAGCGTTCACGTGCTTTATCGTCATAATCAAGGTTTTTTGTGAGCAACAACTGCCACTTCTCTTTTTTGTCACGTTCATATTTCAGTTCAAACTTCTTTGAGCCTTTACATCATCAATACAGGCTCTTGATTGCTTCTACACTAATTCTTTTTAGTTCATTTCATCAGTAACATCCAGAAGGAAAGCCAACGTTAGGCATTGCCTCCTTTAATTCCCATAAAGTATGTATATTGTTTGCCATTATATTTATAGGCTTTTTTGTTTATTAGCATTTCTTACTCCTTAAGATACATAATAATTTCTCCTAAAACAGGCTCTAGTGAGTTCAAAGCGTTGATATATTTATAGTCGCACCTGTTAGCAGTCAAAATCAGTATCTAATTTTTCTGAAACATATCACTTATACAAGTTAACGGTGGTAAATAATAATTTGCCGCACGTCGCGCTACTTTAACTGAGAATGGGATTGAGGCGTATCTGGTTGCCCTACAACAGTTAGATACATATAGGGCAACCTGCCTTCTATTACGTTACATAAAAGTTCTTTAAAATACTGGTGAAGGTAGTCAGGCTCTATGACGGCTGGCTATCCCAATAGCCATATGCCCATCCGTATTTACCTACAGTAAGTGTGAATTTAAAAGGGATTTTACCCCCCCATTTTGCATTTGTACACACATCATAGATGTTAACATATTGTCACTTCCTATTTATAAAACTCAAATTTCACATTAACTTTTTATCAAAGGAATCCATCAATTCGCGTATTAACATAGGATTCCCATCTTTCCACGCAGTACCTATATAATAATCATTATAAAAATCATCTTCACAAAAAAAAAAGTTTTTGTGCTTCAAAATCGACTACTACCTTTTTAAAATCAATGGGAGTTTTAACTGTTAAGTAAAATAAATCGCCACCTACATCAACATAGCATTCTTTTATAATCGGAACATCTGGTCTTAATTCCCCCATTGCATCGACCAGGTGGGATGCTCTAGTGAAACTAAAATTCCCAGAATTACTGACAAGAAGTTTTACATTATATCTTCAACTCAGCCGTTACCTGCACACATCATACCTTTAATCATGACTACACCTCTGCAGTATTGACACTTCAAGCAAGCACCATCGGCTGTTGATGCAGAACGCAACAATGGTAGAACAGTCTTGTTTGATGTTTTTGCAGGGGAGCTTCACAGCACAGCTTGCAGTTTTTCCACGTGATAGTAGAAAATTTTAATGAGCCACTTAATGTAATAACACACACTCTTGCTACCATTGTTGCCGCACTGCCAAAATTTTGAGATATCCAACTGTAACAGCACTACCGCTCATCAATGTCAACGCTAAAACATCAGCACCGATATTAGATAAGTTAGGGAATATCACCCTCAACTTTCTTGACTACACCTTGCTGAATTTCGCCGATGAACTGATTGTTTGCCGATGAATTGGTTGTTGGCTGCTAATTTGGGCAAAGTCCCTTGTTTTGATTAACAATAGCTTCTTTAACCCTAAGAGGTGTCATCATTTTAGTATTATCCGTACCTGCTGTTGCTTCTGCATCTGTAGCAATGTTTGCAAGAAATATGGCTTCTTTTGTCTTTAGCGGTTGTCATCATCTTGATGTCATCAGTACCAGCTTCCCGCTTCTGCTTGACTAGCCTTAGCAGGAGTAACAGTCAGCGTATTAGAGCTTCCGTCGCCTTTAGTAACAGTCAAGTTTCCACCACTCTTGAGTAATACTGACAACAGGATTTCCAAGACACTATCAGCAAGCAGTTTTTCGCTCTATCTGCCTCTGTTTTCGCCCTATTAGCTTCTGTAGTAGCCTTATTAGCAGAAGTCCCCCGCATTAGTCTCACTGGCTTTTGCAGCAGTCCAGATGCTTTAGCAGCAGCAGCACTCGTACTAGCCCCTTAGAGGCTTTTGTTGTCGCGGTATTCGCACTATTAGACGCCGTAGTGCTTTGCTAGGCAGCCAATCCCAGCAGCGCTCTTTTCAGCATCCGTTACCGCTAGTTTTCGCTGCATCAGCATTTTCTTTTAGCCTTATTTGCGGACGCTAAACTTTCTGTTGCCTTCTGTGTGGCAAGCTCTGCTTTCTCTGTTGCTATATTAGCACGAATCTCACTAGCTTTTGCCCATTCCTTTGCTGACTGATTCGCAGGATTATTTTCAGGCATATGACCTTGAGCCCACCATTTAGCAAGCTGTGCCTGTTCAGTAGCTTCTGTTGCTTTGGTGCTTGCAACACCTTCACTAGCTTTAGCAGCCTTAGCTGATGTATCCGCTTCCTTAGCCTTCTGTGTAGCCAATTGTGCTTGCTTAGTAGCCTCATTTTTAATCTGTTCATTCTGTTGTACAAAACCGCCTTGAACAGTTTCCATATAGTGTTTTGTAACAGCACCTTGAGGAGTTGTTGGGTCAACTACATTTACAATTTTATGATTTCTACCTTCCCACTCATTGTCACCATTTAGCACCATAGAATTAGCAATAGACCAATCTTTACCTTCTTCAAGGATATGTAGTTGTTGTACCTGTGAAATAGTCATATCAGTAGCCTTTAAAACACTAGCATCTGCCCAAGATACCAATCGGTCTGTGGAGGTCTCTATAAATAACAATTACATCATTAGAAGCAGGAACAATATTAAAGACAACAGCACGATTATCAATAGCATAGCCATCAACAATACCGTCATTCACAGACACTTTTACAAAGGCTTTTCTTAAATAATCAAAAGGAAAATCAAATTGCTTCTGTGTACCATTACCTTTATAGGTAACAGAAGTTTTCAAATGTTGTTCTTGGCGTTGATTATTAATAATCAATCACCCTCCTTTCATTAAGATAAAATAAAGAACACCATGATGTGAATCACAGTGTTCATTAATTAATATCGCTAGTATTTAATTTCATTTATTCACTTTTAAAAAGCATAGAAGATATAACACAAAAGCTTGCTATTGCAATAAGACCACCCACAGCTAAGCCTATTTCATAAGCTTTTCCTGTATATCCATTAGTATCTATAAGAACCCATCCAATCGTTAACGGACATACAATAGCTAACACTAACCAAAATGTCTTTAGAAGAATATCACATAATTTCATAGCAACAGCCTCCTTTGTTTATATTATATAACAATTAATCTCTTTTAGGCAATCCACTATTTTTTAACAATTTCATCTCTTAGTCTCATGATAGGTATCATATTCTGTAAAGGCAACAACTGTAGAAGTTGATTGAAATCTTTTGAGTATATTTATCATTATTAACTAATTCATGGCCACTTCTCACAACATCAACACCTGTCTTAACAGCAGGTAATTGCATTAAATAATTACCAATAACCTCATCAGTATCTTTCTTTTTCTTATACCTATTTGTAGTTGTTCTAATAGAAGGAGCAGAGAGTTACCTGTGGCTTCTACAAAGTCATTCACATAGGAAAAAGGAGAGCCTAAAATATTACTACGGAAAAAAGGCGGTATAAGCAAGAGACTTCGGAGACAAATAGTCCTTCATGTATCTATTATGTCTGCCTTCATTATCTTTTTATTGATAACGAATTTAGAGCGTAAATAAGCAAGACCTGTAACAACAGCTAAGTTGAAGCCATAGAAAGATAGTCGCCAAGCAGTCATCCATTTCCATATTAGAATACACACGTCCACTTTGGCTATGAGCAGCTCATAGTGAAATCTTTTAAACATAAAGAATACTTTCCAAAACGGGCTCTTCTCTTTAAGCATATT
>VOFG01002661.1_pt1 | contig 11963 bp, 11 predicted proteins | sample 5384171 | NCBI WGS metagenome assembly VOFG01 (sample SAMN12384726, study PRJNA508395) | human gut metagenome | isolation source: healthy gut F | host: Homo sapiens | reverse complement strand
CTTAAATTAAATAAAAGCGTTATGAAAAAGATTACATTGATATTATTAACTATATCGTTTTGCGGACTTACTGCCTGCAAAACCGGAACAAAAAAGGAGGAGACATGGATAAAGAGACATTGGTAAAGATTGAGACAACTGCGGGAGACATCAAAGTGAAGTTGTATAATGAGACACCCAAACATCGTGATAATTTTATTAAATTGGTGAAAGACGGAGTGTATGAAGGAACATTATTTCATCGTGTCATCAAAGATTTTATGATTCAGGCGGGTGACCCGGATTCGAAGAATGCTCCGAAGGGCAAGATGTTGGGTGCCGGTGATGTAGGTTACACCATTCCGGCAGAATTTGTATATCCGAAATTCTTCCATAAGAAAGGAGCGTTGTCTGCAGCCCGTCAGGGAGACAATGTGAATCCGAAAAAAAGAATCTTCCGGTTGTCAGTTCTATATTGTAACGGGTAAGGTTTACAATGATTCTACACTGTTGGGTATGGAAAGCCAGATGAATGAAAATAAGATCAATGTCATTTTCAATAACTTGGCGCAGAAACACATGAAAGAAATCTATAAGATGCGTAAGGCGAATGACGAAAACGGGCTTTATGACTTGCAGGAGAAATTGTTTGCGGAAGCACAGGAATTGTCGGCAAAAGAACCGGAATTCCATTTTACGCCGGAGCAGATAGAAGCATATACTACTGTGGGTGGTACTCCACATCTGGATGGCGAATATACAGTATTCGGCGAAGTAGTGGAGGGTATGGACGTCGTAGATAAAATCCAGAAGGTGAAGACGGACCGTAGCGACCGTCCCGAAGAAGATGTGAAGATAATAAAAGCGACTATACTTGACTAAATGATATGAAAATCAATAGGCACATTCTTGACAACGGGTTGCGGCTGGTACATTCGCGGGACGAAAGTACACAGATGGTAGCCCTTAATATATTATATAAGGTGGGAGCTCGTGATGAGCATCCTGAACATACCGGTTTCGCGCATTTGTTTGAACATTTGATGTTCGGCGGATCGGTAAATATCCCCGATTATGATATGCCGCTTCAGCTAGCGGGTGGAGAGAATAATGCCTGGACGAACAATGATATCACCAATTACTACCTCACTGTGCCCCGGCAGAATGTGGAAACCGGCTTCTGGTTGGAGTCCGACCGTATGTTGAGCCTTGATTTCAGCGAACGGAGTCTGGAAGTACAGCGAGGGTAGTAATGGAAGAATTCAAGCAACGCTGTCTGAACCAGCCTTATGGAGATGTGGGGCATCTTTTGCGCCCGTTGGCTTATCAGAAACATCCTTATCAATGGCCGACTATCGGAAAAGACCTGTCGCATGTCGCTAATGCAACATTAGAAGAGGTGAAAGCATTCTTTTTCCGTTTTTATGCTCCTAACAATGCGATACTGGCGGTGACCGGGAATATCTCTTTTGAGGAAGCAGTGGAATTGACGGAGAAATGGTTCGGAACTGTTCCCCGTCGGGAAGTTCCTGTACGGAATCTGCCACAGGAGCCGGAACAGACGGAAGAACGCAGGCTGACGGTAGAGAGAAATGTACCTCTTGATTCTCTGTTCATGGCTTATCACATGTGCGATCATCGTCACCCGGATTATTATGTGTTCGATATACTGTCGGATGTATTGAGTAACGGGCGTTCCAGTCGATTGAACCAACATCTGGTACAGGAAAAACAGCTATTCTCGAGCATTGATGCTTACATCTCAGGTAGTGTGGATGCAGGCTTGTTTCACATTGCCGGAAAACCTTCGGCGGGAGTTAGCCTCGAACTGGCGGAAGCGGCAGTGCGCGACGAACTCGATCGCCTGCAACAAGAATTGGTTGACGGACAGGAATTGGAGAAGGTGAAAAATAAGTTTGAGTCTACCCAGATATTCGGTAATATAAATTATTTGAATGTGGCTACCAATCTTGCCTGGTTCGAATTGCTCGGTAAAGCGGAAGATTTGGAGAAAGAAGTAGAACGTTATCGCTCTGTCACTGCTATGCAGTTGCGGGAAGTCGCTCAATCGGCTTTTCGGAAAGAGAACGGAGTTGTACTCTATTATAAAAGTAAATGAGAAATATATATAGAACATACAGAGAGCATTATAAAGCATTATTTTTTCTTGGTTTACCTATCGTTATCGGACAAATAGGAGTGATCGTGCTCGGGTTTGCCGATACCCTGATGATTGGACATCATAGTACGGTAGAATTGGGAGCAGCTTCTTTTGTAAATAACGTGTTCAATTTGGCTATCATTTTCAGTACCGGTTTTTCATACGGGCTAACTCCTGTTGTGGGAGGGCTGTATGGAACTCACCAGTTTGCCCCTGCCGGACAGGCATTGCGCAATAGTTTGCTGGCCAATCTGATGGTCGCGTTATTATTGACGCTTTGTATGACTGTCCTTTATCTGAATATAGAGAATCTCGGCCAGCCGGAAGAACTGATTCCTTTGATTAAGCCTTATTATTTGGTGCTGCTGGCTTCATTGGTGTTTGTTATGCTTTTCAATGGATTCAAGCAGTTTACGGATGGAATCACGGATACCAAGACGGCCATGTGGATACTCTTGGGAGGAAATGTATTGAATATCATAGGAAATTATCTTTTGATTTACGGAAAGTTAGGTTTGCCCGAGTTGGGATTGTTGGGAGCCGGTATCAGCACATTGTTTTCACGTATTATGATGGTGCGCGTGTTTATCATTATCTTCTTGCGTAGTTCTCGTTTTATCCGTTACAAAGTCGGCTTCTTCCGTTTGGGGTGGTCACGGGCTATATTCGGTCGGTTGAACGGACTTGGTTGGCCGGTTGCTTTTCAAATGGGAATGGAAACAGCTTCTTTTAGTCTGAGTGCCATAATGATAGGTTGGTTGGGGACCATTGCACTGGCTTCGCATCAGGTTATGTTGGCTATTTCACAGTTTACGTTTATGATGTATTATGGCATGGGAGCTGCCGTAGCTGTTCGTGTCAGCAACTTCAAAGGTCAGAACGATATTTTGAACGTTCGTCGTTCGGCCTATGCCGGTTTTCATCTGATGATGACATTGGGCGTAGTGCTTTCTTTTATTGTCTTTCTTTGCCGTAACTATTTAGGAGGTTGGTTTACCGACAGTCCTGAGGTGGCGGCTATGGTAACTTCTCTCATTTTTCCTTTCCTCGTTTATCAGTTCGGGGACGGGTTACAGATTACTTTTTGCTAATGCCTTGCGTGGAATTTCAGATGTAAAACTGATGATGCTCATCGCCTTTATCGCTTACTTTATCATCTCACTTCCCGTAGGTTATTTCTGCGGCTTCGTAATGGGCTGGGGGTGGTAGGTGTCTGGATGTCGTTCCCTTTCGGTCTGACAAGTGCAGGATTAATGCTTTGGTGGCGTTTTCATTACATGACGAAACTCCCCACTCCCCAAGTGAATACTTGATACTTAAAACTTTACCGTATGGCTTCCTATCGTTCCACAAAGTTGAAAGTAACAATCGGTTATACGTTATTACTTGCAATTCTTCTTTTTTCTCTGGTATTTGTACATCGCGAAATGGAGACATTGTCGGCTGCCGATGATCAGCAGAATCTGCGGACAGACAGCCTGTTGACCCTGCTGCACGAGAAAGACCGGAATACGATACAGATGCTCCGGGTATTGAGCGAAGCGAATGACAGCTTACTTTCCGCTTCGGAGATTGAACAAATAATTTCCGAACAAGATTCTGTCATTACTCAGCAACGGGTACAACACCGAGTTATCACTAAACGGGATTCTTTACTGACTACGCCTAAGAAGAAAGGTTTCTTTAAGAGATTGGCAGAAGTGTTTGTCCCAACTAAACAAGACAGTGCCGTGCTTGTTAATACCTCCATGGAGGTTGCTACGGATACTATTCTGGAACCGACCACTTCTAAAGATTCCCTTCAGCAAAAGATTCGTATGGCTACAGAGGAAAAACGGTTGCAGCGGCGAAAAACAATCCGGCGGACTAGTACAAAATATCAGCGTATGAATTCGCAGTTGACAGCAAGAATGGATAGCCTGATAAAACAATACGAGGAGGAAATGACCTTGCGTGCCCGCCAGGATGCAGAAATGCAACAGGAGGTAAGAATGCGTTCAGCACGCACCATTGGTGGAATAGCTATCGGAGCAGTGCTGCTCTCTGTCTTTTTCCTGATTTTGATAGTGCGTGACATATCCCGCAGCAATCGTTACCGCCGGCAATTGGAAGAAGCTAATAAACGGGCGGAAGACCTGCGTATTGCCCGTGAAAAGCTGATGCTCGCCATTACTCACGACTTTAAAGCACCGTTAGGCTCTATTATGGGATATACCGAATTACTTTCCCGACTGACGGAGGACGAACGGCAGCGCTTCTATCTTGACAATATGAAAAGTTCTTCGGAACATCTTTTGAAATTGGTCAGCGACTTGCTCGACTTTCATCGGCTCGACCTTAATAAAGCGGAAGTGAACCGCGTCACCTTCAATCCTTCGCAGTTATTCGAAGAAATCCATGTTAGCTTCGAACCATTGACAGCCGCCAAAGGATTAACCTTGCAATGCCATGTCGCTCAGGAATTAAATGGAAGATACATCAGCGACCCTTTACGACTCCGGCAGATAGTGAATAATCTTTTGTCTAACGCAGTGAAGTTTACTCCGAAAGGCGAGATTGCATTAACGGCTAAATATGATTCTTCCAAGCTGACGATAGCGATTTCGGATACCGGAAAAGGTATGGCTACGGAAGACCGCGAACGGATTTTCAGGAATTTACCCGTTTATCCGGTGCACAAGGAGAAGAAGGCTTCGGCTTGGGATTGTCTATTGTGAAGAAGTTGGTTGTTTGCTTGAAGGTACGATTGATGTGTAGAGTAAGCTGGGGGAGGGAAGTTGCTTCACAGTCATTCTCCCTCTTTATCCGGTGGGAAAATCTGTGTCCGAAAGGGCAGTGGAAGAAAAAACAATTTCGGCAGAAGACCCTGTCACGCTTCCCCCGATGAAAGTGATACGTGTACTGTTGATTGATGATGATAAAATTCAATTAAGCTTGACGGCAGCCATGTTAAAGCAACATGGAATTGACGCCGTTTGTTGTGAGCAACTTGGAGGAGTTGATAGAACAGCTCCGTACCTCTGTTTTCGATGTATTGCTGACTGATATACAAATGCCTGCTATTAATGGCTTTGATTTGGTAAAACTCTTGCGCGCTTCCAATATTCCGCAGGCAAGACAATTCCTGTGATTGCCGTAACTGCACGCAGCGAAATGGATAAGAAGGCTTTACAAGAACACGGTTTTGCCGGTTGCCTGCACAAACCTTTTACGGTGAAAGAATTGCTGGTAACTCTGAATGAAGGACAAATGTCAGCTGATGAGGCGCATATAACACATGATATGCAATTGATTGCAGGATGCGCTGCCTGAAGATACTTTATTCAACTTTTCTGCACTGACTGCCTTCTCGGAAGATGATCCGGAAGCGGCGTGTTCTATTATCCGGACTTTTATCGAAGAGACCGGCAAGAATGCCGACCGGATGCAACAGGCATTAACTGACAGGGAGGTGGATGGAATAGCTGCTATGGCTCATAAACTTCTTCCGCTTTTCACCTTAATCGGGGCAATGGAGTCTGTTGCTTCATTAAGATGGCTGAAGTCTTGCCGGGGGAAGAATTCTCCGAAGAAATAGAAAAGACTACGTTGGAGACTTTGGAGGCGGTGCGTAAAGTTGTTCGTGCTGCTGAGGAGATAGTTTCGGTTTAAAAATCGGCTTTTGGAACAGCCTATATAGTGCCATGCTTCAGTTGGCAAGTTCTGCCAAAGGCATGTCACAGTCGTGCCACTGCGTATAAGTAGCGTGCCAACGTAGTGGCACGGGCATCTCGTAGCATAGTGAGAAGGTGCTGCCTTGACAAATATCTCACCTTCCGAATGAACGGAATGAACGGGATGAAATTGCGATTGCAACCATAACCTCCGGCTTTTTCACATTTTAGCTTTTGTCAAACCTTTTCTCAAAATAATTTGTTTACTTTGTGTCACTTTTTACACTGACACGCTTTACATGAAACGAAAATGGATACGTTGGGTAAGCTGGATATTGCTTACTCCTATAATACTCTTTGTAATACTAATGGTATTGCTTTATGTTCCTCCCGTACAGAATCTTTTACGCCGGGAGGTTACCGCATATGCTTCTGAAGCAACCGGTATGCAGATTCAGGTGGAACGGATTGACCTTCGTTTTCCGCTCAATCTGCTGGTACGAGGGGTGGAGGTCATACAGCAGCCGGATACCTTATTGTCTTTGGAAAGCCTGAATGTCCGCGTACAGGCATGGCCATTGCTCAAAGGAAAAGTAGAAGTTGACGAGGTTACCTTAAGTCAGGTGGCGGTCAATTCTGCCAATCTGATAGAGGGATGCAGATAAAAGGCGTTTTGGGACGCTTCTTTCTGCAAAGTCATGGAGTCGATTTATCGAACGAAACGGCAGTTGTCAATCGGACAGAGTTATCCGATACTCATATACAACTTCTGATGACTGATACCACGACCACTCCCAAAGATACGACGGCATCTGCTCCTGTGAACTGGAAGGTGAACCTTCATCAACGGAAGTTGAAGAATGTATCATGCGGTATGAAACTGCCTGCCGACTCCATGAAGATGGCGGCATACATAGGCGAAGCGACCATTGATGACGCCAAAGCGGATTTAAAGAACCAGTTTTATGGATTGAAGCAATTCCTTTTGTCGGGTGCCTCTGCCAGTTATGACACTGGAGAGGCCCAACCGTCGGAAGGTTTTGACGCCTCTCATATGGCAGTCCGGAATATCCGCATCGGATTGGACTCTCTGCTCTACGAAGGCAGAAATATGAACGCTGTGATTCGTGAAATAACGATGGAAGAGCGTTCGGGACTGAGTATTACTTCACTGACAGGGCGGCTCTTTTCGAATGATTCTATCATCCGCATTCCTGAACTGAAACTGCAAACCCCACATTCAGAAATAGACCTGTCCGCCCAGACTTATTGGGAACTCGTAAATATCCCGACGACAGGACGTTTATCCGCCAGCTTTAACGCACATATAGGCAAAGAGGACGTGATGCTTTTTTGCCGGCGGACTGCCTCAAACGTTTAAAGAAGCATATCCGTTCCGTCCGTTAGTGATTCGTGCCGGTACGGATGGAAATCTGAAAGAGATGCAGATTTCGCGCTTCACGGTAGACTTGCCGGGAGCTTTCTCGCTAAAGGGGAGGAATCCTTGAAAACCTGACGGACAGTCTGACTCGTTCGGGAACTATTGGGCTGGATATGGTTACCCGGAATCTGAACTTCCTGACAGGATTGACTGGAGTCACACCCGATGGCTCTTTAGTAATTCCCGACAGTATGAGTCTCAAGATGAAGATGGAGATGAACGGCCCGCAGTATAAAGCAAAACTCGATCTGAAAGAAGGCAAGGGCAGCATGAATGTAAATGCTGCATTAAACAGTTCGACAGAAGTTTATACGGCCGATCTGAAAATAAACGATCTGCAACTGCATCATTTTCTCCCGAAAGACTCGATTTATGAACTATCTCTTTCGGCAGATGCCAAGGGCAGGGGGACTGGATGTCATGTCCTTTCATTCTTTAGCCAATCTGAATCTTTCTTTGGACCAGGCTTTTCATTACGCCCGCTATCATCTTTCGAATGTTCATTTGACGGGAAATCTTAAAGGAGCTTTGGCAACGGCTCAGCTTTACGAGTGACAATGAACTTTTGAAAATGACGGCGGATGCAGAATATAATTTAGCTCATAGCTATCCAGACGGTAAAGTGACAGTTGACGTTACTCAGCTTGATTTGTACGAACTGGGACTTATGCCCAAGCCGATGAAGCGTCCGTTGGCATTCAATTTAAGCGGAGAGGCACGGCAGAATCGTGTTTTCACTCATTTCACCGCCGGTGATATGAAACTGAATCTGAGTGCCCGTGCCGGTGTATATCCTCTGATTCGTCAGTCTACCCATTTTGTAGATGTGTTGATGAAGCAGGTGGATGAAAAACTCTTGGATCATGCTGCTTTGCGTGAAGCATTGCCGTCGGCTATTTTCTCTTTTTTCGGCAGGAAAGGAGAATCCGTTGGCATACTATATGGCAATGAAGAATATATCGTTCCATGATGCTTCCATGAAGTTCGGTACGGCTCCCGATTGGGGAATCAATGGAAAAGCTGCGGTGCATGCATTGAAGATGGACACATTGCAACTGGATACAATCTTCTTCACTGTCAAACAGGATACTACCCGTATGAATCTCCGTGCCGGAGTAATCAACGGACCGAAGAATCCCCAGTTTTCCTTCTCCACTATTCTGACAGGCGAGATTCGCGACCGCGATGCCGAGCTGCTGGCAGAATATAAGAACGAAAAAGGGGAAAACCGGTGTGTTGCTTGAGTCAATGCCCGTCCGCTGGTTGGAGGACGTGGAAAAGGGGATGGACTGGCTTTTTACACTGATTCCGGAAGAACCGATTATTGCGTTCCGTAAATTCCACTTCAACGAAGATCATAACTGGATTTATCTGCATAAGAATATGCGCGTGTATGCCAATGTGGATATGTGGGATGATGAAGGTATGGGCTTCCGTGTGCATTCGGTACAGGGAGATACGGTTTCTTTGCAGAATATCGATGTCGAAATCCGGAGAATCCGCTTGGATGAAATAACGAGCGTACTGCCTTACTTCCCGAAATCACCGGATTGTTCTCGGCAGAAGCACACTACATACAGACCGAAAAGGACCTTCAGCTTCTCTGCGGAAGCATCCATTGATGAACTGACTTATGAACGCCAGCGCATTGGTGATATTACTTTGGGGGCTACGTGGTTGCCGGGCGAACAGGGAAAACAATATCTGAATGCTTATCTGAATCACGATCAGGCAGAAGTGCTGGTGGCAGATGGGAAACTGCTCCCTACCTCGACGGGAAAGGATAGCCTGGAAGTAAATACGACGTTGGAACACTTCCCGCTTCGTATTGCCAACGCCTTTATTCCCGACGAGATGGTTACGCTTGCCGGTGATATGGACGGTGACCTGAATATAACAGGCAGTACCGAGCAGCCATTGATAAACGGTGAACTGATACTGGACAGCGTATCTGTCCTGTCACGCCAGTATGGTGCTAACTTCCTGTTTGATAACCGCCCTGTGCAGTTGAAGAACAATCGTCTGATATTTGATGAGTTCGCCATTTACACCACGGGAAAGAATCCGTTTACGATCGACGGTTATGTCGATTTCCGTGATATGTCCCGACCGATGGCGAGTCTGAATCTGCTGGCGGAAAACTATACCTTGTTGAATGCGAAGCGTACTCGCGAAAGCCTTGTCTACGGAAAAGTCTTTGCGGACTTGCGGGCAACCATAAAAGGCCCGTTGGACGGGTTGAATATGCGTGGAAACCTGAATTTGCTGGGCAATACGGATGTCTCGTATGTACTGACCGATTCACCGCTGACCGTGCAGGATCGTCTGGGAAGTCTGGTGACATTTACTTCATTCAGTGATACCACCACAGTTGTCCGTCAGGAAGTGCCTACCGTTTCTTTAGGTGGATTGGATATGCTGATGATGGTTCATATCGACCCTTCAGTCAGGGTGAAAGTGGACTTGGACGCCAGTGACAATCGTATCGAACTGGAAGGAGGTGGCGATCTTTCGATGAAATACACTCCGCAGGGAGACCTGACATTGACCGGACGTTACACACTGAGCGGTGGACTGATGAAGTATTCTCTGCCTATCATTGCAGTCAAGGAATTTGCCATCGATAACGGCAGCTATGTAGATTGGACCGGAAACCCGATGGACCCCATGCTGAACTTCAAGGCAACTGACCGTATCCGTGCTTCCGTATCCGAAGGAGAGAACGGAGGAACGAGAATGGTTAACTTTGACGTTTCCATTGTCGTAAAGAACCGGTTGGACAACCTGTCTTTTGCTTTCGACGTAGCGGCCCCGGAAGATGCGACCATACAGAATGAACTGACAGCAATGGGAGCGGAAGAACGTGGAAAACAGGCACTTTATATCATGTTGATGAAAACCTATCTCGGCACCGGACCGATCGGCGGTGGAGGCGGCGGACTTGGCAAGTTGAATATGGGTTCTGCCCTGAACTCCGTACTGAGCAGTCAGATAAATTCACTGATGGGTAACCTGAAGAATGCCAGCGTCTCTGTGGGTGTCGAAGATCATGACGCCTCGGATACCGGCGGCAAGCGTACGGATTACAGTTTCCGTTATTCGCAGCGCCTCTTCAATAACCGCTTCCAGATTGTAATCGGTGGTAAGGTATCGACGGGCGAAAATGCGACGAATGATGCCGAATCCTTCATTGACAACATCTCTTTGGAATATCGTCTGGACCGTACGGGAACCCGTTATGTCCGTTTGTTCTACGATAAGAACTATGAGAGTGTACTCGAAGGGGAGATTACGGAAACCGGAGTCGGTCTGGTACTTCGCAAGAAACTGATGATTCAGTGAACTGTTCATCTTTAAGAAAAAGAAGTAAGAATGAAAGATATACGTATTAACATATTAGCAGGCTGTCTTATAGGTATAGTGTTGTTTTCGGCGTGTTCGGTGACGAAACATCTGCCCGAAGATGAAATACTCTATACCGGAGGAAAAACGGTGATAGTCAATAAATCATCGACACGGGTTGGTGAAACTGCTTTGACGGAAATCAATGCAGCGCTTGCCAAAACTCCCAGTACTACTCTGTTGGGAGGTTTTCTGCCTATTCCTTTTAAAATGTGGATGTATAACGACTTCGTGAAATACAAGAAAGGATTCGGTAAGTGGATGTTTAACCGCTTTGCCGCCAATCCGCCCGTATTTATTTCTACTGTCAATCCCGAAGTACGTGTCAAGGTAGCCACTAACCTGCTCCGTGATTACGGATATTTCAATGGAAAGGTGACTTACGAGACTTTGGTCGATAAGAAAGATAGTCTGAAAGCAAGTCTGCTCTATACGGTAGATATGAAGAACCCTTATTTCATTGATACGGTTTACTATCAACGGTTCACTCCCCAGACTCTGCGGATTATGGAGCGCGGACGCCGGATGTCTTACATCACCCCCGGCGAACAGTTTAATGTGGTGGATTTGGATGAAGAACGTTCCCGTATCAGTACCCTTTTGCGTAATCGGGGATATTTTTACTTCCGTCCCGACTATATGACTTACCAGGCGGATACGACTTTGGTACCCGGAGGGCATATCAGCCTTCGCCTGATTCCTGTGCCGGGATTGCCGGCTGCCGCTCAACGTTCTTACTATGTAGGATGATGCTTCGGTGTATCTGTTCGGAAAGAACGGAGAAGCGCCGAATGACAGTATGATGTATAAGAACTTGAATATTCACTATTACAATAAATTGCAGGTTCGTCCCAATATGCTTTATCGTTGGCTGAATTATCAACAGTTTGTACGGAGCGCACAGATGCGTGCTTCCAACCGTACCCGGCTTTACAGCCAGTACCGGCAGGAGCAGGTGCAGGAGAAATTGAGTCAGCTCGGTATATTCAGCTATATGGATATGCAATATGCTCCCCGAGATACGACAGCGGCTTGTGATACACTGGATGTCACTATGCAGGCTACTTTTGCCAAACCGTTGGACGCTGAACTGGAATTGAACGTAGTAACTAAGAGTAACGACCAGACCGGTCCGGGTGCATCTTTCGGTGTCACTCGTAACAATGTATTTGGTGGTGGAGAAAGCTTGGAACGTGAAACTGAAAGGCTCTTATGAATGGCAGACCGGTGGCGGAGAGAAGAAAAGTCGTTGATGAACAGTTGGGAAATGGGAATATCTACTTCTCTGACTTTTCCGAGAGTCGTGTTCCCGCATCTGGGTAAACGG
>VOFG01003129.1_pt1 | contig 11972 bp, 15 predicted proteins | sample 5384171 | NCBI WGS metagenome assembly VOFG01 (sample SAMN12384726, study PRJNA508395) | human gut metagenome | isolation source: healthy gut F | host: Homo sapiens | reverse complement strand
GCGCCGTTGCAAGAGCTTCGATAACGGCGGGAGCGGTGACGAAAGTCCATATCCGCCACCCACATGGGCAGTACGCCCTCTCTTCGGGGGTATCCCATTTGTGGAGTTCGTCCGCGACGCGGGATAATCGTAGCGAAATCGTATTTCATAATTTATATCCGTAATTTATAAATCCAGTTACCGCCCCAGAGTCTCGACTAAGAATATCGCGCCCGGAAACAAAGTTCGATGCATCATGGCGAGCCACACGCCGCGCAATCCCATCGCGGGAGCGAGCCATGCGGGCCAACGTCAATCGGACGCCCCAGATACTCGCGAAATTCATCAGGCTGGGAACCGACGTGCTACCCGCCTCCGACGAAAAACGCCGTAGGCCACGATGGAAGCTGTCGAACATCGGCTCGGCAAAAAGCTTCGATTCGGTATTTCGACTCCCAGTACGCGGATTTCCTCGACGGGCGTCATCACGCCGATGATTTGCGGAGCCGCCATATACATCAGCGCGGCCCATGATTCCCATGACCACATCCCGACCAGACGGTGATGTTGGCGAAACGCCTGGAGCAACCGGATCCGGTTCGCCCGAGACTTTGTCCTGACCAGTGTCGTAGCCAAGCCCGCGATGCCGTAGCCCGGCATGTAGCAAAGGCTTTCGGCTATGATGGCGAACGAGTTGGCGGCTATCGCGACGATGCCGTGAGCGGGGGCGACGATAACCGTCGTCGGCGATTCTCGCGCGCCGCAAATGGCCGCGTGTTCGAATCCCATCGGCAGGGCGATGCACGGCTTTGCGCAACGTAATCCTTTCGGCACGAGAAGCCCCCGTTCCCGGACAGTTTCAGCAGCAGGGGCGACCGAGGCAGAGATACCACATCATCCCTCCGGCCAGTCGCCAGTTCGGCGAGCACCGTTCCCAATGCCGCGCCTTCCACGCCCAGGCCCGCACCGGGTACGACGAAACTGAAGTCCAGAATCTCCATTTGCCGTGTCGGGAAGATCAGAAAGAAATTGAACACGACGTCGAGCAGGCACATCAGTACGTTCAACAGGCTCGGCACGCGCATGTTTCGCTGCACCGCAACATCCCGCCCGCAAGGAAATTCAGTTGCAGGGCCGGCAAAAAAAGCGAAAATATCCGAAAAACGGACGAATCGTGCCGTATGGCCTCGTCGCCGCCCAGCCAGCCTGGAAGCGCTCCGCCGATGGAGACGCCGACGGCCGCCAGCAAAGAACCGAATATAAATGTAGCCGCAACGGATTCCCGGAGCACCTTTCTGGCCCCTGCGAAGTCGCCGGCCCCGATCCGGTGCGCCACCTGTACGGAGAACCCCCGTTGCTGCGGTCGCGCACACAGTCCCCAGAACAGCCACGTCGTGGTCGATACCAACCCGATGGAGGCCGATGCGTTTCGCCCCCAGGCTCCCTACCATCGAAGCGTCGATATACTGCATCGCAATGGAAGACAACTGGGCCATAACGGCCGGCGCGCTGAGGTAGGCGGTCAATCGCAACTGCTGCCCCAGCGTCATCTTTTTTCCTTCGCGGATGAGCGATAAAAGGTAATCGGTATTGTCGTTTCCCGTTCCCATCGGCCTGTTCGGAAATTATCAGGCGGAGAAACAAGTCCGTTCGTCCCGGGTTTCAGCGCGCAGTCGGCAGGAGCCTTGATATGCTTGTCGAGGATAATCTCGCCGTAACTCTCGGCGATTATGCGGCCGCTGCGGGGATTCTTCACGCTGCGGACGGGGCTGTCGATCGTGGCGTGTACGCTGCTGTACTCGAAAGCCAGGTCGCAGTCGTCGGCCATCACGCAGTTCTCCAACACGGGTTTTCCGCATAGCACAGGGGCTGCGTACCGGAAATTCTGCAATTCACCAGACGCAGGTTGCGCGAGTGCCAGCCCAGGTATTCGCCGTTCAGCTCGGAATCGTAAACCGTCACGTTTTCCGTTTCCCACAGCGTCCTTCGTCGTGATTTTGGCATTGCGCAGTTCCATGTTCTTCACATACTGGAACACGTATTTGCTGTCGCTTTCCAGTCCGTCGATGCGGAGTCCGTTTTGCAGAACATAAACGGATAAGTTCCTCCGTGCAGCTTCCAGATTCTTTATGTTCAGCCGGTTGCACCGCCAGAACACCTCGTCGGCGTCGGTCATCTCCACATTTTCGATCTCGATGTCATGCATCTCGCGGAACATCTTGGGAGCGTCGATCCGCGTATCGGTCATTTTCAGGTGGTCGGGAATACCACAGGGCGGAACGGGCGCCGACATCGAAGAAGCATCGGTCGATGGCGAAGCCGTGGACGTGCCAGAAAGGATAATTCCTTCGAACCGGCAATTGACGGCTTCGATGTTGCTGCACTCTTTAATGGCCGACTCCGGCGCGGACGGTTACGTTCTCCAGCCGGAGATCGTGCGATTCGAACAGGGGCGCTCGCCTCCGAATTCCGTATTCGAAATAAGTTTCATCGTTTATCGTGTTATTCGTTTTTGATCGATTTGATGAGCCGTGCCGAATACCGCCGACGACCGTATTCGCCGCCACGTCTTTCGTTACTACGGCCCCCGCTGCCACGACGGCATTGTCGCCGACGGTTACGCCCGAAAGAATCGTGGCGTTCGACCCTACCCAGACGTTTTTTCCCAAAACGATCGGGGCGGGATAAGTCGTTTTACGGTCTTCCGGAGCGAGTCCGTGGTCGAGCGTGGCGAAGACCACGTTGTGGCCGATCTGGCAACCGTCGCCGAGGCTACCCCCCCGTGATCCTGAAAGTGGCAACAAGCGTTGATGAACACTTCATCTCCTACGGCGATGTTCTTACCGAAGTCCGTATAGAATGGCGGGAAGACGCGGGCGACGGCGGAACCCGGTAGCCGAACAGGTCGGAAGCAACCCGCGCACTTCGTCCGCCGTATGGAAGGATGCGTTCAGCCGGAAGGTGACGCGCCTCGCCTCGTTGCTCATTTCGTCCATAAAACGGCGAATCTCCTCCGAGTCGAGCGCCTGGCGCGTCTTCGCGTATTCTTTGAAAGTTTCGATAGTCATGTTTTGTTCGTTATCTTATTGCCGTTCGAATTTTACCCGCACATCGCCGGCGACACGCAACGCCTCGATGCCGTCGCCGTCGATATGTCCGATTTTAATCAGGTCGTTGCTCCGCGATCCGTTCTTGCAAAAATCGCCACGTTACCCCACGGCGCGTAGATCGTGATGTCGCCGGGTATGGGGACGCAGCCGCGCGCGTGCCGGCGGTCGTCAGTGCCGGGGAAGGATAGAAAATCTTTTCGGTCGTCTGGTTGTAGTCCTTCAGCGTCACTTCCAACGGCAGGCGCGAAAGGAAATCCCGTGCGGCGGCATTGTCTTCCATCGTGGCGGTAATCGTGCGGTCGCCGACCGAGATGTTTACGTTCGGCGATGAGATGCCGGGTGTGACCGGTTCTTCACGGCCGGCGCCGATTTCGTCGAGCCATTCCCGCAACGCGGCCCTCCATCTGGGAAAGTGTCGAGGAGGTCAGCAGCAACGTTCGATCGACGAAGGTCGCTTCGGGACAGAGCGACCGCGCTTCGCCGATCGAAGCGGATATGCCGCTGCCGCCGCTCGTGGCGAACAGGGCGATCCGCTTGCCGGCGAGTTTCGAGGCGTGTTCGTGCAGGAAAGCCTGCATTGGCGTCGCCATGCTGCCGTACCAGATCGGATAGCCGACGAACACGATATCGTAACCGTCGAAGCTGTCTACCGAAGTGCCGACGGCCGGATAACGGCCTTGCTCGATAGCGGCCAGTTCCTCTTGCGCTCGCTCCAGCATGGCGTTATAGTCGTTCTCATAAGGCATTTGAGGTTCCACCTCTATCATGTCGCAGTCGAGTGCCGTCCGGATCTGTCGCGCCATACGTTCGGTATTACTCGTGCGCGAACTGTAAAGTACCAGGTATCGGCCGCTGCCTTCGGGAGCGAGCGTATCGGAATCGTCCGTATCGTCTCCTCCGCCGGGCTGTTCGGGAGTTTCGGGCTGTCCGGGCGTAAACGGTTCGTTGTCGGAACCCCCCGCAGGCTACCATCGACAGAACGGCGAGCAGCAGGAACGGAAGCAATAGTAATTTTTTCATCTCTCTTTATTTATATTATTTATTTGATACAAAAGTAGATTGTCCCGGTCGTACTTTTTGTAGATAATTCCCCGGTTTATAGACCCGAATTACGGATTGTGCTTCCGATTGCAAAAACGTCCCGTCGTAACAAAAGAACTCCCGTAATACGATCGATTACGGGAGTCTGTTTTCGGTATGCCCGTATTCATTTCGGACATTCGATGCCGTAGAGCCGTTCGACCTTCGCCGGCGAACCTTTTTTATCGCTGGTCGAGTTGACCGTATTCTTCGTCCGTAACGGGTTTGAGCCACTCGTTGGAAGCGTTCTCGCCGGGAACCTCGAATGCAAGATGGGCGAACCAGCTATCGGCCGCCGCCCCGTGCCAGTGCTTGACATTCGCCGGAATGTGGATGACCGTGCCGGGAAGAATCTCCACGGCCGGCTTTTCCCTCTTCCTGATACCAGCCGCGCCCGGCCACGCCGATCAGCATCTGTCCGCCGCCGTTCGTCGCACGGTGGATATGCCAGTTGTTCCGGCAGCGGGGTTCGAACGTGACATTGAGATCGATACCTGCTCGCGCGAAATCGGGGCGAGGTAGCTGTTGCCGGTGAAATACTGGGCGTATGCCGTATTCGGTTCGCCGATCGGGAAAATCATTTCGCGCTGGAAAGCGGCCTTGGCGTCCTCTCCGGCTGTATCCTCGGCCCACACGCCCTTTGCCAGGTTGAATGCCGCCCACGCTTTCGGCCAACCGGCATAGAAACCGATGTGGGTGATAATTTCGGCGATCTCCGTGCGGGTGATTCCGTTCTTTCTGGCCGACTGAAGATGGAAAACGAGCGAATTGTCCGTAATGCCTTGACTGATCAGGGAAGCGATGGTCACTACACTGCGGTCGCGCAGACCGAGTTTATCGGTGCGGCTCCACACTTCGCCGAAGAGGACGTCGTCGTTGAGTTCCGCGAATTTGGGGGCGAACGCTCCGAGCTGGTCGCGCCCGGCCGTTTGTACGATTTTTCCTGGGCCATAACGTTGATTGTTAATATGCTGAATACTGAAAATAAAAAGGAATTTATTCATAATCGTTTCGTTTATTGGATGAAGTTATTGATGCGGTTTGCTGGGTTGAGCGGCGTCTGGTCGGAGAGCACGAGCGTCTTGACCATATGCAGCGTTCCCTGTTTGTACTTCTGAAAATGCTCCGATGCAACGTGTGATTCGTAAGCCTCGCGGCTCGCATAGGTTTCGAGAATGGTTATCCTGCGGGGATTCTCCTTTTCGCTGACCGCATACATGGTCAGCACCCCCGGCTCGGTACGCAGGGAGATTTCGCCCACTTCGGTCGCATACTTCATATACTCGTCGAGATATTCCGGATAGACCTCTACTTTCGACAGCCGCACGATGCCGTCGGCCGCCATCGGCAGTTTGGCGCACATGCCGGGTTGCTTATCCAGATTCAGACATTTGCCGCATGACGGCAGGACGAACAGAGACAGAAAGCCTATGATTGTTTTGACCATAATCAGTTTTTATAAACCTGTTTTATTCGTCGATCTGACTTTCGGCGAGGTGACCTATCAGATCGATTTGCGCGTATTCCCGGTCGAACGTTTCGTTTCCCAGGCCGACGGACGAATCATTCCGCCCGAGCAAATTGTCGAGATGGTCGGAATGGGCCTTAGCCGTCGCCGTTCGGTAAGCGGGATTTCGGCAATCGGAATCCTATTTTCCTTTCAAGGCTTCCTTAAAAAAAACGTCTATTTTGTCGAAAGGTATGACATCGAGGTTGTCGTAAAGATCGACGTGGTTGGCTCCGGGGATAATCAGCAGTTCCTTTGTTGTCTCCCGTCAGCCGTTTGTAGGCGTCTTCGCTGAAATAACGCGAATGGGCCTCGGCCCCGTGTATCATCAGTACGGAGCTGCGTATTTCGCCGATGTAGGAGAGGATCGGCATATTGACGAATGCCAGGGAACTGGTTTTGATGATTCCCTCGTTTGAATTCGGCGACCGGCGGTGGTAGCCCCGTTCGGTCTTGTAATAGTCGTGGTATTGACGGACAAAGAGCGGAGCGTCTTCGGGAACCGGGTCGACTACGCCGCCGTTACGTTCATAACTGCCGTTGCCGTAGTCCTTGCTGCGTTGGGCGTTCAGTTGTTCGCGCAACTTGTAGCGATCGTCGGCGCTCATGGCGTCGAAATATCCGTTGGCATTCACGCGGCTCATGTCGTACATGGTGGAAGTGACCGTAGCCTTGATGCGCGGGTCGTTGGCTGCGGCATTGAGCGCGAACCCGCCCCAACCGCAGATGCCGAGAATGCCGATGCGCCCGGGATCGACATCTTCGCGGGCGGTCAGGTAATCGACCGCCGCGCTGAAATCTTCCGTGCTGATTTCGGGCGAAGTGAGGTAGCGGGGCGCGCCGCCGCTCTCTCCGTAATAGGAGGGGTCAAAAGCGATGGTCAGAAAACCTCGTTCGGCAAGCGTCTGGGCATAACGGCCCGACACCTGTTCTTTCACCGCCCCGTAAGGGCCGCTGACCGCGACGGCGGCCAGGCGTCCCCGCGCATTCTTCGGTTTATACACGTCTGCGGCGAGCGTGATGCCGTAACGGTTGTGGAAAGTGATTTTCGAGTGTTCCACTCGGTCGCTCTGCGGGAAGGTCTTGTCCCACTCCTGCGTTAATTCCAATGTGTCCATGTCGGTCGATTTTATGTTTTTAACGTTGTCTTTCCCGATGCCGCGACGTTCGTGAAAGCCAGAAACGTCAGCAGGCCCAATGCCGTTTTCAAAAAACTCTGCCATCCATAATTTTCAGTTTTATTAAACTTCCGATTGCAAAATTACCGCGATAAAACGGCGGGATTGTATACGATTTACCGATATTCATACCCGAATCCCCGATTCTGCAGTGAGGCCGTGCGCCGTTTGAATTAAATAAGTTATTTTTGCTCGAAAGAAACCGTTCAGACCTATGGAAGAGATTATAAAACTCGACGAAGTAGACAAGTACAACAAATTTTTCGGACTCGAGACGCGGCATCCGCTGGTAAGCGTGGTCGATTTGTCGAAAAGCGACGCGGTGGCCCGAGCATTTCAGGATCAATTATTGGGTGTATGCCCTTTTCCTGAAGGATACCCGTTGCGGCGACATCATGTACGGCCGTCAGAGTTACGATTATCAGGACGGACGATCGTTAGTTTCGCGCCCGGACAGGTCGTGGAGACCGAGATGTCGCAAAATACCCGGCCGAATGCCCACGGTATCCTGTTCCACCCCGACCTGAGCCGCGGAACGGCGCTGGGTCAGGAGATCCGAATTATTCCTTTTTTCTTGAAACCCGCGAGGCGTTGCACCTTCTCGGAAGAGGAGCGGCAAACCGTGATGGATTGCCTGTATAAGATCGAAGCGGAACTGAAGCACGGCATCGACAAGCACAGCCGCCGGCTGATTACGCCAACATCGGGCTGTTGCTCGACTACTGTATGCGTTTTACGAACGGCAGTTCACCACGCGCGAAGAGGTGAACAAAGACATCATCGTCCGTTTCGAACGGTTGTTGGACGACTATTTCGACAGCGAGGCCCCGTTGCAGGAGGGACTGCCGACCGTCAAATACTTTGCCGACAAGGTGTTTCTTTCGGCAAACTATTTCGGCGATATGATCCGCAAGCAGACCGGACAGACCGCTTCGGAATACATTCAAAACAAGCTGATCGAACGGGCCAAAGAATCTTTGCTGTCGACCGATAAGACGACGAGCGAGATTGCCTACGGCCTGGGCTTCCAATACCCGCAGCACTTGAGTCGGATGTTCAAACGGGTTACGGGTTGCACCCCCCAACGAGTTCCGCTCGCGGAAATAGTCTTTATGCGGAAAAGGCGATGAGCGACTTGCAATTTCCCGGTCTCTATATCGGCGAAGCTGCCGATCTCCGTCCGGCGCTCCCGTCCCTCGTCCGATGCGGATACTATGCGCTGGTCATGGCGGCGGATGTTTCGAATCCGGGACGAAATACGGCCGGCAGTACTACGATTACAACTGCGGGACATTGATCTGCCGCCATCCGGACGCTGCATATGCAGGACTTCCGGCCTTCTGCCTGTGGGCGGTTGCATTCCACCCCGATCTGTTCGAGGGCTGCGTACAGGAGAAAACGGGCCGAAGAGTATACGTTTTTTCGTATGCTCCCGCAGAAGCGCTCCACGTATCCTGCGAAGAACGTCGCATCCTCACCTCCTGTTTCGACGATCTGCGCCGGGAACTCCGTCACGGTGCGGATCGCTACACGCGCGATTCTGACCCGGCATATCATCCGGCTGCTGGATTATACGACCCGCTTTTACGAGCGGCAGTTCATCACCCGGAATACGGCGAACGAAGCCCTTGTCTGGGAGTACGAAGCCTTTGCCGACCGCTACCTCACCGACGGAAAATGGGCGATACGGGGCCCTTCTTACCGCCGCACGTTGCGCGGAACGGCTCCGGTTGTCGGAAGCTTATTTCGAAGACCTTCTCGAACAGGAACTCGGGCACACGCATCATTGCCACATGCAACTCAGGCGTATCGAGATCGCGAAACGGAAATTGCGCCTGTCACAGGAACCGCTTTGCCAGATCGTACGAGAACTCGGATTCCCTTCGGTGCAATATTTCGGCTTTCTCTTCAAAGAAAATGACCGGACTTTCCCCGGCGAGTATAAAAAGAATAAATTGAGTTGATAAATTTGGACAGGTCTTGTCCGATCCTATCGGCTCTTTGTCGAAGCGGATTCCGAACGTAGATCACAACGTTGGTTACGTATTCCTGTCGCTTTATGTCGTACAGATTCTGGGTGATAAAGGAATCTTCTACGGGACATCTATTTCTATGTAAAAAACAAAGATAATGATATGTTAATACTATACAAGTCTTTTTAACGTCACTAAACTCAATAGATAAAAATGAGCTTTACAACAGATAAGCTTTACAACAGATAATAATAGACGCAACTCGTTATTTTTGCAAAAAATAGAGATTGATATGGAACAACTGAATGTATTTGACTGCTCGAATGTCCTTATAGCAAGTTTTTCACAGATGACAGAGGCTGCGCCCACGAGAATCGGGAACACACGCTGATCTACCTGTGTTCAGGCGAACTTGAAATCGAGGAACGCGGCAAGAAAACGATATTGCATCCGGGCGAGTGCGCGTTCATGCGGCGAGACAACCGCATGGTTACAGAAACACGCCGACGAGGAGCATCCTTACCGCTCCGTCGTGTTGAAATTCACGAAACCGTTTCTGCGGGAGTTCTACCAGACACTCGACAGAAAAGAGATTCCTATGGAATCGAAGCGTGAAAAAAATGAGCTTGCGTGTATTGCCGAATAACCGTCCGGACATCCCGCAGCTTGTTTGAGTCGGTTGTCCCCTATTTCGATGCGGGCGTGAAACCTCCGATGACGTGTTGAAACTCAAGATGATCGAGGGGGCTTATGTCTTATGCTAAACACGGACAAGAATCTCTACGCTTCACTGTTCGATTTCGTTGATCCGTGGAAAATAGACATCATCGACTATCTGAACGATAACTACATGTATGACCTATCGATGGAGGAAATAGCAAAGTTATACGGGCCGCAGTCTGGCGACATTCAAACGAGATTTGCCAAAGTCAGCGAACTGACACCGCAAAAATGGATCATTAAACGCCGGTTGGAGGCCGCACACGAGTTGATAAAGTCCGGTAAGAAGCGGGTAACGGAAGCCTGTTTCGATGTCGGGTTCAAGAATCTTTCCCATTTCTCGAAAGTCTATAAGGAAACCATACGGTTATGCGCCCAGCATGATTTGAGCTGGAAGAAAATCGGAATGAACTTCACGACAAAGTTGTTTGAGCCCCTCGCAGCAAAATGGTTGCGAGGTTTCCTTTTTACCTTTGCATCAGAATATTAAAAACAAAAGAAGTTATGAATGATATTTTTGCAAAGGACTTGAACGGCGAAATGGTCTCGCCTAATGACGCAGGTTACGAAAAAGCTGATTGCAGACATCTTCGCCACGATGAAAACGGCGACGGAGATGAACACGGGCTATCGCACGCCTGAAGAGGTACACGAGAGTATATGGGGGGCGCATTCTCGGCAAACCGCTCGATAAGAGCACCACCGTATTGCCGCCTCTCTACATCGACTACGGCAAGCCCGTGACCGTCGGCAAGGGGATGCTTCATCCAACAATGTTGTATTTCTTCGGTCGCGGTGGCATCTCCATCGGCCATGATGTTTTCATCGGCCCGAAGGTGCACCTCATAACCATCAACCACGATGTCGATCCCGACAACCGCAGTGCCACCTACGGCCGCCCCGATCGTCATTGAGGACAAGGTGTGGATCGGTATCAACTCTACGATATTGCCGGGCGTTAGATCGGCTACGGAGCCATCGTCGGCGCCGGCAGCGTGGTGACGAGAGGCCGGCCATGACCGTCGTAGCGGGCAATCCGGCAAGAATCATCAAAACGATCGAAAAGAAATAGATATGGAAGAGAAAAGGGAATGAGCCGGCGCAGTTTTTTGAAGACTGCGGCCGCAGTAGGAGCGGCACTACTATTCAGCCCGCAATAGATAAGGTAAAAGCCGCCAATGTCGCATTCAACGGAGAAAACGCATTGTCCACGGAAAAGGCGGTATGCCGCACCGTACGCTCGGCACGGGCCGGGCGGCTGAAGTGTCCGCTATTGGCTTCGGCGTGATGGGCATGACCTACAACCGTAGCCAGCACCCGGACAAGAAGCAGTGTATCCGCCTGCTACATGAAGCTGTGGAACGTGGCGTAACGCTTTTCGATACGGCCATCATCTACGGGCCGCTGACCAACGAGAATCTGGCAGGCGAAGCGTTGGCGGAGTTCAAAGACAGAATCAACGTGACGACCAAATTCGGACACGAAGTCATTGACGGCAAAGGCACGGGGCGTCAGGACAGCCGTCCTGCAACGATTCGCAAGTATTGTGAGGATTCGCCCGCCGCCTGCGGCTCGACACGCTGCCTATGTTCTACCAGCACCGCGCCGACCCGAACGTACCTGCCGAGGAGGTGGCGCAGACCATTGCCGACCTGATGAAAGAGGGCAAGGTGCAGCACTGGGGCATGTGCGAGGTCAGCGCCGACACCATCCGCCGGCCCATACCGTATGCTCGCTGACAGCCATTCAGAGCGAATACCACCTGATGCACCGCGACGTGGAGACGAACGGCGTGCTGAACACCTGCCGCGAGCTGGGTATCGGCTTCGTGCCGTACAGCCCGATCAACCGGGGATTTCTGGGCGGTTGTATCAACGAGTACACGGTCTTCGACCCGACGAACGACAACCGTCAGACCCTGCCGCGTTTCCGGCCGGAAGCGATACGAGCCAATACGCGCATCGTGAATGTGCTACAACAGTTCGGTCGCACGCGCGGGCATGACTTCTGCGCAGGTGGCTCTCCGGTTGGTTGTTGCAGAAAGCCCCGTGGATCGTGCCGATTCCGGGAACCACGAAACTCGCATCTGAAGAAAAACTTGCGCACGCTCGATTTCGACCTCGCAGCGGAGGAGTGGCGAGAACTCGAAACAGCCGTCGCCGCCCTTCCCGTCGTGGGCGACCGCTACAACGCCGAACAGCAGCGGCAGGTGGGACGATAATGTAAAGTATTTACTATAATAGATTATCTTATGAAACCATAGTTGGCGGAGGATAGGCGGAAGACGCCACCGGTGAGGATGCAAAAGCGGTATTCCAGCGCGAATGATTTTCCATCGGAGAAGTAAAGCACTGGCATGGCGCAGCAGCCGACAGTTGGTTTGCGCACCTCGCATTTGACGTTCCCGGAGAAAAAAAACATCCAA